>Ga0102589_1000218_pt1 | contig 149265 bp, 132 predicted proteins | sample AraplaMF_Col_mLB_FD_76858 | JGI IMG/M metagenome (GOLD analysis project Ga0102589, IMG submission 76858) | Arabidopsis root microbial communities from the University of North Carolina, USA - plate scrape MF_Col_mLB | ecosystem: Host-associated > Plants > Roots > Endosphere | place: USA...
TACCTGAACCCCGAGCGAGCTGAGCTGGAAGCTAAGGAGCACCGGAAAGCAGCATAACGGCGGACGCGACAACTACCTTGACACACACCGCTCGGACAAAAAGTTACCCGCCCAGGAGGGCGGAACCAGGCGGTTCAACGGCCGACAGCATGTCATCAAGGGCGACAACATCGCATCAACGGCCAACAGCATCTCACCAACAGCGACATCACCATTTCAAAACCCAACAGCATGTCACCAACACCAAGAAATCGCCCTTACGCCCCTTCCCCCTTCCCCTTCCCCTCCAACACCTCCCACCTCTCCAGCGCCTCCAGCAACTCCATCTCGATCTCGTCGTGCCGCGTGGCCAGTTGCGCGGCCTTGGCCGCATCGCTGACATAGAGCGACCCGTCCTCCAGCTGCGCCGAGATCGTCTTCTGCTCGGTTTCCAGCGCGGCGATGCGCTCCGGCAGGCCGTCCAGCTCACGTTGTTCCTTGTATGACAGCTTGACCGTCCGGTTGGCCCCGCGCGCCTCGCGCGAGTCCTTGGCCTTGGCCGGCTCGGCAGGCCTCTGCTCCGACTTGCTCGCAGCCTGGATCGACGCGGCACGGGCCGATTGCTCGACCCAGTCCGAATAGCCGCCCACGGACTCGCGCCACACGCCTTCGCCCTCGGCGGCGATGGTGGACGTCACCACGTTGTCCAGGAACGCGCGGTCGTGCGAGACCAGGAACACCGTGCCGCTGTAATCCTGCAGCAGTTCTTCCAGCAGCTCCAGCGTATCGATATCGAGGTCGTTGGTCGGCTCGTCCAGCACCAGCACGTTGGCCGGCCGCGCGAACAGCCGCGCCAGCAGCAGGCGGTTGCGCTCGCCGCCCGACAGCGACTTGACCGGCGAACGCGCGCGCTCCGGCGCGAACAGGAAGTCGCCCAGGTAGCTCATCACGTGCTTGCGCTGGCCGTTGACCTCGACCCAGTCGCTGCCCGGGCTGATGGTGTCGGCCAGTGACTTCTCCAGGTCGAGCGCGGTCCGCATCTGATCAAAGTACGCCACCTGCAGGTTGCTGCCGTTGCGCACCGTGCCGCTGTCCGGCGCCAGCTCGCCCAGGATCAGCCGCAGCAGCGTGGTTTTGCCGGCGCCGTTGGGGCCGATCAGGCCGACCTTGTCGCCACGCATGATGGTGGCGGTGAAATCGCGCACCACCACCTTGTCGCCATAGGCCTTGTTCACATCGATCAGCTCGGACACGATCTTGCCGGAGCGGTCGGCCTGCGACACCTCCAGCTTGACGTTGCCCTGCACCTCGCGGCGCGCCGCGCGCTCAGTGCGCATCGCCACCAGCCGCTGGATGCGCGACACGCTGCGCGTGCGGCGCGCCTCCACGCCCTTGCGGATCCACACTTCTTCCTGCGCCAGCAGCTTGTCGAACTTGGCCTGCTCGACCTGCTCGGCGGCCAGCATTTCTTCCTTGCGCGCCTGGTACGCGGCGAAGTTGCCGGGGAAGGACACCAGCCGGCCGCGGTCCAGCTCGACGATGCGGGTGGCCACGCGGTCCAGGAAGGCGCGGTCGTGGGTGATCAGCAGCACGCTGCCGCGGAACGCCAGCAGCAGGTCTTCGAGCCAGCGGATGGCTTCCACGTCGAGGTGGTTGGTGGGCTCGTCCAGCAGCAGGATGTCGGGTTCGGCCACCAGCGCCTGCGCCAGCGCCACGCGCTTCTGCAGGCCGCCGGACAGCGCATCGACGCGCGTGTGCGAATCCAGCCCCAGCCGCGCCAGCGTGGTTTCCACGCGGGTGCGCAACTGCCAGGCGCCGGCGGCGTCCAGCTCGGACTGCAGCCGGTGCAGCTCGGCCAGCGCCGCTTCGTCGTCATGGTGCTCGGCGACGCGGTCGGCCGCGGCCTCGTAGCGCACCAGCAGGTCGTGGGCGTCGCCCATGCCCTGCGACACCGCGTCGAACACGGTGATGCCCGGCTCGAACTGCGGCTCCTGCGGCACGTAGGCGCTGGTGACGCCGCTCTGGCGCGCGATCAGGCCGTCATCCGGCGCCGACAGCCCGGCCACGATCTTCAGCAGCGAGGACTTGCCCGAGCCGTTGCGCCCGATCAGGCCCACGCGTTCGCCGGCCTCCAGCGAAAAATCGGCGTGGTCGAGCAAAGCCACGTGCCCGAAGGCGAGCTGGGCGTCGGTGATGGAAAACAGGGCCATGGGAAAAGACGACGAATGGAAAGACGGGGCCGGATGGGACGGGGATGGTTGCCGGGCATGGCGCGGCAGCCCGCATTGTAGACGACCGCGGCCGACAGGCGGCTCCGGGCAGGCGGCTCAAAAAGAAGGGCCCGCGCACTGCGGGCCCAAGAGTCTCTCCTCGGTGCCCTGCTCGCAAGGCACGCAAGCAGAATATCAATGCGCCCTGTCCCGCTCCAGTCGGACAACTCCGTAAGGGAAAGTCCCGTCAACCCGGGTGCGCCGGGGCGTTGCTCGCCGGGCACGCCTGCCGTGCCCGCAGTTGTCCGCACCCGGCCCCGCGTGGAACAATGGCTTGTCCTGCACCCGGTGTGCCGGCACGACAAACAAGACAACGCAGAGCCGGAGCCACAGCCGGCCAGAAGACGGAATGGGTGGTTGCCCTTCGGCCGCCGCCGCGCCGGTTCCAGTCATTTTTGTACGGGGGTTACATGTCCGATCCGGGTCCGGGGCGCCTGCCTTCCTGCGGGAAGCGCGCGCCCGTCTTGTCATGTCCTGCCTTGGCCGCGCTGGTGGTGGCACTGCTGGCCGCGGCCATGCCGGCACCATCCGCCGCCACTACCGCCACCAACGACCCTGCCGCCACCGCGCCGTCCGACGGCGCGCCGGTGCTGCGCCGGATCCGGCAGACCGGCGCCATCCGCATCGCCCACCGCGAAAGCTCGGTCCCGTTCTCCTTCGTCGCCGACGGCAAGCCGGTCGGCTATGCCGTCGACCTGTGCCTGAAGGTCGCCGACGCCGTGCGCAGCGCGCTGAAGCTGCCGTCGCTGCGCGTGGACTGGGTGCCAGTCACGCCCGCCAGCCGCATCCCGGCCATCGTCGAGGGCAAGGCCGACCTGGAATGCGGCTCCACCACCAACAACCGCGAGCGGCGCGAGCAGGTCGCCTTCACCATCCCGCACTACATCGCCGGCAGCCGCATGCTGGTCAAGGCGGCATCGGGGATCAACAAGTGGCCGGACCTGCGCGGCAAGACCGTGGTCTCGACCACCGGCACCACGCCGCTGGCCACGCTGCGCAAGATGGATGAATCCGGCGCGCTGCAGCTGCGGCTGGTCGAGGCCAGGGACCACGCCCAGGCCTTCGCCATGGTCGAGGCCGGCAAGGCCGATGCCTTCGTGATGGATGACGTGCTGCTCTATGGCCTGCGCGCCAACGCGGCACGCCCGGACGACTACCGCGTCACCGGCGACCTGCTCACCATCGAGCCCTACGCCATCATGCTGTCGCGCCAAGACACGGCCTTCAAGCAGCTGGCCGACAAGACGCTGGTGGCGTCGATCTACGACCAGGACACGCAGCGGCTGTACCGCAAGTGGTTCCAGGCACCGATCCCGCCGCACGGCATCCGGCTCGATATCCCGATGAGCTACCTGCTGCGCGACTCGTTCAAGTTCCCGAGCGACAAGGTGGCGGACTGACGCGGCCAGGCCCCGGGGGGGAAGGCGCGGCGGATGGTACGGCCAAGGCCCTCATGCGAAGATGTCGGCCTGCCAATGTGGGTGCCGCTTTCCGGCCCCTGCCGCTTCTCTCCCCGCGCCTTCCCGATGACCACCGCTTCGCTGAAATTTTCCGACCTGTCCGTCTCCGCGCTCGTCGCCGGGCTGGTCGCCACGTTGACCGGCTATACCAGCTCGCTGGTGCTGATGATCCAGGCCGGCCAGGCCGCGCACCTGACCGAGGCGCAGATCTCGTCGTGGATCTGGGCGCTGTCGATTGGCATGGGCGTCACCACCCTTGGCCTGTCGCTGGCGTCGCGCATCCCGATCGTGGTGGCCTGGTCCACCCCCGGCGCCGCGTTGCTGATCGCCAGCCTGCCCGGCGTGCCTTATCCGGAGGCGATCGGCGCCTTCCTGATGGCCGCCCTGCTGATGGTGGCCGCCGGCATGACCGGCTGGTTCGACAAGCTGATGCGGGCGCTGCCGGCGAGCATTGCCTCGGCCCTGCTCGCCGGCATCCTGTTCCGCATCAGCGTGGATGTGTTCGTGCAGGCGCAGCACCAGACCGTGCTGCTGCTGGCAATGTTCGCCGCCTACCTGCTGGGCAGGAAGCTGTGGCCAGCCTATGCGGTACCGGGCGTGCTGATGACGGGGGTGGCGGTCGCGGGCGCGCTCGGCCAGCTGGACTTCTCCGGCCTGCGGCTGGAACTGGCGGTGCCGGCGTGGACCACGCCGGCGTTCTCGCTGTCGGCCTTCATCAGCATGGCGATCCCGCTGTTTATCGTCGCGCTGGCATCGCAGAACATCCCCGGGCTGGCGGTCCTGCGCGCCGACGGCTACCACGTGCCGGCCTCGCGCCTGATCACGGTAACCGGGCTGGCGTCGGCCGCGCTGGCGCCGTTCGGCTCGCACGGCATCAACCTGGCGGCGATCACGGCCGCCATCTGCACCGGCCCGCAGGCCGACCCGGATCGCCACCGCCGCTATACCGCCGCAGTGGTCTGCGGCATCGGCTACCTGGTGGCGGGCACACTGGCCGCGAGCATTGCCGCGCTGTTCGCCGCGTTCCCCAAGGCGCTGGTGGTCGGCGTCACTGCGTTCGCGCTGCTGGGCTCGATCGCCAACGGCCTGACCGTTGCCATGCAGACGCCGGCCGAGCGCGAAGCCGCGCTGCTGACCTTCATGATCACCGCCTCGGGCATGGTCCTGGCTGGTATCGGCTCGGCGTTCTGGGGCGTGGTCGGCGGCATGCTGGCGCTCTACGTGCTGCGCCCGCGCGCGGCCTGAGCGCTCCCGCGGGCGCCTACAGCATCAGGAAGGCGACGTCGGCGGCGCTGACCGTCTCCGGCGGCACGCCCTTGCGGCGCTGGAACAGGATGTGCTGCAGCACGCGGTCGCGGTGCGTGGCGAAGGTCTGCGGGTCCAGCCTCAATGCCATGCGGGCGTAGTGCTCGGCCATCAGCTTGTAGACCCGGTGGCGCACCAGCAGCATCTCGTTATCTGCCTTGAGCCGGCTCATCGCCCCGGTGTGGTCGTCTTCCAGCTGGCGCATGCCGACCACCACCCGCGCATGCATGCCCCGGTAGCGGTCGATTTCCGCATGGGCCTTGCGCAGCTCTTCACGCAGTGACCGGACTTCCTGAATCAGCTTCAGGTTGTGCTGCACGCCGCGATGGATGCGCGTGGCTTCTTCCAGCGCATGGTCCGCCGCGGCGATGGTGTCCTGCCATGGCGTCGCGTCCGGCTCCGACGCCGGATCCGCGAACTGCGTCGTCGGCCAGACGGCCGTGTCCTCGATGCCGGTGTGATTCATGCCGCTCCCCTTGCCCCAAAAAGCCAGCCGCCGGCATCGTAGGGTTCGTGCCGGCTTGGTCAGGCCTCAAATACCGCGACTGCCTGGTAAAGCACGCCCGAGGGGGGCCGCCTTGTTCTGTATTTGCTCTATTCAAAACCGCATTGCTGCTTCGCACAACCACCGCAATGGAGGGACGCGGCTTTGGCGCAACATGGCGCCGAGGCTAAGATGCCGGTTTGGCGCCTTGCCGCCCCCACTTTCCAGCCCCAGCCATGAACGGATACCTTCTCCTCGCCCTCGCGATCGTCGCCGAAGTCATCGCCACCAGCAGCCTGAAGGCCTCACAAGGATTTACGCGGCTCATGCCCAGCCTCCTGGTGGTGGGCGGCTATGTGGCGGCGTTCTGGCTGCTGATGATGGTGATGCGCACCGTGCCGGTAGGAATCGCGTATGCAATCTGGAGCGGGGCCGGAATCGTGCTGGTGACGCTGATTGCGGTAGTACTGTACCGGCAGATTCCCGATCTGGCGGCTTGCCTGGGGATCAGCCTGATTATTGCCGGCGTCGCGGTGATTCAGCTCTTTTCGAAGACGAGCGCACACTGAGCCACGCCATGCTCAGACCGTAACGTGCAGCCGGGTTGATTGCTGGTAGTAACTGGACGACTTACCGCACCTCGCACGGCCCAGGCGTACATGTCACGGTGGAGCCCGGCGGTACGATGACCGTACGGCCGCTCGGCGGCGGATCAGAAACGGTTCGCTGCACCGAGATGCAGCCGGCGAGCCCGAGAAGCGGCAACAACACTAGTGAACGTACGAGAAGTCCGACGCGTGCCATGGCGATCTCCCTGTATGGCAAGGCTGCGGCCGGCAGGTGTCCGGAACGCAACCTTTGCCTTTGCGGAAGTATAGGCAAGCAAGGCGCAACTGGCGCCAACGGTCATCGAGCCGGGATGGGAAGAATTGGGTGGAGGCTATGGTCCCGCCGACAGGAATCGAACCTGTATCTAGCGCTTAGGAGGCGCTCGTTCTATCCATTGAACTACGGCGAGGGGACCCTGAAGCAGGAGGGGAGTATATCAAAATCCTCTTGCCGGAAGTCACCCGACTCGGACCGCCGCGCCGTCCAGGATTCGTTTATGTGGCTGCACGCGTCAGTGCGCCTGCATATCCGCCGCGAACGCCAGTGCCTGCGCATGCGGCATCGGTGGCCAGCGTCACATAACCGAGGGATGTGGCAGCTGAAGCGGCCATTTCCCAGGGAGCGCTACAGTGGCGGGAAAATCCCGACAGGTGTCCGCGCAGATGTCGGCGCCAGGCCAACGCATATTGCTGATCCGCTGATGGCGCGACACCGTGCCGCCAGCCGGCAACCCGCGCCGCATGGCGCTCTGGCGCCGACCCAACCGGCGGCTGGCACCGTTGGCACGTGCCTTGCTGTATTCCGGTACCGCCCCGGCACGACGCCGAGACTACCCGGAGACAGAAACATGGCCACCCTAGCTATCCACGACCTTGCCAGCTGCCGCGAACTTGCTTCCGACGCCATGGCCCGCGTGCGCGGTGCCGGCGGGCAGTGGGTGTTCGGGTGGATCCGCCCGTTCGTGCCATCGTCGCCGGTGCCGGCCGGCGCGGTGTTCAACTTTTACGAGATCAACTACAGCTTCTATGCTGATCAGATGAACAACCAGTTCCAGAACATCGATATCCGCAACAACGCGCCCAACTCCAATATCAGTGTCCAGGGAGACCAGGGCGCGAGGAACGACGGTCGCCTGGTCTGAGTGCCTGTCGTGGCACGCCCCGGCACGACGGGGCACGAAGAAGGGGCGCGACGCGGAGCGGAGGCTAGATTTGGGTTTCGATTCGCACTTCCAGTGGACCTCGGCGGCCTGCACCGACGTCGGCCGCGTACGCGAACGCAACGAGGATGCGTGCCTGGACCTGCCCGCGCAGCAGCTGTGGGCGGTCGCCGACGGCATGGGTGGCCATGCCGTCGGCGACTTCGCCAGCCAGGCCGTGGTCCAGGCGCTGGCCGCGCTGCCGCCGCAGCCGCTGCTGGAAGACCGGATGGAGGCCACGCGCGCGGCGATGCAGGGCGTCAACCTGGCGCTGGTCGACGAAGCCGCGCGGCTGGGCGTGCGCTGCATCGGCAGCACCGTGGTGGTGCTGCTGGCCGGCGACAGCCGCTGCGGCTGCCTGTGGGCCGGCGACAGCCGGTTGTACCGGCTGCGCGGCGGCGAGCTGGTGCGGCTGACGCGCGACCATAACCAGGTCGAGCGCCTGCTGGCGCGCGGCCTGATCACACCCGAGCAGGCGCGCCACCATCCCGCGCAGAACACCATCACGCGCGCCGTGGGCGCCGCGGCAACCCTGGCGCCGGAGCAGCTGCTGACCGAAGTTGCCGATGGCGACATCTTCATGTTGTGCAGCGACGGCCTGAGCAACGAGGTCGACGACCCCGACATCGCCGCGGTGCTGGCGCAACAGGACCCGCCGCAAGCCGCGCAGACGCTGCTGAAGATGGCGCTCGATGCCGGCGGGCGCGACAACATCTCGGTGGTGGTAGTCCGGGCCACCGATCCCTACGGCTCGGACAAGACGCTGGTCAATCCCGAGCTGGACACCTGAGCATCGCCCTACCCTTCACCCTACGCCTTGCTCCCATCCGCCTGCCTGCTGGCGCGGAAATCCTTGGAATGGATGCCGTGCTTCTTCAGCAGCATCTGCAGGTGCGAGCGGTTCATGTCGAAGCGCCGCGCCAGCTCGGCCACCGTACCGCCGACTTCCTGCAGCCCGCGCTCCAGGAAGGCGCGCTCGGCCTCGTCGCTGGCGGCGCGCTTGGCCTCGCTGAGCGAGGTCGGCATGGCAATGTCCGTCCCTCCAGACGCCGTGGCCCCAACCACCGCCAGCGCCGGCTTGGGGCGGATGTCCTGCGGCAGCTGCGCCAGGTCGGCCGTGTCGCCGGCCAGGCATGACAGCCGGTACATCAGGTTGCGCAGCTCCCGGATATTGCCGGGATAGTCGTAGTGCAGCAGGAAGTCGCGCAGCCGGGGCGTCAGCCTGACCGGCGCGCGCTTGAGCATGCTGGCCGCCTCGTCGCTGAAGTAGGACACCAGCAGCGGGATCTCGTCGTGCCGCTCGCGCAGCGCGGGCAGGCTGACGTGGATCACGCTGAGGCGGTAGAACAAGTCCTCGCGGAAGGTGCCGGCCTCGCTCATCTTGCGCAGGTCCTTGTTGGTGGCGGCGACGATGCGCGCATCGACCGAGATGATCTCGTCCGAGCCCACGCGCTGGATCTCGTGCGCTTCCAGCACGCGCAGCAGCTTGACCTGCCCGGTCAGCGGCAGCTCGCCGATCTCGTCGAGGAAGATGGTGCCGGTATGCGCGCTTTCGAACTTGCCGCGCCGGTCGTTGCTGGCGCCGGTGAAGGCGCCCTTCTTGTGGCCGAACAGTTCGGATTCGAGCAGGCTGTCGGGGATCGCGCCGCAGTTGACCGAGATGAACGGCTTGTCGGTGCGCGAGCCGTTGGCGTGGATGACCTTGGCCATCAGCTCCTTGCCGGTGCCGCTCTCGCCGTCGATCAGCACCGGCAGGTCGGTCGGCGCGGCCTTCTCGGCGATTTCCAGGGCTTCGAGCAGCTTGGGGTTGTCGCCAAAGGTTCCCTCGAAGATAAAGCTGCGCTCCATCAGCGCCTGGCGCCGCTCACGCGGCATGCGTTCGACTTCCTGCTGCGGCGGCGCGCCTTCATCCGCGCTTCCGGCCGCGGTTTCAGCGGATGCCGCCGCCTGCACGAAGCGCTCCTTGTGCGACAGCCCCATGACCTCGTCGCGCAGCGTGGTGGCCTGCTTGAGCAGCTTCTCGATCTCGGGGCGGTCGAGGCGCGATGCCCAGCGCAGCGTCGAGCGCAGGATCTCGATCTTCTCGATCAGGCCGGCGAACGACACCGGCGACGTGACCGAGGCGGGGGTGGCACCCTGGTTGTATAGCTTCATGCTGCGCTCAGTTGCTTCTGCACCAGTTGGTAATACATGCCCTTGCGTTCCAGCAGCTCTTCATGCCGGCCCTGCTCGACGATCGCGCCTTCATACAGCACCAGGATCTTGTCGGCCTGCATGATGGTGCTGAGGCGGTGCGCGATGATGACCGCGGTGCGCCCGCGCAGGATCTCCTGCATGTTCGCCAGGATGTTGCTCTCGGATTGCGTGTCGAGCGCCGAGGTCGCCTCATCGAACACCAGCAACCGCGGGTCGTGGTACAGCGCGCGGGCGATGCACAACCGCTGGATCTGTCCGCCCGACAAGCCCATGCCGCGCTCGCCCACCACTTGCTCGTAGCCCAGTGGCAGCTTGCTGATAAAGGCATGGGCGTCGGCCATGCGCGCCACTTCCTCGATGCGGCGCCGGTCGGGGCTGTCGTCGCCGCAGGCGATGTTCTCGGCGATGGTGCCGGAGAACAGCAGGTTGGACTGCATCACATAGCCGACCTGCGCGCGGTAGAACGCCGCGTCGATCACATTGAGGTCGTAGCCGTCGACCGACATCGAGCCCTCGGTCGGCTTGTAGAAGCCGACCAGCAGCTTGGCCAGCGTGGTCTTGCCCGAGCCGCTGCGCCCGACGATGGCGACCATCTCGCCCGGCCGGATAGTGAAGCTGATGTTCTCCAGCACGTAAGGCGTGTCCTCGCCGCCATAGCGGAAGTACAGGTCCTTCATCACGATCTCGCCCTGCAGGTCGGGCAGCATCACGCGCGACAGCACATCCTGCGGCTTCTGCTCGGGCTCCAGGTCGAGCACGTCGCCGAGCCGCTCCATCGCCACGCCCGCATCGTTGAGCTGGCCCCACAACGCCACCAGCCCCATCAGCGGCGCCAGCACGCTGCCCATGAAGGCATTGAAGGCGATCAGCTGGCCGATGGTCAGCTCGCGCTCGAGCACCAGCGTCGCGCCCACCCACAGCACCGCGATGGTGGTGGCCGCATTGAGCAGCTGGCTCACCAGCCCCACCAGGATATGGAAGGCCTGCGCCTTGTATTGCGATTCCAGCGCCTTGGTGTACTTGCGCTCCCAGCGCAGCCGCACCGGACGCTCGATGCCCATGCCCTTGACGGTTTCGGCGCCGCCCAGCGTTTCCATCAGGTAGGCCTTGGCATCGGTCGAGGTGGCAAAGACCTCGCGCGCATAGGTCTTGACCCTGGGCGTCACCACCACCGTCAGCGCCGCGATCGGGATCACGAAGGCGATCAGCAGCAGCGTCAGCTTGACGTTGTAGAGGAACATGATGGTGAAGTAGATAAACACCATCAGCAGGTTCAGCGCCGTGGTCACCGTCGACTCGGTCAGGAAGGCGCGGATGGTCTGGTTCTCCTGGAAGCGCGCGAAGATATCGCCGGTCTTGCGCTTGGCGAAGAACGACAGCGGCAGCGACAGCGTGTGCTTGAAGAAGTGCGACATCATGGCGAAGTCCATGTTGCGCACCATGAAGTTGGCCAGGTACGCGCGGATCGTCGACATCAGCTGCGAGAACACGTTGGAGATGATCAGCCCCACGATCAGCAGGTGCAGCAGCCCCACGTTCTGGTGCACCACTACGCCGTCGAGGATGTTCTGGATGATCAGCGGCGGCACCACGCCCAGCATCTGGATCACGAAGGTCGCCAGGAACAGGTGCGCCAGGATCTTCTTGTACGGCGCCAGGTAGCCGATGAAGCGCAGCCACGGCGAGCGCTGCACGGACAGCTGCGTCATGCTCTCGCCCGGCGAGAACAGCAGGCAGGTGCCGCTCCAGCCGCGCTCGAACTCCTCGGCGCTCATCTTGCGGAAGCCGATGGCGGGATCGGCCACCCACACCCAGCGCGACGAGATGCCGTACACCACCACGTAGTGGTAGCCCTCCCAGTGCACGATGAACGGCAGCTCGAAGCCCATCAGCGAGTCGCGCGTGCACTGCACCCCGCGCGTGGTGAAGCCGAGCGACTCGCCGGCGCGCGCCAGGCTTTCGAGCGTGGCGCCCTGCGTGGTCACGTTGGCCAGCTCGCGCAGCTTGCCCAGCGTCATCGGGATGCCGTAGTGGCGGCAGATCATCGCCAGGCAGGCGGCGCCGCAATCCATTTCCTCGGCCTGCTCGACCAGGCCGAAGCGGCGGATCAGCTTTTCACCCAGCTCGGGCTTCGAATGCAGGTCAAGCAGCACCGGGCGCTTGCGCCGCTCGGCCAGCTTCTTCTGCCGATGCAGCTCGCGGTCGAGCGCGCGGATGCGTTCTTCCAGCACCTCGCGCAGGCGCGGGTTGCGCTCCAGGATCAGCTGCACGGTCTTCTCGGGGATGACCAGCAGGCGCACATCGGTCTCGGCGACGGCCGATGCCAGCTGCTCCTGCCGCATCACGCAGGCGCGCTCGCCGAAGATATCGCCCTGCCCGAGTGTCGCCAGCGGAAACTCGCTGCCCTCTTCGCTGCGCACCACGCGCACGGTGCCCTGGCGCACCACGTACAGGCGCCGGTCCTCGCGCCCGTCCTGCTTCAGGATCTCCTTGCCGGCGCTGACGCGCTTGACGCCCACGCTGCGCACGGCATCGGCCAGTTCCTGCTTGTCGAGCTTGCCGCGCAGGTCGAACAGCCGCGCGACAAAGCCGCCGGCGGAACTGATCGCGACATAGCTGGTGACAAAGGCCAGCGCTGCCGGGTTGCCGGCGACCACCGGCTCAGCCACGGCGCGCGGGATCATCAGCAGTTCGGTCTTGCCCGAGGCGCGCACCGACGATTCGTGCCGGTACTCGCGCAGCAGCGCGATATCGGCAAAGACCTCGCCGGCCTTGCGCACGCCCATGCTGATTTCCTTGCCGTGCTCTTCGTTGAACACACGCACGGATCCCGACTTGACGATAAACAGGCCGGGCGCCGCGTCGCCGGCATTGCAGACGGTATCGCCAAAGCCAAAGGTCACCACCTGCGCGGCATCGGCCAGGCGCGCCAGTTCCTCCGGCGTCAGCACCGACAGGATTTCCACGCCGGCCAGGAAAGCGGCAAGCGCGGAGCCGCCCTCGGGCCTTTCCGACGCAGTCGGGGCCGCCGGGGCCGCCGGGGCAGCAGCAGCGGCGGCTTCGCCAGACTCGCTAGCGGGCTTCGATGACATGTTCCTGCGCCCTGCCCATCAGCCAGTCTTCGCGCAGCAGGCGCCGCACCTCCACCGCAACTTCGCTGTCGAGCGTGGCGGGATGCTTGGCGCGCACCAGGAAGACTTCAAAGAAAGAGCGGTCCGGCGCGGGGAACGGCCCCAGCAGGTCGCCCGGCTCCGCGTTGAACACCTTGGCCTCGATATCGGTCTTGAGCGAGCCGCGCAGCACCTTGCCGATCTCGCCGCCGTGCTCGCGCGTGTCGGCGATCGAATGCTCGCGCGCCATGTCGGCGAACGCCTCGGGATCGTCCTGCAGGTACGAGATCAGTTCCTTGGCCTTGCCTTCGCTGTCGACCACGATATGGCTGACCTCGATGCTGTCGAAGCGCGGCGAATTCAGCGCAAAGTACTCCTGCACCGCGGCCTCGCTGCAGACCTGCTCCATCATCCGCTCCTGGTACAGGTTGTCGGTGATGAACGCCTCGAACTCGTCGAGGCTGACGTTGAGCGCATCGAGGTAGTGGTTCATGTCGGCGGCGCGGTGCAGGCCCTGCACGCGGCGGAACTGGTCAGCGCGCTCCTGGATTTCGTCGGGCGTAACCACCATGCCCTGACGCTTCGCGGCGTGCACGGTCAGCTTGTCGCGCACCATCTGCTCGACCAGCCCTTCGAACTGCCCCGTCAGCTTGAGCAGCCGCACGAATTCCTCGACGCCGAGCACCTCGTCGTCGATACGGACAATGCCAGTCATGTCTAGGCTCCTTTGACGGCCCGGCGCATGCGCACGGGCATCCAGATCGGCTGTTGCTATGTTCCCCCGGCTGCCGCCGGCATTTATCCCGCCACCTCGCGGAAGGGGTCGAGCCCCAGGTCGATCAGGCGGCGCTCGCGCACCACGATCTCCGCCGTGGCAGTCATGCCATAGCGCAACGGATACTTGTTGTCGGCCACGGTGTAGTAGTCGCGCGCCAGGCGCACCCTGCCTTCGTAGACCGGCTGCTTGTCGGGGCCCGGCTTGGTCGCGGGCGAGATGAATTCCAGCGTGCCTTCGATGATCCCGTAGCGCTGGTACGGGAAGGCGCTGAACTTGAGCTTGACCAGCAACCCTTCGCGCAGGAAGGCGCGGTCGCGCTCGGCAATGACGATCTTGACGACCGGGCGCGCATCCTTGGGCGCGATCCCGCCCAGCGGCGTGTTGGCCTGCACCTTGTCGCCGCGCTGGGTGGAGGTGACATCGGTAATCACGCCCGACACCGGCGCCAGGATCAGCAGGAAGTTGTCCTTGTCGATATTCTCGAAGCGGATGCGCGCGGCCGCGTCGGCCACCAGCCGTGCGGTCTGCACCTGCAGGCGCAGCTTGTCCTCGGTGCTGGCGATCTCGCGCAGCGCGGCGTCATACTGCACGCGCAGTCCGGCCAGGTCCTGCCCGCTGCTTTCGAGCAGCGCGCTGGCCTGTGTCATCTCGCGCGCGAGACGGGCATCCAGCTCGCTCAGCCGGGACTGCGCCACGCGCAGGTTGTTCTCGGCGTCCTGCGCCGCCGCGCGCTTGGCATCGAGCTGAGACTGCGACACGCCGCCGCCCCCGGGCAGCGCCAGCAGGCGCGCATAGCGGTCCTGCTCCTGGCGCGCGAACTCGCGTGCACGCCGGGCGTTTTCGAGGTTGCTGCGCGCTTCCTGCAGTTGCGCGCGCTGTTCCTCGGCCAGCCGCGTGGTGCCTTGAGCCAGGCGATTCTCGTGCTGGCGCGTGGCCACGTCGATCTGCTGCTTGAGCGCGTTGGCGCGGCGTTCCATCAGCGCCTTCTTCTCCGGGAACTGCTTCCAATCGCGCTCGGAGTCCTCCAGCTTGAGCTGCGCTTCGAGCGCATTGGCGGCGGCCTCGATCGCGCCGCGCGCGTTCAGCCGCGCCAGCACGTCGTCCTTGGACACCGGCTGGCCTTCGGCGACGTACAGGTCGGCCAGCTCCCCGTCGACCGGGGCATAGAAGCGCCGCACTTCGGATTCGGGGGCCAGCGTGCCTTGCGCGGTGACGATGACGTCGGCGTGGCCAACGAAGGACCACACCAGCCCGCACACCACCAGCGCGAACGTGGTGACGATGGTCAGCATGCCCAGCCGCGACGGTTCCGCGGTAAGCAAGCCGATACCGTCGGCGCTGTGATCCTCCAGCGCTTCGGACAGGGGCTTCAGGCCGGCCTGGCGGGAATCGTCCTTCATGGCTGCCTCGCGGGCTGCTGCGGCGTGGGGGTCACGTTGGCCGCGTCACTCGGCGCGGCGTCCGCGGGCAGCTTGCCGCGGTCTTCGCCGCCGATCAGCTCGAGCTTGGTCTTGAGGACGGTCGGGTCGAGCACGGTGCTCAGTTCGCGCAGCGCATGGCGCTGCTGGTCGGCCTCGGCGCGGATTTCTTCCTCGACCTTGGCCAGCTGCGCCAGGTCCGCGCTTTCGCCGGCGCGCAGCTGCGTAAAGATGCGCATGCCCTGGCGCGCATCTTCCTGCGCCTGCGACAACAGCCGGGCCTGCGCACGGAACCTGGGCGAGATGCCGGGCTCAAGCCGCTGCTCGCTGCCGATCACGCCGTTGCTGCGGTACTGCTTCCACGCGGCGACGGCGCTGCCCATCAGCTCGCGCGCACGCCGCAACGCGCTGTCGCGCACGCTGTTGACATCGGCTTCCACCGCCCTGGCGAAGAACTTGTCCTCGTCGGCGTCGAGCATGGCGTAGAAGCCGAGCAGGCGGTCTTCATAACCCTTGCTGCCGCGCTCGGACTGCAGCTCGGCAAACTGCGCCGCCACCTTCTGCTTGTGCGCGAGGTCGCGCGCCAGGTCATCGCTCCACGCACCGCCCTGGATCTGCCTGAACCCTGCCAGCGCGGCGCTGCTGTCGCCCTTCTGCCATGCGTCGGCGGCACTGGCGTACTGCGTTGCCATCTGCGGCGGCGGCAGCCGCGGTGCCAGTTGCGCGAACTGGGCCTGGAACGGTGGCGTAACGAAGCGGCTGTCGGCAAGCCGCGCCACCAGCGTGCCGGGGCGGCGTGCGCGCAGTGCCTGCAGCAGCGCGGTGTAGCGGTCCAGGTCCGCCTGCACCTGGTCCAGGCCCGCCAGGCGCGGATATTTCTCGCGATAGTCGGCGATCACCGGCTGCAGCGCTTCGGGGCGGTCGCGGCCAAGTTCCGTGGTAATGCTGGCGTCGAGCCGCGTGATCGCCGCGAGATAGACCGACGCATCGTTCTGCAGCCGGCGCACGTCGCTGAGCGCATCGGCATAGAGGTCGCGGAATGCCGGAACGTCGGCGGCGATGCGGCCCAGCGCGCGCTGGTGCGCAATGGTGTCCTGGTTCCAGTGCGCCAGCAGCTGCCGGATCGGCGCTTCGTCGGCATAGAGGCGGATCGGCGCATCGGCGCCGCGCTGCGCGGTATAGCGTTCGAGCCTGCCGATCCATTCGAGTTCGGCGACCAGCGGCCGGGCGTCTGCGTTATTCCTGCTGAGCTGCCGCATCTGTGCAAGCGCGGCATCGGCGCCGCCGAAGTCGCCGGCCTTGAGCTTCGCGACCCACCCGGGCACGTACGCGCGCAGCAGCGCTTCGGTGCCGAGCACTTGCACGTCGGCATCGTCGGGATGGCGCGCGAGGTAGCCGTCGGCAGCCTTCGCGGCGCCAGCGTAGTCGCCCGCCGCATGCAGGGTCTGCACCGCGCGCTCGTCGGCACCGTGCCAGTAGAGCGCCACGCCGGCGAGTACGGCCAGCAGCAATAGCGCGCTGCCCCAGCGCGCGGCGCGCCGCAGGCGTGCGCCGTCGTCGAGGCCGAAGCTGCGCGCCGCCTCGGTCAGCAAGAGCGCGACACGCCCGCGCTTGCGTGATGGATGCGCGCGGTCCGGCACGGCGGTCGCGGCCGCGGCCTGGGCTTCGGCGTCGGCATTGACTTCGTCTTCCTGGTGCGAAGCGTAGTCGACACAGAAGATGTCGAGGAAAGAATCGGCCGCGCCGACAAAAGTAGTGCGGTCATCATCGTCTTGTGCGGCCGGCTCAGCAGACGCCGGCGCCGGCACGGCAGGCTCCAGCGTGGTGCGCGTCGCGGTGGCATCGTCGTCGCCGGCGCGGCGGACCTCGGCCTTGTAGACGAAATGGCTGCCGCCGAACGCGATGCGGTCGCCGTCATCCAGCGGCACGCCGTGGTCCGCCAGGCGCGTGCCGTTGACGAAGGTGCCGTTGGTGCTGCCCAGGTCTTCCACGAACGGCACGCCGCCCTTCAGGTACACGTGCGCATGCCGGCGCGACAGGTAATTGACCTGCTGCGGATAGTTGTCGCGATAGCGCGCAAAGGCATCGTCGGCCTTGCTGATCAGATACGGGAAGCCGTCGACCTGGATCGGCTGCAGCCCGACATCGCTGCGTTCCGGCAACAGGGTCAACGCAACCCGCGGCGGCTCCGGCTGCGGCGCGCGCGGCGACAAGCGCACGCGGAACGACAGCGCGGGACCGAACGCCACCTCGTCGCCATCGCGCAGCTGGGCAGGCTGACGCGCCACCGCCGCGCCATTCACGCGCGTGCCGTTCTTGCTGCCCAGATCGGCGACATAGACCGCACCTTGCTCGGCAAAGATGCGCGCATGGCGCCGGGACAGCGGCGCCGCGAGGTCTTCGGGATAGGCAGCGAATGGCAGTTCGGTGCGGCCGACCGGGAACAGGTCTTCGTCGATGCGGATCTCGCCCAGGTCCGGCCGCGAAACCGGCGTCAGGAACACATCGAATTCCCTTGCCAGATCCTGGCTCGACTCCCGAGCGATCCCCTGGGCCATTTTCACCGGCATTTCCATGATCAGTGCTTCGTCAGGAGCCATGTTTCCAGGGAGCCAACAGCGCGGCTGCCGCGGCGGCCGGCCAAGGGGGGTGAAGCGACTAAGAACATAGTAGGCGACGGCTTAGGCTAGTCAATCGGCCGCGGTACGCGCGCAGGCGCGTATTTTCACGGAGTGGATCAGGGAAAGAGACAAGGGCTGCACGCACCGCGCAAGGTATTGCGCAACGCGTTGCGTACGCATGCGTCACACCGCGCCATGAGGGTCGCTGCGATCGCTGCGGGCACCCGCCCACCCCGCGCGGCAGCGAGTGCACTATTGCGGCTGGCTGGCCGCCGTGTTGCGCACTTCGGTATCGGGCCAGCCGCCGCCGAGCGCCTTATACAGCGTGACAGTGTCGGCCAGGATCTGTTGGTGGACCGCCAACAATTGCAGCTGTGCATTCAGCAGCGAGCGCTCGGTCTCGAATACCTCGAGCTGCGAGACCACCCCTTCCCTGAGCTGGGCCTCGATCTGCGCCGAGACCACGCGCAGCTGCTCGACCTGCTGCTGCAGCTCGACGCGCTGCTTCTTGTGCGCATCGACGTTGACCAGTGCGCTCTCCACCTCTTCGAACGCCGTCATCACGGCCCGGCCATATTCGTTTTCCGCCACGCCCACCTGCGCCTCGGTGGTCTTCACGCGCGCACGCACGCTGGGATCGAGCATGGGCAGGTTGATGCTCGGCATGAAGCCGAAGGTGAAGGACTTGAGCAGGTCACTCAGCGCAAAGCTGGCGGTGCCGCCGCGCGCGGTCAGGCTGATGCTGGGCAGCTGCGCCAGCCGCGCCTGGCCGACGATGTTGTAGGCCGCCAGCACGCGATATTCGGCAGCGACGATATCGGGCCGGCGCGCCAGCAACTGCGACGGCAGGCCGGCCGGCACGCTGGGCGGCTTCACGCGGTCCTGCAGGCGTCCCGCCGGCACCTTGAGGTTGCCCGCGGGCACGCCCACCAGCGTCGCCAGCGCGTTTTCCGCCACATCGCGCGAACGGCGCAGCTCCAGCAGGTCCTTGTTGAGCCGGTTGATTTCCGCCTGCTGCTGCATCACCCGGATCTTGGGCACCAGGCCGTTCTGGTACATGGCCTGGTAGGTAGAGAGGATCTGCCCGTTCTTGGCGACGGTGCGTGTCTGCTGCTCGATCTGCTCGTCGAACTGCAGGATCGTGAAGTAAGTGGTCGATACATTGGACACCAGCGTCAGGTAGCCGGCACGCCAGTCGGCCTCGGTGGCGCGGAACTCGGCGGTCTGCGCCTGCACGCCCTTCTCGACCTTGCCCCAGATATCGATATCCCAGTTCAGCTGCGCGCCGGCGTTGTAGGTCCAGGTGGACTTCTGCCCGGTGCTTTTCTCGAAGCTCGCCCCGGCGCCGATATCGATCACCGGAAGCCCGCCGGCACGCGCTTCGCCGATCTGCGCGTTGGCCACGCGGATGCGCGCGGCCAGCACCTTGATGTCGTAGTTGCCGGCCAGCGCCTGGTCGATCAGCCCATCCAGGTACGGATCGTTGAAGTTGTGCCACCAGTTGGGCTGCACCGCTTCCTCAGGCGACACCGTGATCGAACCCTGGCGCGACCATTCGGCCTTGGCCGGCGTTTCCGGGCGCTGGTACACCGGCGGCCGGAAATCGGCGCAGCCGGCCAGCAACGCGGCGCATGTCACGGATGCCGCGGATGCGAGCCAGGCCAGGCGGCGCGAGGTCGGGGTCGGCTTGACCCGGGGAGCGGAAATACGGGATACGGGCACGGTGCAATCCTGCGTGCGGGCGCGGCGGGCGGGACGCGCTGGCGTACCGTGGCCGCGGAGGTCTGTCTGTATTGTGGTGCGCGCGGGCGCGCGCTCCAACCCCGATCTGCATCAGGCGGAATCAGGCGCAACCGGGCATGGACGATGGGCACATAAAGCGCGCCGCGGGGACATCCTCGCGGCGCGGCGCCATCTCAACAAGCTTCTCAACGATAGATATTGTTGCTGGCGTTCTGGTTGGTATCCACATGCGAACGGACATGGTCCAGGAAGGCCGAGCCGTTGCCATTCAGGTTGGTGACAGACTGCAACTGCGCGATTTCCTGCGTGGCTGTGATGCTGCTGTCGAGCTTGAGCTTGATCGGGGCGTAGACCGCCGCGAAGGGCATGTAGGCGAGACCGCCGCGCACGGCGTGCATGCGCTTGCTGTCGAGGGTTTCAGTGGCGGACAGGTCCTTGATGGTCAGCGTGGTCATGATCGTTCTCCGGGTATCGGTATGTGTGCGTGGGCAGATATGGCTATGGCGCGGGGCTCAGCCGTAGATGTTGTTGGTGGCGTTCTGGTTGGTGTGGACGTTCGACTTGACGTGGTCCAGGAATGCGGAGCCGTTGCCATTCAGGTTGGTGACGGTCTGCATTTGCGCGATTTCCTGCGTGGCGGTGATGCTCTTGTCGATCGACAGCTTCAGCGGCATGTAGGCGGCGACGAACGGGACGTAGGCGAAGCCGCCGCGGACGGCGTGCATGCGCTTCTGGTCCAGGGTGTCGATGGTGGTCAGGTCGTTGATGGTCAGCGTGGTCATGATGGGCTCCTGGTGCGGATGGTGTTGCCTGGGTTGGGTTCGAGCATCGGGTTGGTGTCGCGCTCGGTTGGGATATCGCAGGGAGCGTGCCAGGGGGTTGTGTTCTTGGGCTGGCGCCTTGTAAACGCCTGAAAATATGGGGGTTTTTGTTTGACCTTGCCTTCCAGGCCGGGGTTGGCGAGGTTCGTGGAGAGCGGAGGATGGTGGGTTCGGCCCAACAGGTTGGGGGTGGGTGTTGGGTGTGTTGTGACAGCGGGCGTTTTTGTTCTGGAGGGATGCGGCTGCGCTTCGAATCTGGTGGTTGTTTTTGTGCCCGGTTCCGCCCTGAAGGGCGGGTCACTTTTTGTCCGAGCGACAAAAAGAACCAAAAAGCGCGTTTACCGCCTGGGCGGGCGGCCACTTTTATCGTAGTGGGCGGGGGCTTTCGTACGGGGCTTTGCTTCGTTGCAGAATAGGACTGCCTGACGCCGTGGTGCGCCACGGTGGCTCGGGATTGACGCGGTTCTTGAACGAGCCCAGTGCTGTGGGTGGCCCCTGCTGCGGGCGTCAACGCAGGAACGCCTTCGCGCGCCGGTCGCCAGTCCTATGTGGGGCGTTCTACTTTACGTAGATCGTGATGCGCTTTGAATACACGGGCGGATTGGTAGGGATATGCTTGTCATCCCCCATGATCAGTTGCAGTGTGTGCTTGCCGGGCGGCAGCTCCAGCATGGTCTCGGTCTCGCCCGCGCCAAAGTGCAGGTGGTTCCGGTCGTTCGGGATTTCCTTGTCCATCGGCGGCAGGTCGACATCGATCAGCAGATGATGGTGTCCGGTGTTCTTGAACTTCACATCCTTCGGCGCCACCCCCATGTTGCGTAGCCCAAACCATACTTTGAACGGCTTGCCGGCAGGCATCACCTGCCCGTCATTGGGCCACCCGATATAGAGATAGGCATTCGCCGGCGCCGGCGTGGATCCGCCCTGGGCCGCGAACGATACCAGCACGCTGGCAGCCAGCGCAGCGGCAGCGAGTAGTCTGGACATAACGCTCTCCCTTGTTGACCGTGCAATGCCACGCCGCGCGCAACGCTAGCGCACGGTGATCGTGATCTTCTTCGAATAGATCGGCGGATCGAACGGTACGTGCTTGGCGTCGCCCATCAGCAGCTGCAAGGTGTGCTTGCCCGGCGGCAGTTCGATGCGCGCATCGGTCTCGCCCGCGCCGAAGTGCAGGTGGTTCCGGTCGTTCGGAATTTCCTTGTCCAGCGGAGGCAGCTCGACGTCGATCAACAGGTGGTGGTGGCCGCAGCGCGGCAGCTCGACGCCCTTGGGGCACACGCCCATGTTGCGCAGCCCCATGCGGATCCAGAACTTGCCGCCGCTGATCACCGTGCCGTCGTGAGGCCAGATGATGTAGGCCTCGGCGTTGGGTGGAGCGGCTGTCGACAGGGACAGCGATGGCGCGGCCGCGAACACCGCAGCCGCCGCCAGGCGGAACAGGAATCGTCTGGACATACGCCCTCCCCGGAGATCTTTCCGAAACCCGATCACGTTGTCCCGTCAGCCCATTCTTGTTGCTTGTTGGACCAGCGCTCGGCGATTCGTCATTCAGGTTAGGACGCAAGCCCGGAAAATGCGACCCCGGCGAAGCGTGGCGGCTTTGCAATGCTTCGCCCGGGACACAGGCGCTGTGCTATCTTGAAGCAAGCCGGTCGAGGTCTCGGCAACACCACAATGCGCCCGCAGGGCATGTGCCGGCATGCAACGGGTTCGCTGCCGTCCGACGAGGTGTGAAGATGTGGCGCAATCTACCAGTCGTGCATCTGGCCGCGGTGGCCGGGATTCTCGCGTCCACTGCGCTTTCCATGGGTGCGGCGTCTGCAGCCTCCGCGGACCCGCTGCTGCTGGCCGGCATCCTGCCCAAGAACACCGACGAGCAATACGAGCTCAGCTTCTGGGAATCGATCAAGAACAGCAACTACGCCGCCGACTACGAGGCATACCTGAAGCAATACCCCAACGGGCGCTTTGCGGTGCTGGCCAAGGCAAGGCTCGAGCGGCTGCGTGCGTCGGCACCGGCGGCACCTGCGCCCGCGCCGAAGGCAAAACAGCAGGCTGCGCCGCCGCCCCGGTCTGGCACGTCGGCAGGCGGGCCGGTTTCGCGCGCGCCGGCTGCGTCGGCACCTGCCGCTGCCCGTTCGGCGCCCGCTCCTGCGCCGGCTCCGCCCTCGGCGGAAGCGCCCAGGGCCGGCGCCGCTGCCGGTGGCTCGGTCAGTGTTGCGCCAGCGCCAATCCGCACCGGCGAAATTCGCGATTGCCCTGCATGTCCGGTGCTGATTGCGCTGCCCGCCGGCAGCTTCACCATGGGCAGCAGCGCCAGCGATCCGGCGGAGAAGCCGCCGCACCACGTCACCATCGGACAGCCGTTCGCGATCGGCCGCTTCGAAGTCACGGTCGAGCAGTGGAATGCCTGTGTCGACGCCGGCAGCTGCCAGCGCGTGCCGACCATTGCTGAAAGCGCGAAGAACTCACCGGTGCGCGATGTCAGCTGGGACGATGCGCAACAGTACGTGGAGTGGCTGAGCAAGACCACCGGCAAGGCCTACCGCCTGCCGACCGAATCGGAATGGGAATACGCGGCGCGCGGCGGCACCGCCAGCGCGTTCTGGTGGGGCGACCAGATGCGCAAGGGCAACGCCAACTGCAAGGAATGCGGCGATCCGTGGAGCAACGATGCGCCGGCGCCGGTGGGCTCGTTCGCCGCCAACCCATGGGGCCTGCATGACGTCAACGGCAGCGTGTGGGAATGGGTCGCCGACTGCTGGCACAGCTCGTACAAGGGCGCGCCCGTGGACGGGCGCGCGTGGAACGAGAACGCCTGCGGCTCGCGCGTGATCCGTGGCGGCTCGTGGCGCGAAGGGGCCGGCTACATGGTGTCTTCCACGCGCTTCAAGTACAGCCCGAGCGTGCGGCAGTCGCAGAATGGCTTCCGCGTAGCGCGCGACATGAAATAACGCGCCGCGGCGCCTGGCATGAAGTGCGAGCCGGAGCGTCCGCCCCGTCAGCGCGCACGCGTCGATATCTGCACTACGTCCGCGCTGATGCGGTCGTTGCCATAAGTGCGCGCCATCTGCGCCAGCGGCTTTTCCAGCGCAAGCAGGTAGTCCTGCCGCCCTTCCACCTCGGTGCGGCGCCCTTCGAACAGCGGAACAGGCGTCGTCAGCAGCACCACCACCTCCGTGCCGAAGGGGGCCGACACCACCCAGGTGCCGCCTTCGCCGATTGTCGCCTGGTGGCCTGCCGGAGCCTGGTGGGCCGGCACCCGGGTACTGGGCACCATGTGCGCAACCTTGCCGTCGGCCGCGAAGTAGTCGACGTAGACATACGACTCCTGTGCGGGCGTACGCAGCTCCAGCACCAGCGGCGAGCCATCAGCGAGCTGCGAGCTCTTGCCACGCAGCCGCAGCGACGACGCGCTGGCGCCTTCGCGATTGCCGGACCAATACGGCGCGACCAGCTTCGCCACGTCGCACTTGTCATCGGCGAAGGGCTGCGTCTCGACGGCCACGCCCTTCACGCCGGGCAACGCCGCCAACTGCTCGCGCAGGCGCGCCGGTCCCACGCTTTCGGCCAGGAAGCCGCGCACGCGCAGCGTATGGGCCTTCTCGCTGGCGCTGAGCAGCGAACACGGCACGGCGGCGAGCGCCTTGGTGACTTCGGCCATGGAGAACACCGCGGGCCGCGCCGGAGCAGGCGCTGCCCGCGGCGGTGGCGCGGGAGGCGTGACGGGCGCTTCCGCACGCGTCTCAGGGGGCGGCGCGGCGGGCTGCCGCTGCGCATGCCAGGCGTAGTATCCAATCGCCGACACTCCGGCGAGCACGGCGGCGACACCGCCGATCATTATCGGCGAGCGCTGCGACGGCGTGGTCATCGGCACCGCGCTCATGCCTTGCAGGAAGCGCGCAACGGTGGGCGTGCGCGTGGCGCGATCCAGCGACAGTGCCTCGCGCATCGTCTTCCACTGCGTGCGGCTGAGCTGCGGCGGCTGCGGCGGCTTGACGCCCGCTTCACGCGCCTGGTTGGCCGACATGCGCTGGTACGGATGCTTGCCTGTTATCAGTTCGTAGGTCACGCAGGCCAGTGCATAGATGTCATCGCGCGGGTCGGGCTCGCGGTGCTCGAACATCTCGGGGCTCGCATACGCCGGCGTCATGCCGCCCAGCGAGCCGGGGTCGAACACGGTCCGGTCTGACTCGTCGGCCGGCGGCAGGAAGCCGCGCGCGATGCCGAAGTCGATCACCTTGACCTCCCCGCTGTCGGTCAGGAACACGTTGGCGGGCTTGAAGTCACAGTGCACGAAGCCGCGCTCGTGCGCGTAGGCCAGTGCGTTGCCCATGCCGTTGATGATGGGCATGGCGCGCGCCATCGGCATGCCGCTGAAGCCGGGCGCCTTCAGCACATGGTTGAGCGAATTGCCCGACAGGTATTCCATGGTCAGGAAGACCACCGGCCCGTCGCGATCGAAGTCGTAAACGGTAACGATATTCCGGTGCGCCAGCGTCTGCGCCTTGCGCGCCTCGCGCTGCAGCGCGATCAGCGACTTGGGATGGCCGCTGAACTGCAGGTTCAGCACCTTGATGGCGATATAGGGCTTGCGGTCCGACGCTTCCAGCTTGCGCAGGTCGAGCGCCTTGTACACCGTGCCCATGCCGCCCACGCCCAGGCATTCTTCCAGCACGAAGCGGCCGTTCAGCGTATCGCCCACGCCCTTGGCATGCGCAGCAGGCGGCAGCGTGCCGGCCTCGGGCGAGGTCGCGTAGAGCGAGCCTGTCTGCGGCCCGCTGGCCATGCGCGTGGCTTCGGTGACGCCCTCGTACTGGGTGGCGCTGCGGCGCTCGATGCGCCGCATCACTTCGGCATAGACCGCGGGCGGGAACGGAAAGCGCGTGTTTTCCTCGATCACCACGCGCGCCGCCTGGCTGGGCAAGGTGGGATCCTGGGCCAGCGCCGTCTCGAACGACGCAACGAATTCGTCGTCGGACAGACCGCCGTTCTGGAACTTGCGGATCAGGTCTTTGAGACTGGTCACGGCTCGCCCTGACATGGTTTTCGGGCAGGGTCGCCCGCGCAGTGTGCAGTGCGAAATTGCCCTGTCTTCGATGGATACTAGTGCGCACCCATGCCATGCGCAATCCGTGCGCTTGCGCCGCGCTGCCGGCACGCAACGCCGCGCGCGCGCGGCGCCAGCGCGCGTCGGCCGCGATGGGCGCCGACTGTCACTGCCGGGCCAACACCGGCGCCACAGGTGTTGGCCCGGCACCGCCATCCAGGGCCCCGCATTTCCGCACGCGGCCGGTGCCGGCAACCCGACACGACGGTCAAAAACCCCTTGTTTTCAGGCACTTGCGCGCGGCGCGCGCAGCTGGCCGCAGCGCTGGCACGCTCCCTGCAATATCCCAACCGAGCGCGACACCAACCCGATGCTCGAATCCAAACCCAAACGCAATACCTTCCGCCATTGGAGACCATCATGACCACGCTGACCATCAAGGACCTGTCCTCCGCCGAAACCCTGGACCGCAAGGGCATGCAAGCCGTGCGCGGCGGCATGACGTACATGCCGTTCGCCGCGGTGTACAGCCCGCTGAAGCTGTCGTTCGACAGCAGCATCACCGCCGTGCAGGAAATCGCGCAGATGCAGACCGTCACCAACATGAACGGCAACGGCTCGGCCTTCCTGGATCACGTCAAGTCCAACGTGCGCACCAACCAGAACGCCAGCAACAACATCTACGGCTGAGCCCGCGCCATAGCCATATCTGCCAACGCACCCACCGAGACCCGGAGACCATCATGACCACGCTGACCATCAAAGACCTGTCCGCCGCCGAAACCCTCGACAGCAAGCGCATGCACGCCGTGCGCGGCGGCCTCGCGTACCTGCCCTTCGCCGCCGTCTATGCGCCGATCAAGCTGGCGTTCGACAACAGCATCGACGCCAAGCAGTCGATCGCGCAGATGCAGACCGTCACCAACCTGAACGGCAACGGCTCGGCCTTCCTGGATCACGTCAAGTCCAACGTGCATACCAACCAGAACGCCACCAACAACATCTACGGCTGATCCGGCCACGGCCGCGGCGCGCGGTGGAAATATGCAACCTCCGCGCCAGCCGCCCCGGAAACCTCATCGCATCACCTGAAGGAGCACCATCATGTCATCGATCATCGTTCGCGACCTCGCCGTCAGCAAAGACCTCGACCGTGCCTCGCTGCGCGCCGTGCGCGGCGGCAATTCCTGGCTCAGCCGCGGTGTCGGCAGCGTCGGCCCGCTGGCCAACGTGACCGTCAACGTCAACCAGAACATCGCCCAGTTGCAGAGCATCAATGTCAACACGCTCAACAACAGCTTCGTCGGCCACGGCGTGGGCCCGGTGAGCGTCGATGTCAACCCGTCGCAATGGGCCGGCAACTTCGCCGCGGTCTGAGCGCCTGGGTACGGGGAGCGGTGGCAGGCCCGCGGCTAAGCACCGCGGGCCGCCACCTATACTGAAGCGGTTCCGCGGCCGCATGGCCGTGGCGCCGCGTAACCGGAAACAGCGGAGACAGCCATGGCAGTAATCGTCATCAAGGATTTGTCCGACAGCACGGATCTCGACCGGCAAGCCATGACCGCCATCCTGGGCGGCGGGCGCACTGCCGGCGGCCAGGGATGGCATGGGCTGCGGCGCAGCGGGCCGGCGCGCATCGTCGATTACCCGGGCGGCCTGCCCGGCAATCGCCATGTGATGCCACGGGAGATCCCACAGGGCCGGCTGCCCCGAAAGCCGGCAGGACCGGCAGACGAGGGGACGGGCGGCTAAGCGCGGGCGGCAACGGGTAGAGAGAAACGGTCCCAATGAAAAGCCCGCCAGTAACTGGCGGGCTTGGTTGCGGACGGGCCCGGACCTTCTGGGTCACGCGGTCAACAGTTCGGTCATTCTTTTGCCAGGCAGGCTTCCCATGATTCCGCCCATGAAGCGGACGCCCATCCGGACCACCCGGAGAGTCGCAGGAAGACTGGCGCTTGGGGCAATGACCGCAATGCTTGCCGCTAGCAGTGGCGCAATGCCGCTGGAGGAGGTCAAAGCGGGAACGTTTTTGTCCGCCCCGTGCGGGCATCCTGTGTGCTCGCGCCTCCAGTATAGGCAGGGGCCGCGGCCTTTCAACCCGGCCAGCGCATGCGGCGCGCCGAAGTGGCGCCGGCCGCGCATGCAGGTGACGCCAGGCTGACATATCTGGTTACGCTTTGGTTACCTTTCGCAGTGCAACAAAAATTTCTCACTCTGCTATAATCCGCGCCGTGAGTTTCGCAACTGTGAGATCCGCCAACCGCCCGGCACCGGCTTCAATCAATGCCGCGGCGAATCCGCTGCCCTCCCAAGCTCTGTTTCCTCGCTGCCGGACGCCTAGTTGTTTTTGCGCCAGCCGCCCAGCAGAACGCACCGCTCACCTGACGTCGCCTCGTCTCCGATCCTGTTGAACAGCCTGAAACCTGAGCTGTTTGCCTGCCAGGGACATGGCCGGACCGCCTAGCGGAACCAGCCAACGCCCTGCCTGCCGCCGTACTGCCAGCTGTGTCTGTCGTAACGGCCTCACCGATTGGCGCCGAAGCCTTTTTAAGACTTTGCACTGCGCCCACCCCATTCTGCGTTCGGGGTGCCATGCATTTATTTGATCATTACGACATGACCCAGCACGACATTCGTGCGGAGCAAGCTATTGCCTCCGCGACCGACGCTTCGATCACTTCCGACGCTGCCCAGATTATCGAGAGCCCGCTCGACAAGCTCGACGCCATGCTCAACGGCGCGCCGGCAGTGGAAGCCCCGGCCGTGGAAAGCGGTTTCGCGACGCTTGGCCTGGATGCGGCCATCCTGCGCGCGCTCTCCGAACTGAACTACAACACGCCGACCCCGGTGCAGGCCCAGGCCATTCCCGCCTTCCTGGCCGGCCGCGACCTGCTGGTGTCGAGCCAGACCGGCTCGGGCAAGACCGCCGCGTTCATGCTGCCCGCGATCCAGCGCATCAGCGAAATGCCGGCACCGCAGCGCTCGACCGAACCCGCCAAGCGCATGAAGGGCAAGCGCCCCCGTCCGTCGCCGGCCCAGCCCGCACTGCTGGTGCTGACCCCGACGCGCGAACTGGCGCTGCAGGTGACCGAGGCCGCCGCCAAGTACGGCCGCAATCTGCGCCGCATCGTCTGCGCCAGCATCCTGGGCGGCATGCCCTACCCCAAGCAGCTGGCCGCGCTGTCCAAGATGCCTGACATCCTGGTGGCGACGCCGGGCCGCCTGCTCGACCATATTGACGCCGGCCGCATCGACCTGTCGGCACTGCAGATGCTGGTGTTCGATGAAGCCGACCGCATGCTCGACATGGGCTTTGCCGACGACATCGACGCCATCGTCAACGCCACGCCGGCTTCGCGCCAGACGCTGATGTTCTCGGCCACGCTCGACCAGCGCATCGCCCAGCTCGCCTCGCGCCAGCTTAAGGATCCGCAACGCATCGAGATCGCCGCGGCCCGCGCTGACCAGAGCCACATCGAGCAGCGCCTGCACTACACCGACGACATGTCGCACAAGGAGCGCCTGCTGGACCACCTGCTGCGCGACGCGGGCCTGAAGCAGGCCATCGTCTTCACCGCGACCAAGCGCGATGCCGACTCGCTGGCCGAGCGCCTGTCCGACACCGGCTTTGCCGCCGGCGCGCTGCACGGCGACATGACCCAGGGCGCGCGCAACCGCACGCTGACCGCATTGCGCCGCGGCAACCTGCGCATCCTGGTGGCCACCGACGTGGCCGCGCGTGGCATCGACGTGCCCGATATCACCCACGTGGTGAACTTTGACCTGCCCAAGCAGGCCGAGGACTACGTGCACCGCATCGGCCGTACCGGCCGCGCGGGCCGCTCGGGCATCGCCATCAACCTCGTCAACCACGGCGACGTGTTCCAGTGGCGCCGCATCGAGCGCTTTACCAACCAGCGCGTCGATGCTTCGGTAATCGAAGGCCTGGAGCCGCGCCGCCAGCCCAAGCCGCGCTCGAACTTCGGCGGCAAGCCGGGCGGCCGTGGTGATTTCCGTGGCAATGGCGGCGGCTACCGTGGCGGCGAACGCAGCTTTGGTGACCGCAGCTTCGGCGACCGCAAGTTCGGCGGCGAAAGCCGCGGCTTCGGCAACCGCACGGAAGGCGCGCGCCCGTTCGGCGACGACAACCGCGGCGGCTTCGGCAACCGCGAAGGCGGCTACCGTGGCCAAGGCGGCAATGGTGGCTACCGTGGCGGCAACGACGGTGCCCGCGGCTTCGGCAATCGCGAAGGCGGCCGCAGCTTCGGTGAAGACCGTGGCGACCGTGGCTTCGGCAACCGCGATGGCGCGCGCAGCTTTGGCGACGACAACCGCGGTTTCGGCAACCGCAATGGCGGCGGCTATCGCGGCAACGGCGAAGGCCGCAGCTTCGGCAACCGCGATGGCAACCGTGACGGCAACCGCGGCTTTGGCGGCGGTTACAGTGGCAACGGTGGCAATGCCGGCAACCGCAACAGCCGCTCGCGCTACGAGCGTTGATGGGCCGGTGCGCTGAGCGCACCTTGCCGAAGGCAGCAAGAAGGGCACCCGAGGGTGCCCTTTTTGCATGCGCGCGCAGAGACGCTACAACGCACAGGTGCGGAAGCCGACGAACGCCACGTCATCCTCCGGCAGCAGCGCCCAGCGTGCCCGCGCATGGCGCAGTCGCGACGGGCTGGCGAACGATACGCCGCGCACGGCCTGGTGCGTGCCGAAGCGGCCGACAAACTCGCCGTCCGACGGCGCCGCGGTGAAGCCCGCGTAGGGCTCGTACGGCGTCGCCGTCCACTCGCGCAACGCGCCCCACTGCAGCCCCCGGTTCTGCGTGGCCGCCAGCTCCCATTCCGATTCCGCCGGCAGGCGCCGCCCGGCCCAGACACACCAAGCCTGCGCTTCGAACAGCGTCACGTGGCGCACCGCCTCGTCGGGATTGAGTGTGCGCAGCGTGCCGAAGCGCTCCACCATCCATCGGCGCGAGTCCGGGTGGCGCAACCAGTAGCGCGGGGACGAGCGCTCCTGCGTCATCAGCCACTGGCGGCCCGACGCCGACCACCACGCGGGCCGCTCGTAACCGCCGTCTTCGATGAATTCCAGGAACTGCGCGTTGCTGACCGGCGCGACATCCATCTCGAAGGCCGGCACATAGGTTGGTTGCGGCGGCAGTTCGTCGGGCCAGGCGAAACCGTCCGCCTGGCTCCAGCCCAGCGTGAAGCGCCCACCCGGGAACTGCAGCGTGCCACCCTGCCCGGCCGGCCGGACAGGGCCGGGGCCGGGCGCCGATTCCGCGGGCGCCATGCCCAGCGCCTGCAGCAGCGCGGCCAGCCCCTCGCCCTGCGCATCTTCATGGAACAGCGCACGGCGGTACGGGTACAGGGTCGGGTCATTGTCGTCGGGCAGCAATGCCACCCGGCGCAGCAAGCCGTCGAGCACATCGGCCGCATAGCGCTTGACCACGGCCACGTCGGGCAGCGTGACTTCCCAGCGCTCGTCCGGGCCAATGCGGTCGGGATCGAACCATTCGTCGGCGCCGTCGAGCAGCGAAGGCTCGGACGCCACCGGCACCGGCACGCCGCCGCGGTCTACCTGGCGCACGCCGCGCAGGCACCACCACTCGGCATGCCAGGCGACATGGCCCAGCGTCCACAGCGGCGGATCGGCATCGTACTGGCGCGGCACATCCCACGCGCGGCGGGTCTGGCCGAACGGTGCCAGCCATGCCAGCGTGCGGTTGCGCGTCTCGACCAGCGCCTGCGCCAGGCCTTCGCGCGGCAGCCGGCGCGGGTCGGACCAGGCCGCCTTGCCGCCGGTGAAATAGAGATCGGGAAGCATGGGAAAGCCGCTCATCGGAAGGTCCGCGCAGGGAGATGGGGATGGGAAGGCAATGGCCGCACCGGCGTGCAGCCTGCAGCGCACGCCGGTGCGGCCATTATGACACCAGCCGCCGTCCCTGCCCGCAGGCGCCCCGGGCAGGGCCAACGGGCTCAGCCGCGCGCGTGGAACACCGCGAACCAGCCGCGCGGATCGGTCCAGCAGACCGGGTCCTCAAACCCCGCGGCTTCGAGCAGCAGCGCGAAGTCGGCCGGCTTGTACTTGTACGAGTCCTCGGTATGGATGCGCTCCCCCGCGCCGAACTCGCGCGCGCCGCCGTCCCACTGCACGCGTACGTCGCGGCATGCCTCCAGGTGCATCTGGATGCGCGACGCCTCGCGGTCGAAGCTGGCCACGTGGCGCCAGTCCGCCAGCTCGAAGTCGGTGCCGACGATCCGGTTCACGTTGCGCAGCATGTTGCGGTTGAAAGCGGCCGTGACGCCCAGCGCATCATCGTAGGCCGACACCAGCGCGGACTCGTCCTTGTGCAGGTCGACGCCGATGAGCACGCCATCGCCGCGCCCGGCCGCGCCGCGCAGCCGCTGCAACAGCGCCAGCGCTTCCATCGGGGAGAAATTGCCGATGCTCGAGCCCGGGTAGAAAAACAGCCGCCTGCCGCGCCTGACGTTGGGCGGCAGGTCGAACGGCGCGCACAGGTCGGCGCCCAGCCCCAGCATCGGGATGCCAGGATGTTGCTGCTGCAGCGCTGACAGCGTCGCGCGCAGGAAATCGACCGAAATATCCAGTGCCACGTACTGTGCCGGACGCAGGCTGCCGAACAGGCGCGCGGCCTTCTCGCAATTGCCGGCGCCCAGGTCCACCAGCACGCAGCCGCTGCCGGCGCGTGCCGCGATGGCGGGGGCGGCGCTGGCAAAGATGGCCGCCTCGGTGCGCGTCGGATAGTACTCGGGCAAGTCGGTGATCGCCTCGAACAGGCGCGAGCCCAGCACGTCGTAGAAGAACTTGGGACTGATCGCCGCCGGCTCGGCGCACAGCCCGGCCAGAACCTGCCGGCGCAGCGCGCCGCTGTCCTCGCAATACTGCTGCACGAACTCGGGCTGGGGCAGTGGACGGTGCGCGTGGCCGTTGGCCAGTGCGACCAGCGCGGGCTGGGCGCCGGGCGCTGGCGACACGGCATGGCCGTTGTGGTGGTTGCGGGGAGTGGTCTGCGAGGTCTGCTGGGAAGAGGCGTTCGGCGGGTTCGGGACAGCCGGCATGACGTTTCCTTGTGTGGTCGCGAATGGTTACTGCTCACTGCGTATTCCCCAAGGCCGCGCTGTGCATGTCGTGCGCGCCGGTCTCCGCAACCCGCCCCCTGTGCTGTCCGGGGCGCATCGGGCGGAGCCGAGCTTCAAGGATAGGTGCATCCGGCGGATTGCGCAGCGTTGCATGCCCCGATGGGCACGATGCAGCACACGCCGCGACTTGAGTCGGTATCTCCCCCAATGGGCCACACCGGCAACAGTTCGTTTATAATGCCGCCCAGCGCGGCCTCAGCAGGCCCGCGACCCTCAAAGGGGAGTAGCTCCGGGGCCTGATGCCCTTAGCACAATCGTCATTCCGGGACCCGTGTCCCCGGTTGTGCTGACCACCGGTGCGCATACCGCGCCTGTGGTCGAGCAAGACCTTTGCAACCTGGACTTCATGGTTTGCAAAGGCGCCCCCATGCTCCGTGCTCCGCGAATCCAGGCGAACCAACGTTAAGCGTGCGCATCTGCGCTGTATTTACCCTGATTTGTACCTGAGGAGAGTTCATGGAGTGGTTTACCGATCTGTTCACGATGCAGTTCCTGACGGCGCTGCTGTCGATTGTCGTCATTGACCTGGTGCTGGCCGGCGACAATGCCATCGTGATCGCCCTGGCGGCGCGCAACCTGCCCCCGCACCTGCAAAAGAAGGCCATCATCTGGGGCACCATCGGTGCCGTGGTGGTGCGCTCGGCCATGACGATCGGCGTGGTCTGGCTGCTGAAGATCCCCGGGCTGCTGCTGGTCGGTGGCCTGGCGCTGGTGTGGATCGCCTACAAGCTGCTCTCCGACGAAAGCGGCGAAGAAGGGCACGGCTCAGGTGCCGCGACCCTGTTCGGCGCGATGAAGACCATCATCATCGCCGATGCGGTGATGGGCGTGGACAACGTGCTGGCCGTGGCCGGCGCCGCGCACGGCAGCTTCCTGCTGGTGGTGCTGGGCCTGCTGATCAGCATCCCCATCGTGGTGTGGGGTTCGAGCCTGGTGCTCAAGCTGATGGCGCGCTTCCCGGCCATCATCTACGTGGGTGCGGGCGTGCTGGCGTTCACGGCGGTGAAGATGATCGTGCACGAGCCGCTGGTCAAGGCGTTCTTCGAGGCCAACCCGGTGGTTAACTGGGGCCTGTACGTGCTGATCATCGGCGGCGTACTGGGTGCCGGCTACCTGGTCCAGAAGCGCCGCGACCAGCAGGAACCGGCTGGCAGCCACTAAGGCTCGCCGCCGCGCCGGGGCAGCCGCCCCGGCCTGCTGAAGGAAGGGCCGCCCGGAAGGGTGGCCCTTCTTGCTTTAAAATGCCTGCTTTGCGGGTCCAGCGCCCGCGCCACATCCCCTGCCCCGCGCCGATGAAACAGTATCTCGACTTCATGCGCCATGTGTACGAGCATGGCACCGACAAGGCCGACCGCACCGGCACCGGCACGCGCTCGGTGTTCGGCTACCAGATGCGCTTCGACCTGCGCGAAGGCTTCCCGGTAGTGACCACCAAGAAGCTGCACCTGAAGTCCATCATCCTGGAACTGCTGTGGTTCCTGCAGGGCTCGACCAACGTGCGCTGGCTGCAGGAAAACGGCGTCAGCATCTGGGACGAGTGGGCCGACGAGAACGGCGAACTGGGCCCGGTGTACGGCTCGCAGTGGCGCTCGTGGCCGGCGCCGGACGGCCGCCATATCGACCAGATCACCGACCTGATGGCGCAGATCCGCGCCAACCCGGACTCGCGCCGGCTGATCGTGTCGGCCTGGAACGTGGCCGATATCCCCCGCATGAAGCTGCCGCCCTGCCACGCGTTCTTCCAGTTCTACGTGGCCGACGGCAAGCTGTCGTGCCAGCTGTACCAGCGCAGCGCCGACATCTTCCTGGGCGTGCCGTTCAATATCGCCAGCTATGCGCTGCTGACGCACATGATCGCGCAGCAGGCCGGGCTGGAAGTGGGCGACTTCATCTGGACCGGCGGCGACTGCCACATCTACAACAACCACTTCGAGCAGGTGCAGACCCAGCTGGCGCGCGAGCCGCTGCCGCTGCCGCGGCTGAACATCCTGCGCAACCCCGACAGCATCTTCGACTACCGCTACGAAGACTTCGAACTGGACGGCTACCAGTCGCATGCCGCCATCAAGGCACCGGTGGCCGTATGACGATCCTGACCCTGGTTGTCGCCAAGGCCCGCAACGGCACCATCGGCCGCGACAACACGCTGCCGTGGCGCCTGCCGGAAGACCTGGCGCATTTCAAGCGCACCACCATGGGCGCGCCCGTGATCATGGGCCGCAAGACCTGGGACTCGATCGGCCGCCCGCTCCCGGGCCGGCGCAATATCGTGGTCAGCCGCAACCCGGACCTGCGCATCGAAGGCGCCGAAGTGGCAACGTCGCTGGAAGACGCGCAACGCCTGTGCGTGGGCGTCGACCAGATCTTCCTGATCGGCGGCGCGCAGCTGTATGCCGAGGCGATGCCTTGCGCCGACCGGCTGGTCGTGACCGAGATCGATGCCAACGTGGAAGGCGACGCCTTCTTCCCGCCGATCGACCGCACGCAATGGCTGGAAACCGCGCGCGAGACGCATCATTCCGAGGCCAACGGCTTCGACTATGCGTTCGTCACGTACGATCGGCCAGCTTCGGAAGAGTCCTGAGCCGCTGCCGGCGTCATTGACAAATCCCGCCGCATCGCCCAAAGTCTGGCCCATGGACCGCAGTCACTTCCCCGTCGCGCGAATTATTCGCACCATTCTCCGAATGGTGGGTTAGCGCGCGTCCAGAACCAGTTTCCGCAAACACCCGCCCTGCAGGCGGGTGTTTGTTTTCCGGCTCCAGGGCAATCGACAACGAACCCCGGAGCCGCACCATGCACACCACCGCCGAAGCCGCCGCTGACGCCACATCCGCCACATCCGACCATCACGCCTACCTGAAGCGCATCCTGACCGCGCGCGTCTACGATGTGGCGCGCGAGACCGAGCTGGACTTTGCCAGGCACCTGTCCGCCCGGCTGCACAACCAGGTCTACCTCAAGCGCGAAGACACCCAGCCGGTGTTCTCGTTCAAACTGCGCGGCGCCTACAACAAGATGGCGCACCTGAGTCCCGAGGCGCTGCGGCGCGGCGTCATCACCGCCTCGGCGGGCAATCATGCGCAAGGCGTGGCGCTGTCCGCGGCGCGGCTCGGCGTGCGCGCGCTGATCGTGGTGCCGACAACGGCGCCGCAGGTCAAGGTCGACGCGGCGCGCGCGCACGGCGGGCCCACCGTCGAGGTGGTGCAGGCCGGCGACTCCTATACCGATGCCTACCGCCACGCGATGCAGTTGCAGGCCGAGCAGGGACTGACCTTTATCCCGGCATTCGACGACCCCGACGTCATCGCCGGCCAGGGCACGGTGGCGGCGGAAATCCTCAACGCGCACCGCGGCCCGATCCACGCCATCTTCGTGCCGATCGGCGGCGGCAGCCTCGCCGCCGGCGTGGCCACCTACGTCAAGGCGGTGCGGCCGGAGATCAAAGTCATCGGCGTGCAGACGGAGGACTCGTGCGCGATGGCGCAATCGGTGCGCGCGGGACGGCGCGTCGAGCTGGAGGAAGTGGGACTGTTCTCGGACGGCACCGCGGTCAAGCTGGTCGGCGAAGAGACCTTCCGGCTGTGCCGCCGCTACCTGGACGAGATCATCACCGTCGACACCGACGCGCTGTGCGCGGCGATCAAGGATGTGTTCGAGGACACCCGCAGCGTGCTGGAGCCCGCCGGCGCGCTGGCGGTGGCCGCGGCCAAGCAGTACGCGGCGCGCGCGGGCCTGCGCGGCCAGACGCTGGTGGCAGTGACCTCCGGCGCCAATATCAACTTCGAGCGCATGCGTTTCGTTGCCGACCGCGCCGAACTGGGCAACGCGCGCGAAGCCATGTTCGGCGTGACGCTGCCCGAGGCCTGCGGCGCGTTCCGCCGCCTGTGCGCCCGGGTGGGGGACCGGCAGATCAGCGAGTTCACCTACCGGATTGCCGATGCCCAGACCGCGCACGTCTTTGTCGGCATGCAGCTGCGCGCGGCCGGCGAGGCGACGGAGATCCTCGACACGCTGCACGCCGACGGCTTCCCGGCGCTCGACCTGACCGCCGACGAGGTGGCCAAGGGGCACGTCCGCCATATGATCGGCGGGCGCTCGCCGCTGGCGCGCGGCGAACGCTTGTTCCGCTTTGAATTCCCCGAGAAGCCAGGGGCATTGATGGACTTCCTGTCGGCGCTGGCGCCGGACTGGAACATCAGCCTGTTCCACTACCGCAACCAGGGCGGCGATACGGGATCGGTGCTGGCCGGCATCCAGGTCACCGACGGCCAGGTACACGCATTCCGCGAGCGGCTGGCCACGCTGGGCTATCCCTGGCAGGAAGTCAGCGACAACCCGGCGTACCGCATGTTCCTCGCGTAGACGCTGGTAAACGAAAGCGAGCCGCCCGAAGGCGGCTCGCAGTTCCGTCAGTCGCTGGTCAGTTGCCGGCGATGGTCATCTGCTCGATCAGGATCGAGCCGGTTTCCTTGGTGCCGCGGATCAGCGAATCGGCGCCGATCGCGACGATCTGCCGGAACATCTCGGCCATATTGCCGGCAATGGTGATTTCCTCCACCGGGTACTGGATCACGCCGTTCTCGACCCAGTAGCCCGACGCACCGCGCGAATAATCGCCGGTCACGTAGTTGACGCCCTGCCCCATCAGCTCCGTCACCAGCAGGCCGGTGCCGAGCTTGCGCAGCATCGCCGGGAAGTCATCGCCGGGCTCGGTCAGATTGCTGTGCAGCGTCAGGTTATGCGAGCCGCCCGCGTTGCCGGTGGTCTTCATGCCGAGCTTGCGCGCCGAATAGGTAGACAGGAAGTAACCCTGCACCACGCCGTCGCGGACCACGTCGCGCTCGTGAGTGCGCACGCCTTCTTCGTCGAACGGGGCGCTGCCCATGGCGCCCGGGGTGTGCGGCTGCTCGTGGATCTGCACGTGGGGCGCGAACACGGCCTTGCCCAGCGTATCGCACAGGAAGGTGGACTTGCGATATAACGCGCCGCCCGACACCGCCTGCACGAAGGCGCCCAGCAGGCCGGCGGCCAGCGGAGCCTCGAACAGCACCGGGCAGCGGCGCGTGGACAGCTTGCGCGCCTGCAGCCGCGCCAGCGCGCGCTCGGCGGCGTAGCGGCCGATGTCCTCCGGGTTGGCCAGTGCCAGCGGCGAGCGCTTGGACGAGTACCAGTCATCGCGCTGCATGCCGCCGCCGCTGCCGGCGATCGGCGCGCACGAGATGAAATGGCGCGAATACGGATAGCCGCCCGAGAAACCGCGCGTGGTCGCCAGCACGAACTGCGAGTGCTGCGCCGACACGCTGGCGCCGTCGCTGTTGCGGATGCGCGGCGACACCGCGAAGGCGGCGGCCTCGGCGCGGGTGGCGATGTCGATGGCGGCCTCGGCATCGATGGTCCAGGGATGGAACAGGTCCAGGTCCTGCGGCGAGCGCTCCAGCAGTTCTTCCTCGGCCAGGCCCGCGCATTCGTCTTCCGCGGTGAAGCGGGCGATGTTGTAGGCCGCCTCGGCGGTAGCGCGCAGCGCCGCCGGCGAGAAGTCCGAGGTGCTGGCGTTGCCGCGGCGCTTGCCGATCATCACCGTGACGCCGACCACCTTGTCGCGGTTCTGCTCGATCGTTTCCACCTGCCCCTTGCGCACCGATACGGACAGCCCGCTGCCTTCGGAGATCTCCGTGGCGGCGTCCGTCGCGCCCAGCTCGCGTGCCACACGCAGCACATCGGCGGCCATCTCGCTGAGCTGGGCCTGGGTGTAGGTGAAATGCGCGGTCTGTTCTGCGATCTGGTCCATGTGGGATCCGTGCCTCGGGGTCATCAAAAGTCCAAGCGGGAATCATAGCAAGATAAAATGCCGGTCATGACGCGAAATTCCCGTAATTCCCAAGGCTCACGCTTCCCCGGCGCGTTTTCGCCGGAGCCCGAAGACGACGAACCGAAAAGCAAGTCGCAGCGCAAGCGCGACATGACCGCCCTGCAGGACCTTGGCGCGGAGCTCGAGGCCCTGCCCAAGGACCGGCTGGCGCGCGTGCCCATGCCCGAAACGCTGGCCGACGCCATCCATGAGGCGCGCCGCACCACCAGCCATGAGGGCAAGCGCCGCCAGATGCAGTTCGTGGGCAAGGTCATGCGCGGCCTCGACGACGACGAAGTCGAGGCGGTCCGCGCCGCGCTGGAAGGCTTCAAGGGCACCAGCAAGGCCGAGACCGCGCGCATGCACCTGATCGAGCGCTGGCGCGAACTGCTGCTTGCCGACGACGCGGCGTTGACGCGGTTCCTCGGCGAACACCCGGTCGCCGATGTCCAGTCGCTGCGCAACATCATCCGCAACGCACGCAAGGAAAAGGAGCAGGCCAGGCCGCCGCGCTACTTCCGCGAACTGTTCCAGGCCATCAAGGCAGCGCTCGACGCCAAGGACGGCGCTGCCTCCAGCGACGCAGCCCCATCCCCGGAGCCCGAGGCATGACCCAGACGACGCAGTCCCCGCAGCCGGTATCCCGCAACCATCCCGACGAACTCGTCGTCGGCTTTGTCTCGGTCTCGGACCGCGCCTCGGCCGGCACCTATCAGGACGAAGGCATCCCGGCGCTGCGCGAGTGGTTCGGCCGCACGATGACCTCGCCATGGCAGGCGGTGGAGCGGCTGATCCCCGACGAGCAGGCACAGATCTCGCGCACGCTGATCGAGCTGGTGGACGTGGCCGGCTGCGACCTGGTGCTGACTACCGGCGGCACCGGCCCGGCGCGGCGCGATGTCACGCCGGAGGCCACGCTGGCGGTGGCCACCAAGGAAATGCCGGGCTTCGGCGAGCAGATGCGGCAAGTAAGCCTGCACTTCGTGCCGACCGCGATCCTGTCGCGGCAGGTGGCGGTGATCCGCGAGACCGCCAGCCGCGCCGCGCTGATCATCAACCTGCCCGGCCAGCCGCGCGCCATCCGCGAGACGCTGGAAGGCCTGCGCGATGCCGACGGCAAGCCGGTGGTGCAAGGCATCTTTGCCGCGGTGCCATATTGCATCGACCTGATCGGCGGGCCTTACATGGAAACCGACGAGGCCGTGGTCAAGGCCTGGCGCCCGAAGAACGCGGTGCGCGCCAAGCCTGCTGAGTAAGTCACAGAAACCTCTCCGCCGGCACCTGCCGGCGGCAGCCGCCCCCTGCGCCTCATCGCAATCCCAGGTACAACCCCACCGGCACGAACACCACCGCGGCAATGTTGCCGAGCAGCACGATCGACGCGACCTGGTCGGGCTCCTGCCGGAAATGATCGGCAATCAGGAAGTTCAGCACCGCCGGCGGCAGCGCTGCGAACACGAACAGCAGCCCGCGCTGCAGGTCCGTCAGCGGCACCCACTGCGCCAGCAGCAGCGCCACCGCGATGCCGGTCAGCGGGCACGCGACCGCGCCCACCAGGCCCATGCCCCAGTTGCGCAGGCTCACGTCCTTCATGCGCACGCCCAGCGCGAACAGCATCAGCGGCACGGTGGCATCGCCCAGCAGCTTGACCGACTGGTAGACCGGGTCCGGCAACGTGAACCAGGGCCGCGCCAGCGACAGCCCGACGCCGGCCACCGTGGCCAGCACCATCGGGTTGCGCGCGATCTGCGCCATCGACGCATGCCGGTTGACGATCTTCAGGCCGAGGGTGAAGTGCATCAGGTTCGACGCCGCGAACAGCGCCACCGCCGGTGCCAGCCCGGCGTGGCCGAAGGCAAAGACCGACAGCGGCAAACCCATGTTGCCGCAGTTGTTGAACATCATCGGCGGCACGAAGGTGCGGGGATCGACCTTGAGCAGCCGCGCCACCGCCCACGCCAGCACGCCCGAACCCAGCACCACCGCCACCGCGCAGACCAGCAGCACCAGCTGGTCGGCCAGCACGAATTCCTTGCTGACAAAGGCCGACACCACCAGCAGCGGCGCGATCACGTCGAGCGTGGCGCGGTTGATGCCGGCCATGTCCGGATGGGCCTTGCGCCCGTACAGCCACCCGACCAGGATGATCAGGATGACCGGCGTGATGATGGATACGATGCGCTCGAACATGGCAGGCTCGACGGGAGGTGCCCGGGAGGGCAGCGCGCGCCCCGTCAGTGGTGGTTGGTTATTGTTGTCGTCGCAGGCCGGGAACCCGGCTTATTGCGCCGGGGTATCGGCAGCAGGAGTGTCGGCAGGCGGAGTGGCCGCCGGCGCGCCCGGCGGCGTGTGACGGATAAAGTGCGTGCGGTAGTAGCGCAGCTCTTCCACCGATTCCAGGATGTCGGCCAGCGCCGTGTGCAGCTGGCGCTTGACGAAACCCTTGTGGATGACCGGCTCCCAGCGCTTGCACAGTTCCTTGAGCGTGGACACGTCCAGGTTGCGGTAGTGGAAGAACGCCTCGAGCTTGGGCATGTAGCGCGCCATGAAGCGGCGGTCCTGGCAGATCGAGTTGCCGCACATCGGCGACTTGCCGGCCGGCACCCAGCGCTTGAGGAAGGCCAGCAGCTCGGCCTCGGCCTGCTCCTCGGTCAGCGTGGACGCCTTGACCTTGTCGATCAGGCCGGAGCGGCCGTGGGTGCCCTTGTTCCAGTTGTCCATGCCGTCGAGCACGGCATCGCTCTGGTGGATCACCAGCACCGGCCCCTCGGCCAGGATGTTCAGTTCGGAGTCGGTAATGACGATCGCGATCTCGATGATGCGGTCGGTATCCGGCTGCAAGCCGGTCATTTCCATGTCCAGCCAGATCAGGTTGTTCTCACTCTTGACGGATTTGGCGGTGGCGTGGGTGGTCATCGGGACTGCTGAGAAAGGGATTTGGGGAAGCGGCCGCGGCGGAGGCGGACACGAACAACTTATAATTCTCGCATATCCGTCCCAAGGCTCTTGCCGATGTTCACGATTGTCTTCCTCGCCGCGCTGGTGCTGATGGTGCTGACCAAGCTCTGGCTGGCCGCGCGCCAGGTGCGCCATGTGGCACAGCACCGGAATGCGGTGCCGGCGCGTTTTGCCGACACCATCTCGCTCGCCTCGCACCAGAAGGCGGCCGACTACACCATCGCCCGCACCCGGCTGTCGATGCTAGAAGTGCTGGCCGGCGCGGCGGTGCTGATCGGCTTCACCATGCTGGGCGGGCTGCAGTGGCTCAACCAGGCCTGGCTGGAAACCTTCGGCCCGGGCTATGCGTATGGCGTGGCGCTGGTCGCCAGCGTGGCGGTGATCGGGGGGCTGGTCGACCTGCCCTTCTCGCTCTATGGCCAGTTCGGCATCGAGGAGCGCTTCGGCTTCAACAAGATGACCTTCCGCTTGTGGCTGGCCGACATGGTCAAGATGCTGCTGGTCGCGAGCGTGCTCGGCCTGCCGCTGCTGCTGGCGGTACTGTGGCTGATGGAGCGCGCCGGCTCGCTGTGGTGGCTATGGACGTGGCTGGTGTGGATGGGCTTCAACCTGTTCCTGCTGGTGGTGTTCCCGACCTTTATCGCGCCGCTGTTCAACAAGTTCGAGCCGCTGACCGACGAATCGCTGCGCCAGCGCATCGAGGCCCTGATGCAGCGCTGCGGCTTTGCCAGCAAGGGCCTGTTCGTGATGGACGGCAGCAAGCGCAGCGCGCACGGCAACGCCTACTTCACCGGCTTCGGCGCGGCCAAGCGCATCGTCTTCTTCGACACGCTGCTGGCGCGCCTGTCGGGCGACGAGATCGAGGCGGTGCTGGCGCACGAACTCGGCCACTTCAAGCGCCGCCACGTGGCCAAGCGCATCGCGGTCACCTTTGCACTGAGCCTCGTGTTCCTCGCGCTGCTGGGCTGGCTGGCGACGCGCACGTGGTTCTACACCGGCCTCGGCGTGGCGCCCAACCTGGGCGTGTCCAACCATGCGCTGGCACTGGTGCTGTTCTTCCTGACGCTGCCGGTGTTCACCTTCCTGCTCGGCCCGCTGTCGAGCCAGTCGTCGCGCCGCCATGAATTCGAGGCCGACGCCTTCGCCGCCGACCAGACCAACGCCGGCCACCTGGTGTCGGCACTGGTGAAGCTGTACAAGGACAACGCTTCGACCCTCACGCCCGATCCGCTCTACAGCGCCTTCTACTACTCGCATCCGCCCGCCGCGCAGCGGATCGACCGGTTGCTGGCGCACGCATGAGCCGCACCTCCCGACACCGCGGCGCCGGCAGCGCCAATGCCGGCACGAATGCAGGCAAAAGCGCCGAGCCCGCACTGATCATCGCCGCGCACGGCCGCCACTACGTCGTCGAGCTGGCCGACGGCACGCGCATGCATGCCTTCCCGCGCGGCAAGAAGAGCGACAGCGCCGTGGGCGACCATGTCAGCGTCGAGCTCGCCGCGGCCGACCAGTGCGTGATCACCAGGGTGCAGGCGCGCAAGAACCTGCTGCATCGCTCGGACCAGTTCAAGTCCAAGCTGCTGGCGGCCAATATCGACCAGGTCATCATCGTGCTGGCGACCGAGCCGGGCTTCTCCGAAGACCTGCTTGGGCGCGCGCTGGTATCGGCCGAGGCACTGGAGATCCGGCCGCTGATCGTGCTCAACAAGACCGACCTACCGGAACGCCTGGAGGAGGCGCGGCGGCGCCTGGCGCTGTACCGCGAGCTTGGCTACGACACGCTGGAACTGTCGGTGCGCGCCGATCCCGACCAGGCGCTGGGGGCGCTGCAGCCGCGGCTGGCCGGGCTGTCCAGCATCCTGATCGGCCAGTCTGGCATGGGCAAGTCGTCGCTGCTCAACCTGCTGATCCCGGGCGTCGACGCGCAGACGCGCGAAATCTCGGCCAAGCTCGATTCCGGCAAGCACACCACCACCTTCACGCGGCTGTACCACCTGCCGGCGGACTGGGGCACGGTCGACGGGCGCCAGGGTGCGCTGATCGACTCGCCCGGCTTCCAGGAATTCGGCCTGTACCACCTCAGTGAAGGCATGCTGGAACGCGCCTTCCCGGAGTTCCGGCCGCGGCTGACGGAGTGCCGCTTCTACAACTGCCACCACACCAACGAACCAGGCTGCGGCGTGCTGGCGGCGGTGGCCTCCGGCGCGATCGCCGAGCGCCGCCACCAGCTCTACGCGCAGCTGCTGCACGAGTCCAGCCAGCAGAAGCCGTGGTAAGGTAAGCGCACCTGGGTAACCGGTGAGCTGCCATGAAACTGCTGCTGTACGCCACCTCGCTGGTCCACGCCGCCCATTGCAAGAACGTCCTGCAGGCTGCCGGCATCCGGGCGGAACTGCGCAACACCTGGCTGGGCGGGGCCACCGGCGAGATCCCGTTCCGGGAAAGCGCGCCGCAGGTCTGGCTGGTCGATGACGAGATGGAGGCGCAGGCGTGGGCGGCGCTCAATGCCGCGGCGAACCCGGTGCCGGGGCCAAGCTGGCAATGCCGCCACTGCCACGAATGGCACGAGGCACAATTTGGCGCCTGCTGGCGCTGCGGTGCGGCACGCGACTAGCGCCGGCGGCCGCTTTCACCTACGCCCGTATCAGCCCACCCACAGCGCCAGCGACACCATGGCGAGCAGCAACATCCACAGCACCACCGCACGCCATACCAGCCCGACTGCCGACTGCAGCGTGCGCACGCCAGGCTCGGCGCCGAATTCCGGCGCCGACGGCTCAGGACCGTTGTCCTCTTCCATGCCGGGCGCATAGTCCACCGCCGGGCCGACCACGCTGGCACGCAGCACCACGGTGGAGTCATCCTCGGCCAGTGGCGTGCCCAGGCGCACGCCCAGCGCCCCGCCGCCGCTGGCGAGCAGGATGCCGTTGACCGCGTCGTTCCACTTGCGCGCATGATTGCGCCACGCGTACACCGCATCCTCGAAATTGCCGACGATGGCAAAGCCGATCGCGGTCAGGCGCGAGGGGATCCAGTCGAGCAGGTAGAACGCGTGCGCGGCGAAACGGCCCAGCGCGGGGCTGCGCTCGGTCGACGGCTCGTTCCAGTGGCGCCCGAGGTATTCCGCGACGCGGTACAGCACCACGCCGCCTGGCCCGACCGGCACCAGGAACCAGAAGAACACGCCGAACACATGCCGGTGCACGGCGATGATCGCTGCTTCGAGCGTGTGCCGCACGATTTCGGTGACCGGCATCTCGACCGTGTCGAGGCCGGTCCACTCATGCAGCAGCGTGCGCGCTGTGTGGACGTCGTCGCGGTTCAGCGCCTCGTGGATGTCGGTGAAGTAGTGGCTGAACTGGCGGAAGCCCAGCGTCATGTACAGCACCAGCACGTTCCAGGCGAGGGTCAGCGCCACGCTGATCGAAGCCAGCAGGTAATGCACCACGACCACCGCCAGCGTCAGCGGCAGCACTACGGTGAACCAGGCCAGCGCGGCATCGCGGGGGCGGCCGGTGTCGAAAGCATGCTCGGCGCGGTCGCCCAGCGCGCGCACGATCTCGTGGATCGGGTTGTTGCGGCCCAGGGCGCGGAACTGCTCGGCGATCAGCGCCAGGAGAATAGAAACAAAGGTCATCTTGGTACGGGTGTTCCAAGGGGGCGCGCCCCGCCCGATGTGCCGGTGCAGGCGCAATGCATAGCGAGAAGATAGCACAGCGATACCTGACCCTACCCATTGCGATACAAAAAGCAAAAGCCCGCCGGTGGGCGGGCAGGACTTCTTCGATCGAAACTGCGCGTGGCGGGGGATCAGGGCAAATCGAACACCAGCACCTCGGCCTTGTCGCCGCCGGACAGCGCGATCTCGCCGACCGACTCCAGCCTGGCCGCATCGCCCGCTTCCAGCGCCGTGCCGTTGACCAGCACGCGGCCGCGCGCCACATGGACATAGGCGCGGCGGCCCGGCGCGAGGGCCAGCGTGGCCGCCTCCTCGCCGTCGAACAGCCCGGCGTACAGGCGCACATCCTGGTGCACCACCACCGAACCGTCGGCGCCGTCCTGGCTGGCCACCAGGCGCAGCTTGCCGCGCTTGTCGGTCGCCTCGAAGTGCTTTTCCTCGTAGCCTGGCTCGATGCCATTCTGCGCCGGCATGATCCAGATCTGCAGGAAGTGGGTCGTATCGTGCGCCGCATGGTTGTACTCGGAGTGACGCACGCCGGTGCCGGCGCTCATGCGCTGCACGTCGCCCGGGCGGATCACGCTGCCGTTGCCCATGCTGTCCTTGTGCGCCAGCTCGCCTTCGAGCACGTAGCTGATGATCTCCATGTCGCGGTGGCCGTGCGTGCCAAAGCCCATGCCCGGCGCGACGCGGTCTTCGTTGATCACGCGCAGCGGCCCGAACTGCACATGCTGCGGATCGTAGTAGTCGGCAAACGAGAACGAATGATAGGACTTCAGCCAGCCGTGATCCGCATAACCGCGCTCTGCAGACTTTCTGATTTCAATCATTTTGATGGCCCTCCTTGGCCTGTTTTCGTGTCGCCACCGGCATCCGAACCGCTTGCAACCGTTTGGCGGCATGTATTGCGTTGTTGATGCTAGGAAGTTTAGGCCCCGACGCGTATATTTACGGGGATCACCTTAGAAGCACTCATTCAGTTTTTCTGAATATGCCACTCTCACTTGAATCCCTCGAAGTCCTGGACGCCATCGAGCGCAAGGGCAGCTTCGCCGCCGCCGCCCACGAGATGGGCAAGGTGCCCTCCGCGCTGACCTACGTGGTGCGCAAGCTGGAAGAAGACCTGGACGTGCTGCTGTTCGACCGGCGCCGCCACCGCGCCGAGCTGACCCCGGCCGGACGCGCACTGCTCGATGAGGGCCGCCACCTGCTGCACGCCGCCGACGACCTCGCGCGCCGCGTCAAGCGGCTGGCCACCGGCTGGGAAGCCACGCTGACCATCGTGGTGGACGACCTGATCAATTTCCGCGCGCTGCTGCCGGTAATCCACGATTTCTATGCCGAGAACACCGCGACGCGGCTGCGCTTTGCCAAGGAAGTGCTGGGCGGTGCCTGGGACGCGCTGGTCAGCAACCGTGCCGACCTCGTAATCGGCGGCGCCTACGATGCGCCGAGCACGCAGGGCTTCCAGATCCGGCCGCTGGGCACGGTGCCGTTCGTGTTCGCGGTGGCGGCGCACCATCCGCTGGCCACCGAGGAAGGCCCTCTCACTACCATCCAGATCGCCAAACACCGTATCGTCGCGGTGGGCGACACCTCGCGCAACCTGCCGGCGCGCACCCATGGCGTGCTGGCCGGGCAGGACGTGCTGGTGGTCCCGACCATGCGCGACAAGATGGAAGCGCAGATCCGCGGGCTCGGCTGCGGCTGGCTGCCGGCGCCGATGGCGCAGCCGCATATCGAAAGCGGCGTGCTGCAGGTGCGCGAGACGGTCGAGGTGCGCGCCCCGGGCAATTTCAAGGTGGCCTGGCGCACCAGCAACCGCGGCAAGGCGCTGCAATGGTGGGCCGGCAAGCTGGAAGACCCGCGCCTGGCGCAGGCGCTGCTGCTGCAACCCGAACTTGCCGGCTGAGGGTGTCCGCATGGCAGTGACGGCTGCAATGTTTGCCTCGGCGGGCGGCTACCGCGGCCGCTTTGCCCCCTCGCCGACCGGCCCGCTGCATATGGGCTCGCTGGTCACCGCGCTGGCCAGCTGGCTGGATGCGCGCGCGCATGGCGGCCAGTGGCTGGTGCGCATCGAGGACATCGACATGCCGCGCTGCGTGCGTGGCGCCGACGACGACATCCTGCGGACGCTGGAGCGCCTGGGCATGACGCCCGACGAGCCGCCGGTGTGGCAAAGCCGGCGCGAGGTGCACTACGCCGAGGCACTGCGCCAGCTCGACGCCGCCGGACAGCTCTACCCCTGCGGCTGCTCGCGCAAGGAAATCGCCGATTCGCTGGTGCACGTGCGGGAGCGGCACCAGACGCTTGGCTACCCCGGCACTTGCCGGCACGGCCTGAACGGCAAGCTGCCGCGCGCCTGGCGCGTGCGCGTGCCGGATGGCCCGGCCGCGACGATCTGCTTCGACGACCGCTGGCAGGGGCGCCAGTGCCAGGACCTCGAAACCGAACTGGGCGACTTCGTGCTGCGCCGCGCCGACGGGCTATGGGCCTACCAGCTGGCGGTGGTGGTGGACGATGGCCTGCAGGGCATCACGCATATCGTGCGCGGCGCCGACCTGCTCGACTCGACGCCACGGCAGATCCACCTGCAGCACCTGCTGGGCCTGCCCACGCCGGGCTACCTGCATGTGCCGGTGGTGGTCAACGAGATCGGGGAAAAGCTGAGCAAGCAGAGCGGCGCGCAGGCGATCGACACCGGCGCGCCGCTGGAGGCGCTGCGCCAGGCAGGCATGCACCTGGGACTGGCGAACAACGAAGGGAATGTGCGGGACTGGCTGGCGCGCGCCACGGAGAACTGGCGCCAGCGGATGGCGGCGGCCTGAGCTGCAGGCCGCCTCAGCAGGATCGCCCGATCAGGACTTGCGCGGCACGCCGCCCAGCAGCGCCGCGACCGGCCGCTTGGGCGCCTGGCGGCCACGGCTCAGCGCGGCGGCGATTTCCTCCGACGGCTTGACCTGCGAGCTGCTGGCGCTGGGCTCGTACGGACGCGAGAAGAACGGATCGTCCGACGGACGGAACACCTGGCGGCTGCCGCTGTGCTCGTGGCGGCGCGGCCGCTCCTCGTCGCCGTTGCCACGCGCGCGGCGCAGGTCGCCGCGCTGGCGGCGGCGCTCTGCATCATCCTGGCGCGACTTCTCGCCGGTCGGGTCGAAGCCCTCCAGCTTGCCGCGCGGAATGCTGCGCTTGATCAGCTTCTCGATGTCGGACAGCAGGCGCTCATCGTTGCCCGGCACGAAGATCGACAGTGCATCGCCGCTGGCGCCGGCACGGCCGGTCCGGCCGATGCGGTGCACGTAGTCCTCGGCGCTGTACGGCACATCGAAGTTGATCACGCAGGGCATGTCGGGGATATCGAGCCCGCGCGCCGCCACGTCGGTGGCAACCAGCGCGTCGATGGTGCCGCTCTTGAAGCCGTCCAGCGTCTGCATACGCTCGGTCTGGGTCTTGTCGCCGTGGATCGCGGAGGCATTGATGCCCTCGCGCTCCAGGTGCCGCGCCAGGCGCGAGCAGCCGATCTTGCTGTTGACGAAGACGATGCACTGGCGCGACAGTCCCTGCTCGGCCCGCTGCTTGAGCAGGTGCACCACCGCCGCCTGCTTGTGGCCATCTTCGACCTGGTACACGGTCTGGCGCACGTTCTCGTTGGTCGAGTTGCTGCGCGCCACCTCGATGGTGACCGGCTGCTTCAGGTAGCTGGCGGCCAGCCGCTTGATTTCCGCCGAGAACGTCGCCGAGAACAGCAGCGTCTGGCGCTGCGCCGGCAGCAGGTTGATGATGCGCTGCAGGTCCGGCAGGAAGCCCATGTCGAGCATCCGGTCGGCCTCGTCCAGCACCAGCATCTGCACCTGCGACAGGTTGACCGACTTCTGCTGCACGTGGTCGAGCAGGCGGCCGGGCGTGGCCACCAGGATCTCGACGCCGCGGCGCAGGGCATCGGTCTGCGGGTTCATGTCGACGCCGCCGAATACCACGGTGCTGCGCAGGTCGGTGTGCTTGGCATAGCGGGCGACGTTGTCGTAGACCTGGTCCGCCAGTTCGCGCGTGGGCGTCAGCATCAGCGCGCGCACCGGGTGGCGCGCCGGCGAGGCGCTGGCGTTGGCCAGCGGCAGCAGGCGCTGGATGATCGGCAGCGCGAAACCGGCGGTCTTGCCGGTGCCGGTCTGCGCGGCGCCCATCACGTCCTTGCCGAGCAGTACGACCGGGATCGCCTGCGCCTGGATCGGCGTAGGCGTGGTGTAGCCCTGGTCGGACAAGGCACGCAGGATGCGCGCGTCCAGGCCAAAGCTTTCGAAGGTCTGCACCGCGGTCTGCCCGGCGGTGTTGGGTTCTGGTGCGGTCGTAGTGGTCATGGGTATCGGTGTCTGGCGGGAGGCGAACCCGGCACAAACGGATACGCGTCTGGAACTCATCTCGCCCTGGCTCTCGGCTGGCACCGGAGAGGTGCCGGCGCGGCCATGCCGCTTGCACAGGCATGCAGCTTTTGACCAAGAGAATCAAAGACTTAAATTTTAGCATTTCTGCACGCACAGTGACCAGCATGGCCCGGCCGTGCCGGCGCCGCGACCGTGCGCGGCCACGCCGGGGCGTTTTAAAGAAACTGTCACATCGGCAATGGATGATGCCGGCGGCGCCGTAGACAAGGCCAGCCGCGACCGGCCGCGCGAACGCCACCCTCCGACCACCGAGACCATTATGGACTTCGAGCAATTCCGCCAGACCTGCCAGCAGTTCCTGCGCACTTCGAGCCAGTTCCTTGGCCTGGCCGCCGCCCTGCCGTTGCCACCGCGGCCGGCGAGTCAGCCGGCCCAGCCTGCACAACAGGCGGCCTGACAGGCGAATCCGCCGGACCGCCAGCCCGGCATCCAGGTACGTCCAGCGCCGCGGATGCCGTTACCCCGGATTACCTTGCCCCACTTCTTGCAGTCGCCACTCATGCGCGCCGCCAGCTGCTCGGCGGCAAATAGGCGGTGACGGTGCCCATCATCTTCTGCCGCACGGTTGGTGACCCACCATCACGATGCGCAGGCCGCAGGCCGTGGCGATCGGCATGAAGTCCTTGAAGGTGTCGTTGCCCCTGCGATTGAGCAGGGGCGGCACCAGCAGCGTCGGCGTGAATGCCCTGACCCGGCTGGCTGGCTCGCGATGAAAAAGCCCCGCGTACCGGGGAGGGCAGCGGGGCTCAAGTGGTAGCGGGGCAACCTTCCGATTACCCACGCAGTGATCTTGGCCGATCGGGTCACGGCGCACATCACCCAAATGCGGGCTTTGGGCACGCGCCTGGCGCTGCCTGCAAAGCCTGTCAATCATCACTCGCGCCCACCACCCCTGGTATCGGGGTTTTCTCCGAGCGGGTTTCCGCCAGCTTCCCGTCCTGCCGCGCATGCGGTCTACTGGTATCACATTGACAGGGCACCGCCAACGCGGCGTATCGCCGCAGTCGATGGAGCACCAAGACAATTCCAATGACCGGGAGACAGACCATGGTGACGAAAAAAGAAGACGCATTCGTACTGAAGAACCTTCTTGCCCTCGCAGCACTGGAAACCGTAGGCGGCGCGATCGCCCTCGGAATGGTCTTTCACCTAATCTGATCTGGGCTTGTCCGGGCGCCGCGCCGCCACGCCGGCGCGGTGCTCGTCGCTGCTGCTCATTACGCGCCTTACTCGTCGACAATCACATCGAAGCCGCCGTAGATCATCCGCTGGCCATCGAACGGCATCGGGTCCATCCCTTCCTTCAGGCGCGGGTCTTCCATCGCCGCCTTCATGCCGGTGTCGCGCTTCTCCTTTGACGGCCAGACGATCCACGAGAACACCACCGCCTCATCGTCCTTGCGCTTGACCGCCATGGTGAAGGACGTCACCTTCCCTTCCGGCACGTCGTCACCCCAGCATTCCACTACCTTCAGTGCGCCGTGCTCCTTGAACACCGCTGCGGCCTTCTGCGCCACCTGGCGGTAGGTTTCGCGATTGGCCTGCGGCACGGCCAGCAAGAATCCGTCGATATAAGACATGGATCTGACTCCTCGTCAGGTTGAACGGTTGCGAATCCTTGCATCCGAATACCTTAGTCCATCGCTACGAGGGCTAAAGTTCCAGTGTTTGCCCGCGGTCAGCGGCAGGCAGAGGTGGTCGGACCGGTGCCGGAGGACGAAGCGGCGTTGCCGGATGTGGGGCTCCGAAAATCACCGGCGTAAGCAAAAAGGGGGTTACGGCATTCACCGTAACCCCCTTTTCAGCATTGGTGGGCCTCCCGTGAGTCGAACACGGCACCAACGGATTATGAGTCCGCTGCTCTAACCAGGCATGAGCTAGAGGCCCTTGGAAGCGTTTAGTTGCCTTCCAGGAAACTCTTCAGCTTGTCGGAGCGGCTCGGGTGGCGCAGCTTGCGCAGTGCCTTGGCCTCTATCTGGCGGATCCGTTCGCGCGTGACGTCGAACTGCTTGCCGACCTCTTCCAGCGTATGGTCGGTGCTCATTTCGATGCCGAAGCGCATGCGCAGCACCTTGGCTTCGCGCGGCGTCAGCGAGTCCAGCACGTCCTTGACGACGTCGCGCATGGAGCCGTGCAGCGCCGCTTCGGCCGGGGCCAGCGTGTTGGTGTCCTCGATGAAGTCGCCCAGATGGGAATCGTCGTCGTCACCGATCGGCGTTTCCATGGAGATCGGTTCCTTGGCGATCTTCATGATCTTGCGGATCTTGTCTTCCGGCATCTCCATCTTCTCGGCCAGCGTTGCCGGATCCGGCTCATTGCCGGTTTCCTGCAGGATCTGGCGCGAGATGCGGTTCATCTTGTTGATCGTCTCGATCATGTGCACCGGGATACGGATGGTGCGCGCCTGGTCGGCGATCGAGCGCGTGATGGCCTGGCGGATCCACCACGTGGCGTACGTCGAGAATTTGTAGCCGCGGCGGTATTCGAACTTGTCCACCGCCTTCATCAGGCCGATGTTGCCTTCCTGGATCAGGTCGAGGAACTGCAGGCCGCGGTTCGTGTACTTCTTGGCGATCGAGATCACCAGGCGCAGGTTGGCCTCGGTCATCTCGCGCTTGGCTTCGCGGGCACGACGCTCGCCCTCGGCCATCTTGCGGTTGACGCCCTTGAGTTCCTTCAGCGGCAGCACCACGCGCGACTGCAGGTCGATCAGCTTCTGCTGCAGTTCGTGCACGGCCGGCACGTTGCGCTCGACGATGGCGCTGTAGCCCTTGCCGTCGGCCACCACGGTGCTGATCCACTCGAGGTTGGTTTCGTTGCCCGGGAAGCGGGCGACGAATTCCGAGCGTGGCATGCCGCACTTGTCGACCACGATATTCAGGATCGAGCGCTCGAGCTTGCGCACTTCGTCCACCTGGCCGCGCAGCGTGTCGCACAGGCGCTCGACATTGCGAGCGGTGAAACGAATGCCCATCAGTTCGGCCTGGATGGCTTCCTGCGCCTTGACGTAAGGCTTGGACTTGTAGCCTTCCTTCTCGAAGGCACGGCGCATCTTGTCGAACTGCTCGGCGATCACGCGGAATTTTTCCAGCGCGTTCTGCTTCAGCTCTTCCAGCTGGCGCGCGGAGGCACCGGCGCCGGCGCCGCCTTCGTCGTCATCGTCCTCGTCGCCCTCTTCGTCGCCTTCCTCGTCGCTGTCCTCGTCATCATCGGACGACGCCGCGGCCGGGGCCGAAGGTGCTTCAGGGGCTTCGTCGGCGTTCGGGTCGATCAGGCCGTCGACGAACTCGTCGATCTTGATCTCGTCGTTGGCCACGCGCTCGGCATGGGCCAGGATCTCGGAGATGGTGACCGGGCATGCCGAGATCGCCATCACCATGTCCTTCAGGCCGGCTTCGATGCGCTTGGCGATCTCGATCTCGCCCTCGCGGGTGAGCAGCTCGACCGTGCCCATTTCACGCATGTACATGCGCACCGGATCGGTCGTGCGGCCGAATTCGGAATCAACCGTGGACAGGGCCGCCTCGGCCTCTTCCTCGGCTTCTTCCTCGCTGGTGGCAGATGGCGCGTTGTCGTTGAGCAGCAGCGTCTCGGCATCCGGCGCCTGTTCGTAGACAGCGATGCCGATGTCGTTCAGCGTGGCGACCAGCGTGTCGATCGTTTCCGAATCGACCATGTCGTCCGGCAGGTGATCGTTGATTTCCGCGTAGGTCAGGTAGCCGCGCGACTTGCCGAGCTTGATCAGCGCCTTGAGCTTCTGGCGACGCAGCTCGAGCTCCTCTTCGGTCCCCTGCTGGGTCGAGGCGAACTCCTTGAGCAGGGCCTTTTCCTTGGCCTTGCGGTCCTTGGCCTTCTGCTTTTCGGTCTTCGGCGCGGCTGCGGGCGCCGCAGCGCGCATGTCGTTCTCGTAAAACTCTTCAGTCACGTCGTCTGTTGTGCTGTCGTCGTGCTGCATCTCGGCCTTGGGCTTGCGGCCGCGCTTTTTCGGCTCCGGCTTGATTGCCGGGGCAGCGGGACGCTCGGATGCAACGGATGCAGGGGTCGCGGTGCGTGCCTTGGTTGCCGTCGCGGTACTGTCCGCCTTGGCGGCTCCGCTCTTGGCGCCGGCTGCTGCCGCTCGCTTGCTCTCGACTTCGGTATTCTGCTGTTTCGCCACGGTGATACTCTTGCCTTTCACTGGTGCAGACACGGCAACCTTGCCGCTCGTACTGGCGCCCTCGCGTGCCGAAGTCGAGGCCTGTGTTTCCTTGGATGTGCGAGTCCTGGCAGGAGTGGTCACGGCGGGCGCTTGCGCGCTACGCACGGACTTGGATGGCGCAGACCGGGCTGGTGTCTTGACTGGCGCGGTCGATGTCTTCGCCGCCGTCGTTTTTGCAGACGCCTTGCCGCTCCCTGATTGGGGAGCCTTCGTTGTAACCTTTTCGGTTGCTTTGGCCTTTGCCATTGGCACGCTCACTTTCACCAGAACTGGGAAGAAAGATTTCGCAATCCAAACCGGCTATTGTAGCACGCCACGGATAGCCAGCTTCCTGTCAGGTGAGGTTTTCACCTGAAAAATCAAGGCTTAAGCTCAGCGATGCTGGCCTAGCCACTCATCCAACGCCTGACACTGCCTCCAGGTTGATAGCCGTTGCGCCGCGACGCTTCACCCAAGTTGGCGCCGCCGGTGGATCTCCCCCACCAGCCAGCGCATGCGCTGCTTGGCCGCCTCATCGGCGGTCCCTGCCACCACTTCAGCCTGAAGCATGTCGAGTTCGCGCCGCAATGGCTCGGCCAGCAGCTTGGTGATGGCGGCATCGAACTCCTGCGTGGCAGGCGCCTCTTCGATCTCTTCCTTCAGCACGGCGGTGCGCGCGGCCGCATACATCTCGGCGTACGGCGACTGGGCCAGCTGCTCGCTGAATGCCGCAAAATTCACTTCGCCCTGCAGCCCGTCGCACGTCGACACAAGGTGCGTCAGCACTTCGCTCTCCCCGCCCATGCCGCCCTCGCCATCCAGAAGCAGGGCACGCGCGTCTTCGTCGAGCCGTGCCGACAGCGCCGGATAGCACATCAGCAACTGGATCACGCGCTGCTCCAGGCCGGTCGGCGCCTGCCGCCTGGCCCTGGGGCGCGGCTTCTCGAAACGGCCCACACGGGCCGGATCGCTGCGCAGGCCGCAGATGGCCTCGATCTCGGCAGGCGTCGTACCCGTGGCATCGGCAAGTTCGCGCACAATCTGTAGCCGCAGGCCACCGGCCGGCATCGCCTGCAGCAGCGGCTTGGCCTCGTACTGCGCCCGGGCGCGACCTTCCGGCTGGCGCAAGTCAAGCTCTTCGGTCACCGACTGCAGCAGGAAGCGCGACAGCGGCATGGCGTTGCGCACCTGCGTGGCAAAGGCCTCGGTGCCCTCTTCGCGCACGTAGCTGTCGGGATCATGCTCGGCCGGCAGGAAGAGGAAGCGGATGGTCTTGTTGTCGGCTACGTGCGGCAGGCAGGCTTCGAGCGCCCTTCGCGCCGCACGGCGTCCGGCGGCATCGCCATCGAACGAGAACACCACCGCGTCGGTCTGGCGCAGCAACTTCTGCACATGCACTGGCGTACATGCCGTGCCGAGGGTAGCCACGGCATTGGCAAAACCGAGCTGGGCCAGCGCCACCACGTCCATATACCCTTCGACCACCAATACGTAGCCGGTTTCCCGGATGGCGTGGCGCGCCTCGAACAGGCCATACAGTTCCGTGCCCTTGCTGAACAACGGGGTTTCCGGCGAGTTCAGGTACTTGGGCTCGCCCTGCCCCATCACGCGGCCGCCGAAGCCGATCACGGCCCCCTTGGTGTTGCGGATGGGGAACATGATGCGGTCGCGAAAGCGGTCATAGCGCCGCGGCTTGCCGTCGGGGTCGCGCTTGTCGCTTTCGATCAGCAGGCCGGCCTCGACCAGCGGCGCGGCGATATTGTCGTCGCGATAGCCGCCGAAAACCGCTTCCAGCCCCTGCCAGTCGTCTGGCGCATAACCCAGGCCGAACTGCGCGGCGATCTCGCCGGTCAGTCCGCGTCCCTTCAGGTACTGGACGGCCTGCGGCGCGGTGCGCAGCTGGCGGCGGTAGAACTCGGTCGCGCGGGTCATGGCGTCGGACAGCGCCACCGAGCGGGCCTGCTGCTCGGCGCGCTGGCCCGGCGGCAGCCGGTCGCGCTCTTCCGGCACGGTCATGCCGACCGACTGGGCCAGCTCGCGCACCGCCTCCGGGTAGGACTGCCCCGAATACTCCATCAGGAAACCAATGGCCGAGCCATGCGCGCCGCAACCGAAGCAGTGGTAGAACTGCTTGGTCGGCGAGACCGTGAAAGACGGCGATTTCTCGTTATGGAAAGGGCACAGCCCCATGAAATTCGCGCCGCCCTTCTTCAACTGCACATACTTGCCCACCACATCGACAATGTCGACACGGTTGAGCAGGTCCTGAATAAAGGATTGCGGAATCACCCGACTGACCGTCCTGAGGCTTGGCCGTCCCGCGACGGGAGGCAATTTCTAGGAATGCGTGACCGGTACGACGCCCGGTTGCTTATCGGAATATTGTAGTGCAGCGCGCCCAGGCCGCCCGCAATGTTATTAACTCCGTGCATCTATGCCGAATCCATCGGATTCGGCATGCATCACGCCTATATCTGATTAAATCAACACTTACTTCGGTGCCAGTGCAGCCTTGACCAGCGCCGACACCGCCGTCATGTCGGCACGGCCGGCGAGCTTGCCCTTGAGCACGCCCATGACCTTGCCCATGTCCTGCGGACCGGCCGCCCCGGTGGCGGCAACTGCCTGCTGGACCTCGGCGGCGACTTCGGCTTCGGACAGCGCGGCGGGCATATAGACCTTCAGCACCTCGACTTCGGCCAGCTCCTTGTCGGCCAGGTCGTTGCGGCCAGCCTGCTGGAACTGGGAGATCGAGTCCTTGCGTTGCTTGATCAGCTTCTCGACCACGGCCAGCACGGCGGTATCGTCGAGTTCCGTGCGCTCGTCGACCTCGCGCTGCTTGATCGCGGCCAGCAGCAGGCGGATGGTGCCGAGGCGCTCGGTTTCGCGGGCACGCATGGCGTTCTTCATGTCTTCGCTGATACGGGCTTTGAGGGACATCGTGATCTTCCAGAAAGTGGGTGGACACTCACAGGTGGTGGCAAAAGCCGCTCGCTGCAAGGCCCTGCAAGGTCCATAACGCAAAAACCCGCCGAAGCGTGTGCCACAGCGGGTTGGTGCAAACGCGAGGCCCGGTTCAGAACAGCTTCTTCGGCAGCATCTGGCTGCGGATGCGCTTGTAATGGCGCTTCTCGGCAGCGGCCTTCTTGCGCTTGCGCTCGGCGGTGGGCTTTTCGTAAAACTCGCGGGCCCGCAATTCGGAGATCAGCCCGTTCTTTTCGATGGTGCGCTTGAAACGGCGCAAGGCGACTTCAAAAGGCTCGTTTTCCTTGAGACGGATCGTAGTCATTTGGCCAGAAAATAATGATTTTCGGGATAGCGGCTTTACGAAGTTCTGGATTGTAGCACCAAGCCCCGAGCACGGAAGTGGCGGGCAACGGACACCGGGAAAGCGCCGCCCTGATCACAAACAGGATCGACGGTCAGGCCACTGACTGCCCGGCGGCAGCGCTGCGGCTGGCCTCCGCCACGGCCTTGCCTGCCGCGACCGCGGACGCCCAGGCCCATTGGAAGTTGTAGCCGCCCAGCCAGCCGGTCACGTCGACCACCTCGCCAATGAAGTAGAGCCCTGGCACTTCGCGCGCCATCATCGTCGTCGAGGACAATGCTCGGGTATCGACGCCGCCGATCGTCACTTCGGCCTTGCGGTAGCCTTCGGTACCCGACGGCACAATGCGCCAGTCGTTGAGCGATGCGCCAAGCTTGCGCAGGCCCTTGTCCGTGACGTCATGCAGCGGCATGGTGGCATCGACGCCGGCAGCCGTGCACCACGCGTCGGCCAGCCGCGCCGGCAGCCGCTGCGCCAGCAGGTTGCCAAGGTGCTTGCGGCTGCCGCCCTTCTGCTCCAGCAGCCACGCCGCCGCGTCTTCGCCGTCGAACAGGTCGATGGCGACCGGCGTGCCCGGCTTCCAGTAGCTGGAAATCTGCAGCACCGCCGGCCCGGACAACCCGCGGTGGGTCCACAGCACGTCTTCGCGGAACGCGCCGGCCGCCTTGCCGTTGCCGGTGGCGACATCCACTTCCAGCGACACGCCGGCCAGCGGCGCGAACGGAGCCCAGTCCTTGCCGTCGAAGGTCAGCGGCACCAGCGCCGGTCGGGTTTCGACGATGCCCAGCCCGAACTGGCGCGCGATGCGGTAGCCGAAGTCGGTGGCGCCGATCTTGGGGATCGACAGCCCGCCGGTCGCCACCACCAGTGCGCCGGCGCGGATCGTGCCGGTGGAGGTCAGCAACACGAAGTCGTCGCCCTCGCGACGGACTTCCGCCACCGAACAGCCGGTCTGCCAACGCACACGGCCGGTGTCGCATTCGGCGCGCAGCATCGCGATCACATCTTCGGCGCTGTCATTGCAAAACAGCTGGCCGCGATGCTTTTCATGCCAGGCAATGCCGTGGCGGCGCATCAGGTCGAGGAAGTCCTGTGGCGTGTAGCGGGCCAGCGCCGAACGGCAGAAGTGCGGATTGGACGACAGGTAGTTGGCCGGCCCCGCCTGCAGGTTGGTGAAATTGCAGCGACCGCCGCCGGAAATGCGGATTTTCTCGGCCAGCCTGGTAGCGTGATCGACCAGCACCACGCTGGCGCCGTTCTGTCCGGCGACGGCGGCGCACATCATGCCGGCCGCGCCCGCGCCCAGCACGGCCACGTCATACCGGCCTGTCCGGGTTCCCGTCGCCCCGCTCATTGCTTGCCTCGCCAATCCATCTGTTGCCACCGCTCAAGAAAGGGCAGATTGTAGCGAAAAGCACGCCGCGCGCCGCTGTGCTACCCTGCGCGCTTCCTGCAATCGGTTGTTTCAACGGCCGTTTCGCCTTTTTGCGGCGGCGTTCAGCTTCTTCCCCATGCTTGTCCTCGGCATCGAATCTTCCTGCGACGAAACCGGGCTGGCCCTCTACGACACCGAGGCCGGCCTGCTGTCGCATGCACTGCATTCGCAGATCGCCATGCACCGCGACTACGGTGGCGTGGTCCCCGAACTCGCCTCGCGCGACCATATCCGCCGTGTGCTGCCATTGCTCGAGCAGGTGCTGGCCGATGCCGGCCGCACCCGCCGGGACATCGACGCCATCGCCTTTACCCAGGGGCCGGGCCTTGCCGGCGCGCTGCTGGTCGGCGCCTCGGTGGCCAACGCGCTGGGCTTCGCGCTGAATGTGCCGATGGTCGGCGTGCACCACCTGGAGGGCCACCTGCTGTCGCCGCTGCTGACGCGCGAGCCGCCGCCGTTCCCGTTCGTGGCGCTGCTGGTGTCGGGCGGGCATACCCAGCTGATGGATGTGCGCGGCGTCGGCGACTACACGCTGCTGGGCGAGACGCTGGACGACGCCGCGGGCGAGGCCTTCGACAAGACCGCCAAGCTGCTCGGGCTGGGGTATCCCGGCGGGCCGGAGGTGTCGCGGCTGGCCGAGTTCGGCACGCCGGGCGCGTTCGCGCTGCCGCGGCCGATGCTGCATTCGGGCAATCTCGATTTTTCCTTCGCGGGGCTGAAGACCGCGGTGCTGACGCAAACCCGCAAGCTGTCCAATACCTGCGAGCAGGATCGGGCCAACCTGGCGCGGGCCTTTGTCGATGCCATCGTCGATGTGCTGGCGGCCAAGTCGTTCGCGGCGCTGAAGCAGACCGGCCACAAGCGGCTGGTGGTGGCCGGCGGCGTCGGCGCCAACCGCCAGTTGCGCGAGCGGCTGGACCAGCTCGGCAAGCAACGCAAGGTCGAGGTCTACTACCCGGATCTGGCGTTCTGTACCGATAACGGCGCGATGATTGCATTTGCCGGCGCGATGCGGCTGCAGGCGGCGCCTGAGCTGGCGCGACGCGAGTATGGCTATGGCGTGACGCCGAGGTGGGACCTGGCGGATATCCGGCTGCCGTCCGCAGCCTGACAATGCTCGCAAAGGAAAAAGCCACCGCATGCGGTGGCTTTTTCCTTTTCAGCGACCCACGGGATCAGTTCACCCGCTTGTCCCGCTCGATCACCGCATACGCGCTGTGGTTGTGGATCGACTCGAAGTTCTCCGCCTCCAGCACATAGGCCACGATGCGGTCATCCGCATTCAGCCGCATTGCGATATCGCGCACCAGGTCTTCGACGAACTTGGGGTTCTCGTAGGCACGTTCGGTGACGAACTTCTCGTCCGGGCGCTTGAGCAGCCCCCACAGTTCGCACGACGCCTCTTCCTCGGCCATCCTCACCAGCGCTTCCACCGGCAGCTCTGCGGCCAGTTCCACGTCCATCGTGATGTGCGAGCGCTGGTTATGCGCGCCATACTGCGAGATCTTTTTCGAGCACGGGCACAGGCTGGTCACCGGCACCACTGCCTTCAGGAACACGCGCGTCTGGCCGTTGCGCACTTCGCCGGTCAGCGTGACCTCATAGTCCAGCAGCGACTCCACGCCCGACACCGGCGCGATCTTGCTGATGAAGTACGGGAAGGTGACCTCGATGCGGCCCGCCTCGGCTTCCAGCTTTTCCAGCATCTTGTCGAGCAGCAGGCGGAAGCTGGCCAGCTCCAGCGGCGCGCGCTCTTCTTCCAGCAGCGCGACGAAGCGCGACATGTGCGTGCCCTTCTGGTCCGCCGGCAGGTGCACGTCGAGGTTGAAGGTACCCACGCTCGGCACGGTGCCGGTCGGGGTCTTCAGGGTCACGGGATATCGCACGCCCTTGACACCGACGCGCTGGATGGGAATCTGGCGGGTGTCGAGGCTCGACTGGACGTCGGGCATCACGAAGGCGGGATTGATGTCATTCATCTACGGTTTCCTCCAGGGCTGCGCCAGCGGTTGGCACAGGTCCTTACGGTCGCGGCATCTTCGCAGTCCATCCATGCCGCGCAACGAGTGTGAAACCACGGGACCCGGCACAGGGTGCGCCGACCCGCAGCTGCGAACACAAAAAAGGGAAGTTTAAGGGAATTCGGACGCACTCGTTGCCGAGGGCTGAATCCCCTTGGCCGGCGCGGGTGATCTCAGCCACCCGCACGGGAACACGCCGGCAGCGGTCAGGCCACGCGCGAAGCGACCGTGACCTTGGGCTGGTCCAGGCCGAAGCGCTGCCGCACCGAGCGCTCGATGCCGGCTGCGTCCAGCCCGCACTGCTGCAGCAGGTAGGCCGGGTCGCCATGGTCGACGAAACGGTCGGGCAGGCCCAGTACCAGCACCGGGATATCGATGCCGGCTTCGGCGAGCGCCTCGAGCACAGCGCTGCCCGCGCCGCCCATCACGCTGCCCTCTTCCACCGTGACGAGGAAGTCGTTCCCGGCGGCCAGGCGCTTGACCAGCTCCACGTCGAGCGGCTTGACGAAGCGCATGTCGGCAACGGTCGCATCCAGCGCCTCGGCTGCACCCAGGGCCGGATGCAGCATCGAGCCGAAGGCCAGGAAGCCGACACGCTGGCCGGCGCGCCCGGTGCCTTCGCGGCGCACCACGCCCTTGCCGACCGGCACGCCGGCCAGTTCGGCGGCAATCACCGCACCCGGGCCAGAGCCGCGCGGATAGCGCACCGCGGTAGGACAAGTCTGGTGGAACGCGGTGGTCAGCAGCTGGCGGCACTCGTTTTCGTCCGACGGCGTCATCACCATCATGTTGGGGATGCAGCGCAGGTAGGCGATATCGTAGGCACCCGCGTGGGTGGCGCCGTCGGCGCCGACCAGGCCGGCGCGGTCCAGCGCGAACACCACCGGCAGGTTCTGCAGCGCCACGTCATGGATCAACTGGTCATAGCCGCGCTGCAGGAAGGTGGAGTAGATCGCCACCACCGGCTTCAGGCCCTCGCAGGCCAGGCCGCCGGCGAAGGTCACCGCGTGCTGCTCGGCGATGCCGACGTCGTAGTAACGGTCCGGGAAGCGCTTCTCGAACTCGACCATGCCCGAGCCTTCGCGCATCGCCGGGGTAATGCCGACCAGGCGCTTGTCGGCGGCGGCCATGTCGCACAGCCATTCGCCGAACACCTGCGTATACGTTTTGCGCGCGGGCTTGGCGGCCGGGCGGATGCCTTCGGCCGGGTTGAACTTGCCCGGGCCGTGGTACAGGATCGGGTCGGCCTCGGCCAGCTTGTAGCCCTGGCCCTTCTTGGTCACCACGTGCAGGAACTGCGGGCCCGCCCCTTCCAGCGCGCGCTCGCGGATGTTCTGCAGCGTCGGCACCAGCGAGTTCAGGTCGTGGCCGTCGATCGGGCCGATGTAATTGAAGCCGAATTCCTCGAACAGCGTCGCCGGCACCATCATGCCCTTGGCGTGTTCCTCGAAGCGCTTGGCAAATTCCAGCACCGGCGGCGCCACCGACAGCACCTTCTCGATGCCCTTCTTTGTGGCCGCATAGAACTGGCCGCTCAGCAGCCGCGCCAGGTGGCGGTTGAGCGCGCCCACCGGCGGCGAGATCGACATGTCGTTGTCGTTGAGCACCACCACCAGCGGCAGGTCCTTGTACACGCCGGCGTTGTTCAGCGCCTCGAAGGCCATGCCCGCGGTCATGGCGCCATCGCCGATCACCGCCACCGAGACGCGCTTCTGGCCCAGCGTGCGCGCGCCCAGCGCCATGCCAAGCGCGGCCGAGATCGAGGTCGACGAATGCGCGGTGCCGAAGGTGTCGTACTCGCTCTCGCTGCGGCGCGGGAAGCCCGAGATGCCGCCCCACTGGCGCAGCGTGCCCATGCGCTCGCGGCGCCCGGTCAGGATCTTGTGCGGGTAGCTCTGGTGGCCCACGTCCCACACCAGCCGGTCATCGGGGGTGTTGAAGACGTAATGCAGTGCGATGGTCAGTTCGACCGTGCCGAGGTTCGAAGAGAGGTGCCCGCCGGTCTGCGAGACCGATTCCAGCACGTAGGCGCGCAGCTCTTCGGCCAGCGTCTGTAGCTCGCGCCGGTCCAGCTTGCGCAGGTCTGCGGGGGCGTCGATCTTCTTGAGGAGTGCGTAGGTCATAGTGTCCGTTCGGCCGCCGGATTCTTTCGTCCGGCTCGTCAATTCAGTGTGTGCGCAGCACGATCAGGTCCGCCAGGTCGGCCAGGCGGGCCGCGCGGCTGCCAAAGCCGGCCAGCGCCGCATGCGCCTCGGTGCGCAACGCCCCGGCCAGGTCGCGTGCCGCCGCCAGCCCCATCAGCGACACGTAGGTCGGCTTGTCGTGCGCGGCGTCCTTGCCGGCGGTCTTGCCCAGCGTGGCGGTATCCGCGGTGACGTCCAGAATATCGTCAACCACCTGGAACGCCAATCCCACCGCCGCCGCATACTTGTCCAGCTCGGCCAGCCCGCTGGCGTCGATTTCGCCACACAGCGCGCCCATGCGCACGCTGGCGCGCAGCAGCGCACCGGTCTTCATCCGGTGCATGGCCTCGAGCGCGTCGCGCGTCATGGCGCGACCCACGTTCTGCAGGTCGATCGCCTGGCCGCCGGCCATGCCGGTCGAACCCGATGCCTGCGCCAGCTCGGCCACCAGCTTCAGCCGTGCCGCGGGGCTCAGTACGTCGGCGCCGGCCAGCACGATGAAGGCCTGGGTCTGCAGCGCATCGCCCACCAGCAGCGCGGTGGCCTCATCGTAAGCCTTGTGCACGGTAGGCCGGCCGCGGCGCAGGTCGTCGTCGTCCATGCACGGCATGTCGTCGTGGACCAGCGAGTAGGCGTGGATCATCTCCACCGCGCAAGCCGCCGCATCGCAGGCTGCGGGGTCGGCCCCGCTGACCTCGCCGGCAGCGTGCACCAGCAGCGGCCGCACGCGCTTGCCGCCGCTCAGTGCAGCATAGCGCATGGCTTCGTGCAGCGTATGCGGCACGGTGTTGGCATCGGGCAACGCCGCCCGCAGCGCGGCTTCGGTACGGGCGCCCTGCGCCTGCATCCACTGGGCGAAATCGGTCATGCCTCGTTCGCCCCCTGCGCGCCATTGATCCCGTTGGCCCCGTTGCCTTCGCCGGCGAGCGGCTTCAGTACCTCGCCTTCCAGCACCCTGACCTGCTGCTCCACGCGCTCCAGCTTCTGCTGGCAGTAGCGCACCAGCTCGGCGCCGCGGCGGTAGGCCGCCAGCGAGGCCTCGAGCGGCAGTTCGCCGCTCTCCATGCTGGCCACCAGGGTCTCGAGCTCGGCCATCGCCGCTTCATAGGAAGCGGGCGGCGCGGAGTCCGTGATGGTGTTTTCGGTCTGGACCGCGGCGGTCGTCGTCTTTGGCATGTAGGGCCCTGAAAATATGGCGCCGGGGGAAAACCCGGATGGGGAAGCCCGGATTTTACGCCAAAGCCGGCGCTTGCCCCATCCTTGAGCACGCGCGCGGAGTGCCGCCGGGGCATATGTGACTTGTGCGCTTGGGTCGTCTTTCCGAATGCGGCCGGTACGGCACCCCGATGACGACCCGGGTCGACTTTTTCGCTAAAAACGCAAAAAAATCAGTCCCTTAACTTTTTGGGTCGGGTACAATCTCCCGCTCGCCGCGAGGGTCTGGCGCATCCTTGCCAAACCCGCGGCTGTCTTTCCCAAATCGATTCAATTTTCGATGGTTGGGTTGTTCACTGCTTTCACCTGTTCATCTGGGAGTGGGGATAATGTCCAATCTCAGCACCGCGCTCAAGTTGGCGCCGGCTGATACGCAACTGCCCGTCGGCGTCTACTTCGACGAAACGCTGCATCAACAAGAACTCGAACTGCTGTTCAGGCAAGGCCCGGGCTACGTCGGCCACGAACTGATGGTTCCGGAGGTCGGCGACTACCACACGCTCAAGGCCGAGGAAGAGGGCCGCATGCTGGTGCGCAATGCCGCCGGCGTGGAACTGATGTCCAACGTGTGCCGCCACCGCCAGGCCATCATGCTCAACGGCCGCGGCAACAAGCAGAACATCGTCTGCCCCCTGCACCGCTGGACCTACGACCTCAAGGGCGAACTGCTCGGCGCGCCGCATTTCGACCAGCAGCCGTGCCTGCACCTGAAGCGCTCCCCGCTGCAGAACTGGAACGGGCTCCTGTTCGACGGCAAGCGTGACGTGCGTGCCGACCTCGCCAGATTGGGCGTGGCCCAGGACCTGCACTTCGACGGCTACATGCTCGATCACGTCGAGGTGCACGACTGCGACTACAACTGGAAGACCTTTATCGAGGTCTACCTGGAGGATTACCACGTCGTGCCGTTCCATCCGGGGCTCGGCAGCTTTGTCTCGTGCGACGACCTGAAATGGGAGTTCGGCGAATGGCACAGCGTGCAGACCGTGGGCCTGCATGCGGGCCTGAAGCGCCCCGGCAGCCCGACGTACCAGAAATGGCACGACGCGGTGCTGCGCTTCAACAACGGCGTGCTGCCCAAGCACGGCGCGATCTGGCTGACCTACTACCCCAACATCATGGTGGAGTGGTACCCGAACGTGCTGGTGATCTCGACGCTGCACCCGCTGGGTCCGCGCAAGACCCGCAACGTGGTGGAGTTCTACTACCCCGAGGAAATCGCGCTGTTCGAGCGCGAATTCGTCGAGGCCGAACGCGCCGCCTATATGGAAACCTGCGTCGAGGACGACGAGATCGCCGAGCGCATGGACGCCGGCCGGCTGGCGCTGATGAAGCGCGGCACCAGCGAGGTCGGGCCATACCAGTCGCCGATGGAAGATGGCATGCAGCACTTCCACGAGTGGTATCGCCGCGCCATGTCATACCAGGGCTAGTGCGATAACCGCACGCCTTGCGCCATCACGGACCGCTGCGGCGGTCCGTTTTGCTTTAGGGCGCGATGTGCGCTGATAGAATCATTGCTCCGCAATGCCGGGCCGGAACCGTCGCCGCCCGCGTCTTTCGCAAGACCCTCGCAACACCACGCCACACCTCGCCCCCCGCGCCCCCGCCATGCAATCGCTCTGGATGCTGTTCGCCGCCTTCTCGTTCTCGTTGATGGGGGTGGGCGTCAAGCTGGCATCCGACCTGTACACCACCGGCGAAATCGTGTTCTACCGTGGCCTGATCAGCGTGGTCATCATGTGGGTGCTGTTGTCGTCGCGCGGCGTGCCGGTGCGCACGCCGTACATGCTGTCGCATATCAAGCGCAGCGTGTTCGGGGTCACCGCACTGATGCTGTGGTTCACCTCGATCACGCTGCTGCCGCTGGCGACCGCGATGACGCTGAACTACATGTCGCCGGTGTGGATCGCGCTGATCCTCGGCGCCAGCGCCGCCCTGGCCGGCACCGCCGGCAATGCCGACCGGCGCCTGGTGCTGGCGATCCTGCTGTCCTTTGCCGGCGTGATCTGCCTGCTGCAGCCGTCGGTTGGCAAGGACCAGCTTACCGGCGGCCTGGTCGGCCTGATCTCCGGGGTCTTTACCGCGCTGGCGTATGTCGAGGTGCGCCAGCTTGGCCAGCTGGGCGAGCCCGAGGGCCGCATCGTGTTCTATTTCTCGCTGGTTGGCATGATCGCCGGCCTGGCGTGGATGCTGATCTCGGGCGTGAGCCCGCATACCTGGTATGGCGTCGGCCTGCTGCTGGCCATCGGCATCCTGGCGACGCTGGGCCAGACCGCGATGACGCGCGCCTACAAGCGCGGCAACACCCTGCTGACCGCCAACCTGCAATATGCCGGCATCGTCTTTTCCAGTGTCTGGGGCATGCTGATCTGGTCCGACCAGCTCAACTGGCTGTCGTGGCTGGGCATGGGGCTGATCATCGCCAGCGGCATCGCCACCACGCTGATGCGCGCCCGCCAGGGCACCGACGCCAAGCCAACGCCGGCCACGCCGGTCAAGTCGCCGGAGGCGGAAGTGCATCCCGAGGTGTAGCATCCGTTAAGCTTTCGTTCCCTTCGCTTGCTACAGGATTCCCATGCAGAAACCGCTGATTTCCGTCACCGCACTGCAGGCGCTGCTGGCCGGCAACGGCCGGCGCGTCGTGATCGACTGCAGCTTCGACCTGGCCAACCCCGCCGCCGGCCGCGAGGCGTACCACGCCGGCCACCTGCCGGGCGCGTTCTACCTGCACCTGGACAACGAACTTTCGGGCCGCAAGACCGGCAGCAACGGCCGCCATCCCCTGCCCGACGCCGACGACTTCGTCGCGCGGCTGCAGGCGCTGGGCGTGGAAGACGACACCCCGTTGGTGGCGTACGACGCGCAGGGCGGCATGTTCGCCGCCCGGCTGTGGTGGCTGCTGCGCTGGATCGGCCATGGCGAGGTCGCGGTGCTGGACGGCGGCAAGGACGCCTGGATCAAGGCGGGCATGCCGCTGGAGCATGAGGCCACCCCGGAGCCTGAGTTTCCCGGCAAAATGTCGCGCCGCGAATCGCTGGTGCCGACGGTGGACGCCGCCGCCCTGCTCGCCAACCTCGACCGCGCCGCGCTGCTGGTTGTCGACGCACGCGCGCCCGACCGCTTCCGCGGCGAGAACGAAACGCTGGATCCGGTCGGAGGCCATATTCCCGGGGCCGTCAACCGCTTCTTCAAGGACAACCTCGACGCCGAAGGCCGTTTCAAGTCGCCGGAAACGCTGCGCGCCGAGTTCGGCGCCGTGCTGGGCCAGCGCGCGCCCGCGCAGGCGGTGATGCAGTGCGGTTCAGGCGTCACGGCCTGCCACAACCTGCTGGCGCTGGAAGCGGCCGGACTGGGCGGCGCGGCGCTCTATCCGGGCTCGTGGAGCGAATGGTGCGCCGACCCGGCGCGCCCGGTGGCGACCGCCACCTGACGATCCGGGCCTGACGATCCGGCTTAGTGCGAAGTTGCCACCGGCGCGACGCCGCCGTGCCCGTGGCTGTGCCGCTCGTGCACGCCGTTGGTGATAAAGACGATCGCCGAAATCCCCGCGGCCACCAGCACCACCTGGATCGCCGACTCGCGCCAGCGCGGCTTGCGCTGCATCTGCGGCATCAGGTCGCTGACGGCGATATAGAGGAAGCTGCTGGCGGCGATCACCAGCACGTAAGGGACCCAGCCGCTCATCTCGTCGAGCAGGAAATACCCGACCAGGCCGCCGGCGAGGGCCGCCACGCTCGACAGCAGGTTGAAGGCGAAGGCGCGCGCCTTGGAGAATCCGGCGTTGAGCAGCACGATGAAGTCGCCCACTTCCTGCGGGATCTCGTGCGCGGCGATCGCCAGCGCAGTGACCACGCCGATATGCGGGTCGGCCAGGAAGGCCGCCGCGATCACGATGCCGTCGGCAAAGTTATGGAAGGTGTCGCCCACCAGGATGGTCAGGCCGCTGCGCCCCGCCTCTTCACGGTCATGGCCGTGGTGGTGGTGGTGCCCGTCGCCCTCGTGGTGGTGCGAGTGGCGCAGCAGCGAGATCTTCTCCAGCAGGAAGAAGCCCAGCAGCCCCGCCAGCAGCGTGCCGAACAGCGCGCGCGGGTCGGCGCCGGACTCGAACGCCTCCGGCAGCGAATGCAGCAGCGCGGTGGCAAGCAGCACGCCCACCGAGAAGCTCACCATGCGCTCGACCACGCGGGACGCCACCGTCAGCGACAGCAGCGCCGCCCCGAAGATGCTGCCCACGCCCGAGATCATGGCGGCGAGCAGGATGTACAAAAGCGTCGAATGGATGATGGGCTCCCAGGTGGCGACGCTGCCGGCCTTTCAGCCATCCCTTACGTACCTTAAGCACCTTAAAGCACCTTAAAGCACGCCAGCAGCCCCGCCGTTCCGCCCGCATTGCGCCGGGCGGCAAACGCAACAATGTTGCAATAACTCAAAGGCCGCATTGTACGTATCCGCCGGGACTTTGCAATCCTGCTGTCGGCCAGGTCACCCCGAACGGATCACGCCACGCCCTGCTGCTTGAACCAGGCCAGGCACTTTTGCCAGCCGTCCTTGGCGTCCGCCTCGCGGTAGCTGGGACGGTAATCGGCGTGAAAAGCATGGCCGGACTCGGGATAGATGACGAAGCGCGAGGCCTTGGCGTCAGGGTCGGGCGACGCCGCCAGCGCAGCCTTCATCTTCTCCACATGCTCCAGCGGGATGCCTGTGTCCTTGCCGCCGTACAGGCCGAGCACCGGCGCATGCAGCTGGCCGACAAGGTCGATCGGGTTCTTTGGCTTCAGCGGCGCCGGCTCGGGCGACAGCTGGCCGTACCAGGCCACGGCGGCCTTGAGCTGGCGGCTGTGCGCCGCGAACAGCCAGGCGATGCGGCCGCCCCAGCAAAAGCCGGTGATGCCGAGCCGCGACACGTCGCCGCCATTGGTGCGGGCCCAGGCCACCGCGGCGTCGAGGTCGCCCATGACCTGGGCGTCGGAGACCTTGGCGATCACCTCGCGCTGCAGTTCCTGGATGGAACCGAAGCTCTGCGGGTCGCCCTGGCGCGCGAACAGCTCGGGCGCGATCGCCAGGTAGCCAAGCTTGGCGAAGCGCCGGCAGATATCGGCGATGTACTCGTGCACGCCGAAGATCTCGCTGACGACCAGCACCACCGGCAGGTTCTTCTTGCCTTCGGGCTGGGCCCGGTAGACAGGCATGTTGAAGCCCCCGGACGGAATCGTGACCTCGCCGGCGGTCAGGCCGGCGAAATCGGTCTTGATCGCCTGCTGGGCCATCACCGGCAGGGCGGCTGCGGCGAAGGCGGAACCGAGCGCGGTCTTGACGAAGCCGCGGCGGTCGAAGGTCTGGCCGGGGACGAGGCTTTCCACTTCAGGTTTGAGCATGCATGTCTCCAGGAACGTGGGTGGCTGGCGCGCCAAAAATCGCCAGCCACCGATTCTAAGCAGACATGACGCTTCGTGCGCATGCTGGCACGACGTTCCGCTCAGTGCAGCCTCGGTGCAGCCTCAGTGCAATTTCACCCGCGGGCTGGTCTTGCTGCGCAGCCAGTGCGACACGGTATCCAGCGCCATGCCGACCGCACCGTGCAGCGCCATCACGTGCATCCGGTACAGCGAGGTGTACATGACACGCGCCATCAGCCCTTCGATAAACATCGAGCCGCCGATCAGCCCGCCCATCAGGCTGCCCACCGCGCTGAAGTGTCCCAGCGACACCAGCGAACCGAAGTCCTTGAAAGCGAACGACGGCAGCGGCTTGCCTTCGAGCCGCGCGCACAGCGCCTGGTAGAGGAAGGTCGCCTGCTGGTGCGCCGCCTGCGCGCGCGGCGGCACCGAGGTCTGCTTCTCAGGCCACGGGCAGCTGGCGCAGTCGCCGAAGGCGAAGATGTCGGGATCGCCCTCGCTCTGCAGCGTTGGGCCGACCACGACCTGGCCCTGGCGGCTGGCCGGCAGGCCCAGCGTGGCCAGCACCTGCGGCGCGGTAATGCCCGCGGCCCATACCGTGAGGTCGGCATCGATGGTCTTGCCGCTGGCGGTCAGCACAGCCTGCGGCGTGACCTCGGTGACGCGCTCGCTGGTAAAGACATCGACATCGAGCTTGTTCAGCAGCTTGGCGGTTTCTGCGGAGACGCGCTCCGACAGCGCCGGCAGGATGCGCGGGCCGGCCTCGATCACATGGATGCGCACGTCGCGGCGCGGATCGAGGCGGTGCAGGCCATAGGCGCTGAGCACATGCGCGGTGTTGCGCAGCTCGGCCGACAGTTCGACGCCGGTGGCGCCGGCTCCGATGATGGCCACGTCCACGCGCGGACGGCCGTCCTCGCCCATGCGCCCGCGCCCGTTCTGCGCGCGCACGCAGGCGGCGATCAGGCGCTTGCGGAAGCGTTCCGCCTGCGCCACGGTATCGAGCGCGATGGCGTGTTCGGCGGCGCCGGGCACGCCGAAGAAATGGGTGACGCAGCCGATCGACAGCACCAGCGTGTCGTACGGCAGCTCGCGCGCGGGCAGCAACTCCGCGCCGTCCTGGTCATTGCAGGCCGACACCGCGATGGTCTTGCGCGTGCGGTCGATGCCGGTCAGCTCGCCCTGCTGGAACTCGAAATGGTGCCAGCGCGCCTGCGCCGCGTATTCGAGCTGGTGCGTGTTCGGATCCATGCTGCCGGCGGCAACTTCATGCAGCAGCGGTTTCCAGATGTGGGTCGGCAGACGGTCCACCAGGACCACCTGCGCTGTTCCCTTCCTGCCAAGCTTGTCGCCCAGCCTGGTTACCAGTTCCAGCCCTCCTGCCCCGCCGCCGACGACTACGATGCGGTGCGCCTTTGCTTCTGTCATGGTCTACCCGATGCGTATTGTGAAATCCGTGCCTGAGGCATGAACCACAGTCTGCTGCATTGCAGCATGCATGGCAAGCCGCATAAACCGACTCAGCAGTCGCTTCAATCGATACCACCATGCAACGCGGGCGGAGGTTGTCCGCTCAACTTCAGTGCGCTTCTTCCCAGTTGGCGCCGCTGCCCACCTCGGCCACCAGCGGCACGCGCAACTGCGCCACCGTGCACATCAGCTCCGGCAGGCGCGCCTTCACCAGTTCCAGCTCATGCTCGGGCACTTCCAGCACCAGTTCATCGTGCACCTGCATGATCTGGCGCGTCTGCAGCCCGTCGCGCTCCAGCCAGCCCTGCACCGCGATCATCGACAGCTTGATCAGGTCGGCGGCCGTGCCCTGCATCGGCGCGTTGATGGCGGCGCGCTCGGCGGCCTGGCGGCGCGGGCCGCTGCCGCCGTTGATGTCGGGCAGCCACAGCCGGCGGCCAAACACGGTCTCGACATAGCCCTGCTCGCGCGCGGTCTGCCGGGTTTCTTCCATGTAGTGCGCCACGCCAGGGTAGCGCATGAAGTAGCGGTCGATATAGTGCTTGGCCGCTTCGCGTTCGATGCCCAGGTTGCTGGCCAGCCCGAACGCGCTCATGCCGTAGATCAGGCCGAAGTTGATGACCTTGGCATAGCGGCGCTGCTCGCTGCTGACCGCATCGCGCTCCACGCCGAAGATCTCGGCAGCGGTGGCGCGGTGGATGTCCTCGCCGTTGGCGAAGGCGCGCAGCAGGTTCTCGTCGCCCGAGATATGGGCCATGATGCGCAGCTCGATCTGCGAGTAGTCGGCCGATACGATCACGCTGCCCGGCTCGGCGATAAAGGCTTCGCGGATGCGGCGGCCCTCCTCGGTGCGCACCGGGATGTTCTGCAGGTTGGGTTCGGTCGATGCCAGCCGACCCGTCACCGCGGTCGCTTGCCCGTAGCTGGTGTGCACGCGGCCGGTGCGCGCATTGACCATCCTGGGCAGCTTGTCGGTGTAGGTGGACTTGAGCTTGGCCAGGCCGCGGTAGTCGAGCAGCAGCTTGGGCAGCGGGTAGTCCTCGGCCAGCTTCTGCAGCACCTCTTCGTCGGTCGACGGCGCGCCGCTGGCGGTCTTCTTCACCACCGGGAGCTTCATCTGGTTGAACAGGATCTCGCCGATCTGCTTGGGCGAACCGAGGTTGAACGGCTGGCCCGCGGCCTCATAGGCGGACTGCTCCAGCGCCAGCATGCGCTGGCCCAGCTCGGCGCTCTGCGCGGCCAGGCGTTCGGCGTCGATCAGCACGCCGTTGCGCTCGATCTTCTGCAGCACCACGGAGACCGGCATCTCGATCTCTTCGTACACCCGGCGCAGCCCCGCGGCGCCTTCCACCTGCGGGAACATCTTGCGGTGCAGGCGCAGCGTCACGTCCGCGTCTTCGGCGGCGTACTCGGTGGCGCGCGCCAGGTCGATCTGGTCGAAGCAGATCTGGCCGGCGCCCTTGCCGCACACTTCCTCGTAGGTGATGGTCTTCAGGCTGAGCAGCCGCTCGGCCAGGCTGTCCATGCCGTGGTTGCGGTGCGATGCCAGCACGTAGCTCTGCAGCATGGTGTCGTGCGCCACGCCGCGCAGCGTCACGCCATGGTTGGCGAAGACGTGGATGTCGTATTTCAGGTTCTGGCCGAGCTTGGGGCGGCTGGCATCCTCGAGCCAGGCGCGCATGCGCTCCAGCACGAATTCACGCGAGAGCTGCCCGTGCTCTGGCAGGCCGGCCACGTCCGGGCCGCGGTGCGCCACCGGGATGTAGCAGGCTTCGCCCGGCGTCGCCGACAAGGAGATGCCGACCAGCTGCGCCTGCATGGGATCGAGCGAATCGGTCTCGGTATCGATCGCCACCAGCGGCGCGGCCTCGATGCGCCGCATCCAGTCTTCCAGCATGCCCTGGGTGGTGACCGTCTCGTAGCGGATCTCGGTGGGCGCACCCTCTTCCGTTGCCTGGGCCACATTGTCAGCGGACGCGGCCGGCGCATCGAACAGGCCGCCCTGCGCCGGCGCCGCGGCCGCGCGGGCGCGGGCCTGCGCGCGCGCCTGGGTACGCGAATCCGGCAGGCGTTCGCCGGTGGCCTCGCGCAACCAGGTCTTGAAGCCGTAGCGCTGGAAGAATTCGACCAGCTTGTCCTTGTCCTCGCCGGTCTCGCGCAGCGCGTGGAAATCCGCCACCGCCTTGCTCAGGTCGCAGTCAGTCTTGACCGTGACCAGCTGGCGCGCCATCGGCAGCCAGTCGAGCGTATTGCGCAGGTTTTCGCCGACCACGCCCTTCATGCCCGGCGCGGCGGCCATCACGCCGTCGAGCGAGCCATGCTCGGCCAGCCATTTGACCGCGGTCTTGGGGCCCACCTTGGGCACGCCGGGGACGTTGTCGACCGCATCGCCGATCAGCGACAGGTAGTCGATGATGCGCTCGGGCGGCACGCCGAACTTGGCCGCCACGCCCGGGGGATCGAGCACTTCGCCGCTCATGGTGTTGACCAGCGTGACCCGGTCGTTGACCAGCTGCGCCAGGTCCTTGTCGCCGGTGGATACAACCGTACGCACGCCCTGCTCGGTGGCCTGGCGCGACAGCGTGCCGATCACGTCGTCGGCCTCGACGCCGTCGACCACCACGATCGGCCAGCCCAGCGCGCGCACGGCTTCGTGGATCGGCTCGATCTGGCGCGCCAGGTCTTCCGGCATGGACGGCCGGTGTTCCTTGTAGGCCGGATACATGTCGTCGCGGAAGGTCTTGCCCTTCGCGTCGAACACGCAGGCGCTATACTCTGCCGGGTAATCGTTGCGCAGCTTGCGCAGCATGTTGATCATGCCGTAGATTGCCCCTGTGGGCAGACCCTCTCCATTCCTCAGGTCCGGCAGAGCGTGATAAGCGCGATACAAATAGCTCGATCCGTCGACGAGCAAGAGTGTTTTTGGACTATCCGACATTCCCATGGACTCAAAATTGACTGGTGCTGCTGCGGGCGGTGCCTCGACCGCCCCCCTTGCTGATCCGGATGTTTCCGATATCTCCGGCGATACCGTGCAACCCCCGCCGGAGGCAGCGTCCGAACACGCCGCAGCCGTAGCCGCCGCGGCCGATGCCGCCGCCGCAGGCCATCCGCCTGAAGTGGCCGCTGAAAAAGCCGCCGCCGCGGCCGCGCGCGCCAATCCGCGCAAGATGATCCCCAGCCTGCGTGCGCTGGCCGACGAAGACCGCGCTACCGCAAAGAAGGCGCGCGCATCGTGGCAAATGTTCACGATTATGGCAGAGTTCATCGAGGCGACCGAGTACCTCTCGGAGATCCGCCCGGCCGTGTCGATCTACGGCAGCGCACGCCTGCGCGAGGATTCGCCCTACTACCAGCGCACCATCGAGATCGCGCGGCTGTTCTCCGATGCCGGCTTCGCCGTCATCTCGGGCGGCGGCCCCGGCATCATGGAAGCGGCCAACAAGGGCGCGCACGCCGGCAAGTCGGCCAGCGTGGGCCTGAACATCGAGCTGCCGCACGAGCAGCAGGGCAATCCATACCAGGACATTGCCATGCGCTTCCGCCACTTCTTCACGCGCAAGGTCACCTTCGTCAAGAACTCGGACGCGTTTATTGTGATGCCGGGCGGCTTCGGCACGCTGGACGAGCTGGCCGAGGTGCTGACGCTGGTGCAGACCGGCAAGTCGCGCTCGGTGCCGGTGGTCATGTTCGGCAGCCGCTTCTGGAAGGGCCTGCTGGACTGGTTCCGCTTCACGCTGCTGCCGATGGGCCTGATCGCCGAGCACGACCTCGACCTGATGAAGATCGTCGACGAGCCGCATGAAGTGCTCGAAGCAGTCTACGACTACTACGAGCGCCGTGGCGGCGACAAGCCGATCCCGCCCAAGGAAGAGATGTTCTACCTGTAAGCGCACGGCCGGGTTCGGCCCGGCCGGCTTGCGCCGCAAGCCACGCGTCAGGCACACCGGGCGTTGCGCGGGTGCGCCGCGGGGCACGGCCCGGCCTCCGGGCACGGCAGAATTGCTAGAATGGAACCTGTCCGTTCTGCCAAGCCCGGCGCCGCCGGGTTGCAGCCAACCGCCGCATGCCGCGGCGCCGCCCGCCGCCCCTTATTGCCCTTATGGAGCGCCGCGACGCCGCACAGGAGCCCCTGATGACCTCCCGTTCCACCCGGTCGTGCCGTTCTGCCCGGTCCGACGACCCCCTGCCCGCAGGCCTGCGCCTGATGGCCGCGGCTGCCGCCACATTTGCGCTGGCGGCACCCGTGCTGGCCCAGGGCAACCAGGAAAGCAGCGCACTGACACAGCAGGAACTGAACCAGATCAACAACCAGCCGATCGCGCCGGCAGCCAAGACCCAGCTGAACCAGCCGCGCCAGCCGAGCTTCCAGCTCAACGAGCGCGACGGCACGCAGGTGCGCGAGTACCGCGACAAGGGCCGGGCCACCGATATCCAGGTCAAGTCCGGCTTCGGCACCAAGTACGAGATGAGCAAGCCGGAAGACAGCTCGCCGCGGATCCGCGAGCACGATGTCAACCGCGTGCCCTCGGTCAACCTGAAGTTCTGACCATGCAAGCGTCCCGCCGCAGCGGCGGCGGGACGCTGACCCACGGCCCGGCGTGACCGGGCCGCGCCGGCCCTCCGGCAGTCATGCCGCGGCGGCGGCCCTTGCTTTGCCGCCGCTTTCCGATTCGCTTCACACAACGAGTATGGCCGTATTCACCACGGTCTCGCAGGACGAGATCGCCAGCTGGCTGCTTGATTTCGACCTTGGCGAAGTGCGCGAACTGCGCGGCATCGCCTCGGGCATCGAGAACAGCAATTTCTTCCTTACCATGGAGCAGGATGGCCAGGCACGCCAGTACGTGCTGACCATCTTCGAGCGGCTGTCGTTCGCGCAGCTGCCCTATTACCTGCACCTGATGGCGCACCTGGCCGAGCGCGGCATCCGCGTGCCGGCGCCGATCCCGGCGCGCGACGGCGAGATCCTGCGCCCGCTCAAGGGCAAGCCGGCCACCATCGTCACGCGCCTGCCCGGGGCCTCGCAACTGGCGCCGGATGCGCAGCACTGCGCCGAAGTCGGCGACATGCTGGCCCGCATGCACCTGGCCGGCCAGGACTACCCGCGCCGCCAGCCCAACCTGCGCAGCCTGCCGTGGTGGCAGCAGACCGAGCCCGAGATCCTGCCTTTCCTCGATGCCGGCCAGCGCGCGCTGCTGCAACGGGAAATCGCGCACCAGGCGGCGTTCTTCGGCAGCGCCGACTACGCCAGCCTGGGCGAAGGCCCCTGCCACTGCGACCTGTTCCGCGACAACGTGCTGTTCGAGGAAGACGGCAGCGGCCGCCACCGTCTAGGCGGTTTCTTCGACTTCTACTTTGCCGGCAACGACAAGTGGCTGTTCGACCTGGCGGTCACCGTCAACGACTGGTGCATCGACCTGGCCAGCGGCGAACTCGACCACGCGCGGGCGCAGGCAATGCTGCGGGCTTATCATGCGGTCAGGCCGCTGACCGGCACCGAGGCCGCGCACTGGCAGGACATGCTGCGCGCGGGCGCGCTGCGCTTCTGGGTGTCACGGCTGTGGGATTTCTACCTGCCGCGCGAGGCCGACATGCTGCAGCCGCACGATCCCACCCATTTCGAACGCATCCTGCGCCGGCGCCTGGACGCCAGTCCCGCGCGCCCGCTCCCCTGGATCTGATCCGTCATGCAACTACTGGAAGTTCCTGCCAAGGAAGGCTACGTCTGGTTCCGCCAGGGTATCTGGCTGTTCCGCAAGAACCCGCTGACTTTCCTGATGCTGCTGTTCGTCTACCTGATCGCCGCGCAGCTGGCCATCGTGGTGCCGCTGATCGGCATCATCGCGCTGCTGGTGGTCACGCCGGGCCTGTCGGTCGGCGTGATGACCGCATGCCGCGACGTGATCCAGAACAAGCGCGTGCTGCCAACCGTGCTGCTCGCGGGCTTTCGCGCCAATGGCAAGGAAGCCACGCGCAACCTGCTGGTGCTGGGCGGCATCTACGCCGGGCTGGTGTTCATGCTGGGGCTGATCGCCGGCGCCGTGGTCGACATGAGCGCGCTGGTGCCGATCGTGCTGAAGGAAGAAGCACCCTCGGCCGAAGCAGTGCGGCAGCTCTACTACGCGATGATGATCGGCGCGCTGCTGTACACACCGATCGCGATGATGTTCTGGTTCGCGCCACTGCTGGCGGCCTGGCATGGCGTGCCGCCGGTGAAGGCGCTGTTCTTCAGCTGGACCGCATGCTGGCGCAACCGTGGCGCGTTCTTTACGTACATCGTGCTGTTCGCGATGCTGCTGGTGGCGATCCCGTTCTTCCTGGAAGCGGTGTTCAGCGTGTTCGGGGCGGAAACGGTGCTGTCGTTCCTGGTGACGCCGTATTCGCTGCTGATGCTGGCGATTTTGTATTGCTCGTTCTATGCGACCTACCGCGGGTGTTTCAACGTGACCCCGCCGGGGGTGGAGCCGGCTGCGCCGACGGTCTAAGTCTGCATTTTCAGCGCTGATGGTTTGCTCCCTCTCCCGCTCGCGGGAGAGGGGAGCAAACCAGCGGCAAACACGCTCACAATTACTCCCCGAACGTCTTCACCATCGCGTCCGCCGCCAGGCGCAGGTCGGGCACGAATCCCATCAGCCGGTCCATCGTCATCCGCGCCAGCGGTGCCTGCACCGCGATCGCCGCGCAGGCGCGGTTGCGATTGCGCATCACCGGCACCGCCACCGCGATCATCCCCTCGAGATTTTCCTGGTTGTTGATGCCCAGGCGCCGCCGCCGAGTCTCGGCCAGCTCCGCGTGCAGTGCGGCAGCGTCGGTGATGGTACGAGCCGAATGCGCGCGCAGCGGCAGATTGGCCACCAGACGTTCGCGCTGCGCGCATGGCAGGAACGCCAGCAACAGCTTGCCGCTCGCGGTGCAATGCAGCGGCACGCGCGAGCCCGGCTGCAGGTGCATGCGCAGCGGCCATTGCGTTTCCACGCGATCCAGGTAGACCACGTCGTCGCCCGACAGCATGGTCAGGTTGCAGGTCTCGCCGACCTTGTCGACCAGCTGCTGCAGGATCGCGTGCCGCGCCGCGGCTGGCCCCGCCTGCATCAGCACGTTGACCGCGAGCTGGCGCACCCGTGAAGAGCATTCATAGCCGGGGCTGCCCGCCGTGCGCGATACCAGCCACGTGCTTTCCAGCTGCTTGAGGATGCGGTGCACGGTCTGCTTGGGCAGCCCGATCTCCTGCACGATGGCCGACAGCGGCATGGGCCCGTCGGCCGCGGACAGGATCTCCAGGATGCGGAAGGCGCGCACCGCGGCGGCGTTCGAGTGATTGCTCATGGATGCAATTTAGCGGATTCCGGGACGCCCTGGCGTCCCGAAAACTGCATTAGCGGTTGCAGCCCGCAGCCGTGCTCGCGAAAGCGCACAAATTGGGACGGCATGCCTGTCCGGGTTCACTAGATTCGATCCGGGGCCGCCGCGGCGGACCTACCCGAACCAACCCCGGAGCCGATCCATGAGTGTGCAGATACTGCAGCGCCAGCAGTCCCATTCCACCGATGTGCCCGTGCAGGAAGACCAGGTCGATGCGATCGTGGCGCGCGCCCGGCAGGCGCAGCGCGTGTTCGCGCGTGCCGGCCAGGCCACCGTCGACACCGCCGCGGCTGCCGCCGCGTGGGCCATCATGGAGCCCGCGCGCAACCGAGGGCTGGCCGAGCGGGCCGTGGCCGACACCGGCCTTGGCAACGTCGACGACAAGATCCGCAAGAACCATCGCAAGACACTGGGCCTGCTGCGCGACCTGCACGGACGCAAAACCGTCGGCGTGATCTCGCGTGACACGGCCACCGGCATCACTGAGATCGCGCGGCCAGTCGGCGTGGTCGCCGCGATCACGCCGTCGACCAACCCCGGGGCGACGCCGGCCAACAAGATCATCAACGCGCTCAAGTGCGGCAACAGCGTAGTGGTGGCGCCCTCGCCCAAGGGACAGGGCACGTGCGAGCTGCTGCTGTCGTTCATCCACGCCGAGTTCGCGCGCGCCGGCCTGCCCGCGGACCTGGTGCAGATGCTGCCCGCGCCGGTGTCGAAGACATCGACCGCCGAGCTGATGCGCCAGGCCGACCTGGTGGTGGCCACCGGCTCGCAGGCAAACGTGCGCATGGCCTACACCTGCGGCACGCCCGCCTTCGGCGTCGGGGCCGGCAACGTGGCCGCCATCGTCGATCGCAGCGCGGCGCTGGCCGATGCGGCGGCAAAAATCGTCCGCTCAAAGACCTTCGACAACGCCACCAGCTGCTCGTCGGAGAACAGCCTGGTGATCCTCGACGCGGTCTACCAGCCCATGCTCGAAGCGCTTGCCGCCGTCGGCGGCGTGCTGCTGACGGCGGAGGAAAAGGCTCGGCTGCAGGCACTGATGTGGCGGCACGGAAAGCTCGCCGGCGACATGACCGGCCAGAGCGCGCCGCGCATTGCCGAACTGGCGGGCCTGGCGCGCGTGCGTGCGTTGCAGCCGACCATGCTGCTGGTGCCGGAGACCGGCGTCGGCAGCGACTATCCCTTCTCCGGCGAAAAGCTCTCGCCGGTGCTTACGCTCTATCGCGCCGCCGACTTCACGGCCGCCGTGGCGCGCGTGGCGAGCCTCTACGACTACATGGGCGCGGGCCACTCGGTCGGGCTGCACACGGCCGATCCGCAGCAGGCGCTGCAACTCGGGCAGGAACTGCCGGTGGCGCGCGTGATCGTGAACCAGGCGCACTGCTTCGCCACCGGCGGCAATTTCGACAACGGCCTGCCGTTCTCGCTGTCGATGGGCTGCGGCACCTGGGGCGGCAACAACTTCTCGGACAACCTCGGCTGGCGGCAGTACCTCAACATCACCCGCATCGCCGAACCGATCGCCGAGCGCGTGCCCGACGAGCGCGAGCTGCTGGGCGACTACTTCGCGAGGGTCGGCCAATGAACGCGCGCATCCGCCCCGAAGTGCTCGACACCGTGGCCACGCTGCTGGCCGCCCGTGCCGCGCAAGCCCCCGACAAACCCTACCTGCTGTCTCCCGACAGCGGCCGCGCGCTCAGCTTCGGCGCCCTGGCTGCCGACGCCGATGCACTCGGCCGCCGCTACGCCGAGGCCGGCCTCGCCAGCGGCCAGACGGTGTCGGTGTACCTGCCCAACGGCGAACAGACCGCGCGAATTCTGCTTGGCACCATGGCCTGCGGGCTGGTGGCCAATCCGATCAATCTTCTGTGCCAGCCCGCGCAACTGCGCTACATCCTTGGGCACTCCGACACGCGGCTCGTATTCACCTCGCCCGAAGGCGAAGCCGCGATCCGCACGGCGCTGGCCGAAGCCGGCGTCGAGGTGCCAGTGGTGGTCACCGCGCCGGACGGCAGCGTGTTGCCCGCGCTGCCGGAAATGCAGCCCGGCGCAGCCCCCCTTCCGCCACCGCAGCCCCACCACCCGGCGCTGCTGATGTACACCTCCGGCACCACCGGCACGCCAAAGGGCGTGCTGCTGACCCACCGCAACCTCTCCGCCAACGGCGCCAGCGTCAGCCGCGAGCATGCGCTCGGCGCGGGGGATCGCGTGCTGGCCACGCTGCCCCTGTACCACATCAACGGGCTGGTGGTGACCGCGATCGCGCCGCTGGTGCACGGCGGCTCGGTGGTGATGCCGATGCGCTTCTCGGCCAGCGCGTTCTGGCACGAGATCGCCCGACATGGCTGCACCTGGCTCAACGTGGTGCCGACCATCATCGCCTACCTGCTCAACGATCCCGACGGCCGCGCGCCGGCCGGCGTGCGCTTCTGCCGCTCCGCTTCCGCCGCGCTGCCGCCCGAGCACCATCGCGCGTTCGAGCAGCGCTTCGGCATTGGCGTGATCGAGACCATGGGCATGACCGAAACCGCGGCGCCGGCGTTCAGCAATCCGTTTGATCCGCAGCAGCGGCGCATCGGCAGCATCGGCCGGCCTTCCGGCACGCAAGCCCGCGTGCTGGGGCGCGACGGGCAACCGCTGCCCGATGGCGAGATCGGCGAGATCGTGCTGCAAGGCGAGAACGTGATGGCGGGCTACTACAAGGCGCCCGAGGTCACGCGTGAAGCCTTTACACCCGACGGCTGGCTGCGCACCGGCGACCTCGGCTATCGCGATGCGGAGGGCTACTTCTACATCACCGGCCGCGCCAAGGAACTGATCATCAAGGGCGGCGAGAACATCGCGCCGCGCGAGATCGACGAAGCGCTGCTGCGCCATCCGGGCGTGCTGGAAGCGGCGGCAGTTGGCGTGCCCGACCCCGCCTACGGGCAGGAGATCGTCGCCTTCATCGTCCGGCGCGAGGCCGTGGCCTGCGACGACGCGGCGCTGCGCGCGCACTGCCTGCGCGAGCTGGGCCGCTACAAGACGCCCAGGGAATTCCGCTTCATCGCGGAGTTGCCGCGCGGGCCTTCCGGCAAGGTGCAGCGACTCAAGCTGCTGGACCCTGCCTGACCTGACGGCCCTTCCCTTCCCCCAACCCTCGCCAAGGAGCCCAATCACCCGCCACAACGATTCCCGGAGACACACACGGAGACACACACGGAGACACACACGGAGACACACAGCTGTTTGCTCAAGGACGGGGCAGCGCAGCCAGGACTTACCACTGGCGCGCCCCTGACGAGCCGCAAGCGCATGGCAATGGACCATGCGCCGGCCGCCGCCCCGTCAACACCACGCGCGCCCGCCGCGCATAGGAGGTGGTTATGAAGCAACGCATCAAGACCCGGCATATGATCCTCGGCGTCATGTGCCTGATGTATTTCATCGCCTATATCGACCGCGTCAACATCTCGGTCGCCGCCCCGCTGATCCGCGAAGAGATGGGGCTGACGTCATCGCAACTCGGGCTGGTGTTCTCGGCCTTTGCCTATCCCTATGCCGCCATGCAGATCCTGGGCGGCTGGATGTCCGACAAGTTCGGGCCCAAGAAGGTGCTGATCGTGCTGTCGCTGATCTGGGGCGTGGCGACGGTGCTGACCGGCTTTGCCGGCAGCGTGATGATGCTGGTGGTGCTGCGCTTCGTGCTCGGCATCGGCGAAGGCGGCGCGTTCCCGACCGCCACGCGCGCCTTCACCTACTGGATGCCGGTGGCGGAACGCGGCTTCGCGCAGGGCATTACGCACAGCTTCGCGCGGCTGGGCGGTGCGATCACGCCGCCGATCGTGCTGGCCATCGTCGCCACGGCGGGATGGCGCGAGGCCTTTGTCGTGCTGGGTGCGGTGAGCCTGGGCTGGACCGTGCTGTACGCGATGATGTTCAAGGACTCGCCCGACCAGCACAAGCGCGTCACCCCGGAAGAACTGCAGGAGATCGGCTACCGGCGCGGCGATTCGCAGCAGGCGGCCAAGGCGCCCACGCCGTGGCGGCGGCTGTTCCGGCGCATGTGGCTGGTGACCTTCGTCGACTTCTGCTACGGCTGGTCGTTGTGGGTCTACCTGACGTGGCTGCCGTCGTACCTGAAGGAAGCGCGCGGTTTCGACCTGAAGCAGCTGGCGCTGTTCACCGCGCTACCGCTGATGGCGGGGGTGGTCGGCGATACGCTCGGCGGTGTACTGTCGGACCGCATCTACCGGCGCACCGGCAACCTGCGCCTGGCGCGCGGCGCGATCCTGTTCGTCGGGCTGGCCGGCTCGCTGATGTTCATCGCGCCGATGACCTTCACGGCCGATGCCGTCAACGCGGTGATCCTGCTGTCGCTGTCATTCTTCTTCCTGGAGCTGACCAATGCCGTGCTGTGGAGCCTGCCGCTGGACATCGCCGGCAAGTACGCCGGTACCGCGGGCGGCATGATGAACACCGGCTTCGGGCTGGCCGGCATGGTGTCGCCGGTTGTGTTCGGCTACCTGATCGAGCGGACCGGGAGCTATGACCTGCCGTTCATGATCTCGGGGGCGTTGCTTGGCGTCGGTGCGGTGGCATCGCTGTTCATCAACCCGCGGCTGACCGTGGACAGCCCCGAGTCCAAGGCCGGCGAAGTGCGGCACGCCCTGTCCTGAGCCCGCAAGCGGCGCCGGCCCGGCCGGCGCCGTTCAGTCGATCGCGTCCAGCTTCGCCACCGACAGCGCCAGCCACTTGGCGCCGTGGCGCTTGAACTTGATATTGGCGCGGGCGTCGTTGCCTTCGCCCTCCAGCGCGGTGATCACGCCTTCGCCGAACTTGTTGTGGAACACCGACTGGCCCACGCGCAAGCCGGTGCCAGCCTCGCGCTTGGCGTCGGCGTAGCCGTTGCCCTTGTCCATGCCGCCGGTCGGGCGCGTGCCGGTGTAGGGAACATCCTCCGGCTTGCGGAACCAGTCGCGGCCCCAGGCGTTGTCGCGTTCCTGGCGTCGTACGCCGCCGTAGCCCTGCACCGCGGGCGTCAGCCACTTGAGCGCGCCTTCCGGCAGTTCCTCGAAGAAGCGCGAGCGGACGTGGTACTTGGTCTGGCCGTGCAGCACGCGGCTCTGGGCGAACGACATGAACAGGCGCTTGCGCGCGCGCGTGATCGCCACGTACATCAGGCGGCGCTCTTCTTCCAGCCCGTCGGGATCCATCATGCTGTTCTCGTGCGGGAACAGCCCTTCTTCCAGCCCGGTGATAAAGACCACGTCGAACTCCAGCCCCTTGGCCGCGTGCACCGTCATCATCTGCACCGCGTCCTGCCCGGCCTGGGCCTGGTTGTCGCCGGCCTCCAGCGAGGCATGCGTCAGGAACGCGACCAGCGGCGTCATCACCACCGGCAGCGCCTCGGGGTCGAGCACCTGCTGGGACTGGTCGCCGTCGGCGAGCACCGGCGTGGCGGGGGCACGGTCCGCGGGGATCACCGCGGCGAGCGCGTCCAGCCCATAGCCTTCTTCCACCACGAAGGCCTGCGCGGCGGTCACCAGTTCCTGCAAGTTCTCGATGCGGTCCTGGCCTTCCTTTTCGCCCTGGTAGTGGGTGATCAGGCCGCTGGTGTTGATCATGTACTCGACGGTCTCGGCCAGCGTCATGCGGCGGGTGTCGTCGCGCATCTTGTCGATCAGGCGCGTGAAGGCGGCAAGCTTGCTGCCGGCCGCGCCGGGCACGTAAGCCACGGCCTCGGACAGCGCGCAGTCGTACTGGCGCGCCATGTCCTGCAGCACCTCCAGCGAACGCGCGCCGATGCCGCGCGCCGGGAAGTTGACCACGCGGCCGAAGGCGGCATCGTTGCGCGGATTCTCCAGCAGCTGCATATACGCCAGCGCGTGCTTGACTTCGGCGCGCTCGAAGAAGCGCAGTCCGCCATAAACGCGATACGGGATGCCGGCGGAGAACAGCGCATGTTCGATCACGCGCGACTGCGCGTTGCTGCGGTACAGGATGGCGATCTCGGCGCGGCTGGCGCCCTGCGCGATCTGGTCGCGGATTTCCTCGATGATCCAGCCCGCTTCCTGGCCGTCGGAGCCGGCCTGGTACACGCGCACCGGCTCGCCGTGGCCGGCGTCGGTGCGCAGGTTCTTGCCGAGGCGGCGCGCGTTGTGCGAGATCAGGTGGTTGGCCGAATCCAGGATGTGCCCGTGCGAGCGGTAGTTCTGCTCCAGCTTGATCAGCCGGCGCACGCGGAACTCATGCTCGAAGTCGCGCATGTTGCCGACGTTGGCGCCGCGGAAGGCGTAGATGCTCTGGTCGTCGTCGCCCACGGCAAAGACCGCGGCCGGGTTCTGCGTGCCGTGGCCGGCCAGCAGCTTGAGCCACTGGTACTGCAGCACGTTGGTGTCCTGGAACTCATCGACCAGCACGTGGCGGAAGCGGTGCTGGTAGTGCTGGCGGATCGCGTCGTTGTAGCGCAGCAGTTCGTAGCAGCGCAGCAGCAGTTCGGCAAAGTCGACCACGCCCTCGCGCTGGCACTGTATGTCGTAGGCGGCGTAGAGGTCGACGAAGCGCTTGTTGAAGTCGTCGTTGGCCTCGACGTCGGCCGGGCGCAGCCCCTGCTCCTTGGCGTTGTTGATGAAGTACTGCAGGTTCTTGGCCGGGTACTTCTCGTCGTCGACGTTCAGCGACTTGAGCAGCCGCTTCAGTGCCGAGAGCTGGTCCTGGCTGTCGAGGATGGCAAAGGTCTGCGGCAGCCCGGCGTCGCGGAAATGCGCGCGCAGCATCCGGTTGCACAGGCCGTGGAAAGTGCCGATCCACATGCCGCGGGTGTTGATCGGCAGCATCGACTGCAGCCGCGTCTGCATTTCCTTGGAGGCCTTGTTGGTGAAGGTCACCGCCAGGATGCCCGCCGGCGAGACCCGGCCGTTCTGCAGCAGCCAGGCGATGCGCGTGGTCAGCACGCGGGTCTTGCCGCTGCCCGCGCCCGCCAGGATCAGCGCCGGCTCGTCGGGCAGGGTGACGGCGGCAAGTTGTTCGGCATTGAGGTTGGCGAGCAGGTCGGACATCGGAGGGGCCTTGTGGAATGGCGCCAATTATACCGATGGGCCCTGTCCGATCCGTCACATCCGAGAGGCGGAAACTGCCCCGTATGCGGACGCGCGCCGGCCCTGGCCAGCCTTTCCCGGCCGGGGCCGCTGTCTGCAAAATAGGCAGCGACCGGCCCGCCCCCGTATAATTTGAGGTTTCACTGGCGCCAAGGCCGCCAGGCGCAGGCTGCCGCACCCCCGCTGCGCCTTGCGACGCATCCAGACGCCAACATCGACATCCTCCCAGCATGACCGCCCAAGACCAATCGCTTGCCAAGAGCTTCGAACCCGCCGCCATCGAGGCGAAATGGGGCCCCGAGTGGGAGAGCCGCGGCATCGCCAAGCCGACCTTCGATCCTGCCCGCCCGGACTTCGCGATCCAGCTGCCGCCGCCGAATGTGACCGGCACGCTGCACATGGGCCATGCCTTCAACCAGACCATCATGGACGGCCTGGCGCGCCATGCGCGCATGCTGGGCGCCAATACGCTGTGGGTGCCGGGCACCGACCACGCCGGCATCGCCACCCAGATCGTGGTGGAGCGCCAGCTGGAGGGCCAGGGCGTGTCGCGCCATGACCTCGGCCGCGAGAAGTTCACCGAGAAGGTGTGGGCCTGGAAGGAAGAATCGGGCTCGACCATCACCCGCCAGGTGCGGCGCATGGGCGCGTCGATCGACTGGAGCCGCGAGTACTTCACCATGTCGCCGGAGATGTCGAAGGCGGTGACCGAAGTGTTCGTGCGCCTGTACGAGCAGGGCCTGATCTACCGCGGCAAGCGCCTGGTCAACTGGGACCCGGTGCTGGGCACCGCCGTGTCGGACCTGGAAGTCGACAGCGTGGAGGAAGAAGGCTCGCTGTGGCATATCCGCTATCCGCTGGTCGAGGCTGACGCCAAGGGCGGCCTGACCCACCTGACCGTGGCCACCACCCGTCCGGAAACCATGCTGGGCGACGTGGCCGTGATGGTCCACCCGGAAGACGAGCGCTACGCGCACCTGATCGGCAAGTCCGTGCACCTGCCGCTGACCGGCCGCCAGATCCCGGTGATCGCCGACGAATACGTCGACCGCGAGTTCGGCACCGGCGTGGTCAAGGTGACCCCGGGCCACGACTTCAACGACTACGCCGTCGGCCAGCGCCACAACCTGCCGCAGCTGTCGATCCTGACGCTGGACGCGAAGATCGTTGCCGACGCGCCGGCCGCCTACGCCGGCCTGGACCGCTTCGACGCGCGCAAGGCCATCGTGGACGACCTGGAAAAGCAAGGCCTGCTGGCCGAGGTCAAGAAGCACAGGCTGATGACCCCGCGCAGCGAACGCACCGGCAGCGCGATCGAGCCGATGCTGACCGACCAGTGGTTCGTCGCCATGAGCAAGCCGGCGCCGGAAGGCACCTTCTACCCCGGCCGCTCGATCGCCGAGGTGGCGCTGGAAGCCGTGCAGAGTGGCGAGATCAAGCTGGTGCCCGAGAACTGGATCAGCACCTACAACCAGTGGCTGGGCAATATCCAGGACTGGTGTATTTCCCGCCAGCTGTGGTGGGGCCACCAGATCCCGGCGTGGTACGACGATGCCGGCAACTGCTTCGTCGGCCGCACCGAAGAGGAAGCCCTCGCCAAGGCCAAGGCCGCGGGCAGCACCGGTGCGCTGCGCCGCGAGGAAGACGTGCTCGACACCTGGTTCTCGTCGGCGCTGGTGCCCTTCTCCTCGCTGGGCTGGCCCGAGGAAACGCCTGAGTTGAAGCACTTCCTGCCGTCGTCGGTGCTGGTCACGGGCTACGACATCATCTTCTTCTGGGTGGCGCGCATGGTCATGATGACCAAGCACTTCACCGGGAAGGTGCCCTTCCATACCGTCTACGTGCACGGCCTGGTGCGCGATTCGGAAGGCAAGAAGATGAGCAAGTCCGAGGGCAACACGCTCGACCCGGTGGACCTGATCGACGGCATCGACCTCGATACGCTGCTGAAAAAACGCACCACCGGCCTGCGCCGCCCCAAGGACGCGCCCAAGATCGAGAAGAAGACGAAGAAGGAATTCCCCGAGGGCATTCCCGCCTTCGGCGCCGATGCCCTGCGCTTTACCTTCGCCTCGCTGGCCACGCTGGGCCGCAACATCAACTTCGATACCGGCCGCTGCGAAGGCTACCGCAACTTCTGCAACAAGCTGTGGAACGCGACCCGCTTCGTGCTGATGAACACCGAGGGCCATGACTGCGGCATGGGCCCGTGCAACAACGACTGCGGCCCGGACGGCTACCTGCACTTCTCGCAGGCCGACCGCTGGATCGTGTCGCTGCTGCAGCGCGTGGAGGCCGACGTCGAGAAGGGCTTTGCCGAATACCGCTTCGACAATATCGCCAACGCGATCTACAAGTTTGTCTGGGACGAATACTGCGACTGGTATTTGGAACTGGCCAAGGTGCAGATCCAGACGGGCACCGAGGCCCAGCAGCGCGCCACCCGCCGCACGCTGCTGCGCGTGCTCGAGACCGTGCTGCGCCTGGCGCACCCCATTATTCCGTTCATCACCGAAGAGCTGTGGCAGAAAGTGGCCCCGCTGGCCGGCCGTGCCAAGGGCGACGGCAGCGAGACCATCTCGACGCAAGCCTACCCCCTGCCGGCCGTCGCCAAGATCGACGAAGACGCCGAGCAATGGGTCGCGCGCCTGAAGGAAGTGGTCGATGCGTGCCGGAACCTGCGTGGCGAGATGAACATCTCGCCGGCGCAGCGCATCCCGCTCTATGCCGAAGGCGACAGCGAATTCCTGAAGGCGGCCAGCGCACATATCCAGGCTCTTGCGAAACTTTCCGAGGTTCGCGTCTTCGAAGACGAGAGCACCCTGCAGACCGAAGGCGCAGGTGCGCCGGTCGCCATTGCCGGCGGCAACCACCTGCTGCTGAAGATCGAGATCGACGTCGCCGCCGAGCGCGCGCGCCTGTCGAAGGAGGTCGAACGCATCGCTGCAGAGATCGGCAAGTGCCGCGGCAAGCTCTCCAATGAAAGCTTTGTCGCCAAGGCGCCGCCCGCCGTGGTGGCGCAAGAGACGCAACGACTCGCTGATTTCGAGCAAACGCTGGCCAAGCTGCAGGGCCAGCTGCAGCGGCTGCCGGCATGACCGGCAGCCGATGACGCCCCTGCCAGTCTGGTTTCCGTCCAGCGGCGTCGGACGGGACCGGACAGACGGCGCCGGTAATGGCTGGCAGGGTTATGAACCAGCATCTGAGAGGTACACCTGATATGGAAAATCGCGTCACCAAGGCCGTCTTCCCGGTCGCGGGCCTGGGCACCCGCTTCCTGCCAGCCACCAAGGCCAGCCCGAAGGAAATGCTGCCGGTGGTGGACAAGCCGCTGATCCAGTACGCCGTGGAAGAAGCCATGGCCGCCGGCATTACCGAGATGATTTTCGTCACCGGCCGCTCCAAGCGCGCCATCGAGGATCATTTCGACAAGGCCTTCGAGCTGGAAGTCGAGCTGGAAGCCAAGAACAAGCAGGCGCTGCTGGACGTGGTGCGCTCGATCAAGCCCGCCAACGTGGAGTGCTACTACGTGCGCCAGCCCGAGGCACTGGGCCTGGGCCACGCGGTGCTGTGCGCGGCCAAGCTGGTCGGCAACACGCCGTTCGCGATCATGCTGGCCGATGACCTGATCGACGGCAACCCGCCGGTGATGAAGCAGATGGTGGACGCCTACAACCACTACAACTGCTCGGTGCTGGGCGTCGAGGAAATCACGCCGGAGCAAAGCCGTTCCTACGGCGTGATCGATGGCCGCGAATGGGATGAAGGCGTGATCAAGGTATCGGGCATCGTGGAAAAACCCGCTCCGGAAGACGCCCCGTCCAACCTGGGCGTGGTTGGCCGCTACATCCTGACGCCGCGCATCTTCGACCACCTGCGCGAGCTGAAGCCCGGCGCCGGCGGCGAGTTCCAGCTGACCGACGCGATCCAGTCGCTGCTGGGCCAGGAGCAGGTGCTGGCCTACCGCTACCAGGGGCGCCGCTATGACTGCGGCAGCAAGCTGGGCTACCTGAAGGCGACGGTCGAGTTTGCGCTGAAGCACCCGGAAGTGGGCGCCGAATTCAGCGCCTACCTGGAGTCGCGCGAGCACCTGACGCGACCGAACAGCTGAGCGTTCGCCTCGCCCCAAAAGAAAAAGCCGCTCGAAAGCGGCTTTTTCTTCTTTCTTCGATCAGCGGCGGCGCATGTAGAACACGAACACCTTGTCGACTTCGGAATGCGACAGCAGCTCGTTGCCGGTCTGCTTGGCAAAGGCCTGGAAATCGCGCGTCGCACCGGGATCGGTCGCCAGCACTTTCAGCACTTCGCCGCTGGCCATGTCGGCCAGCGCCTTCTTGGTGCGCAGGATCGGCAGCGGGCAGTTCAGGCCGCGCGCATCCACTTCTTTCTGGAACTCCATTCGTCTCTTCCTTCGGTTTCTGGGGCTGTTACCAGCGGTATTGTAGCGAAGCCCCGACCTGGCTGAAGTCATGCGGGCGGCGCGGATCCGGAATATCCTCGCCGGTCTGCCGGTCGAAGAAGCGCACCGGGTAGCCGCGCGCGGCCAGCCAGTCGGCCACGGCGAAGCCGGTGCCTGCCGACCACACGCGCACGTCCTCGGGCGCCACCAGCTTGTATTCGGCCAGTTCCTCGGACAGCTCGACTGTGCCGGTCGCCTTGACGTGGTAGGCGATGATCAACTCGTTCTTGCGCATGAACTCGTAGACGCCGATCAGCGATACCGAATCGGTATCGAGGTTGGTCTCTTCCTTCAGTTCACGCGCCACGCCCAGCTCGGGCGGCTCGTCGCGCTCCAGGAACCCCGTCACCAGCGCAAACATCTGCTGCGGCCAGGCGGCGTTGCGCGCCAGCAGCAGCTTGTCCTGGTACTCCACCACCGCGGCCAGCACCGGCAGCGGATTGTTCCAGTGCACGAAGCCGCATTCATGCTGCACGCAGGCGTGGCGTTCGCGCCCGGACAGCGGCAGCACCTCGAGCGGCGCGCCGCACTGCGGGCAGAATCGGTATTGCATTTGGTGGCTCCTGTAGGGGTCTCGTTATCAGTATGATCGCGCTGCCGTGTTCAGGCACCCATTGAGGCACCACATGCCGCGCGCATGTCGGCGGCCAGCGCCTCTACCGTCTGCGGCTGCAGGTCCCACGAACACATGAAGCGGCAGCCGCCGGCGCCGATGAAGGTATAGAAGCGCCAGCCCCTGGCGCGCAGCGCCTCGATCGCCGGCAGCGGCAGCTCGGCAAAGACGGCATTGGACTGCGTCGGGAACATGATGCGCACGCCGGGGATATCGGCAATGCGCTGCTGCAGCAGTTGCGCCATCGCGTTGGCATGGCGCGCGTTGGCCAGCCACACATCGTTCTCGAGCAGGCCCAGCCATGGCGCCGAGATAAACCGCATCTTCGACGCCAGCTGCCCGGCCTGCTTGACGCGGTAGGCAAAGTCCTCGGCCAGGCGGCGGTCGAAGAACACCACCGCCTCGCCCACCGGCAGGCCGTTCTTGGTGCCGCCGAAGCACAGCACGTCGACGCCCGCGCGCCAGGTGATCTCGGACGGATGCACGCCCAGCGACGCCACCGCATTGGCAAAGCGCGCGCCGTCCATATGCACGCGCAGCTGCCGGCGCTTGGCGATCGCGGCGATCGCGCGCACTTCCTCCACGCTGTACACCGTACCGACCTCGGTCGACTGCGTCAGCGACACCACCTTGGGCTTGGGGTAATGGATATCCGAGCGGCGCGTCACCAGCGCCTCGATCGCATCGGGCGTGAGCTTGCCGTCCTCGCCCGGCGCGGTCAGCAGCTTGGAGCCGTTGGAGAAGAACTCCGGGCCGCCGCACTCGTCGGTCTCGATATGCGCCAGCTCGTGGCAGATCACCGAGTGGTACGACTGGCACAGCGCCGACAGCGCCAGCGAGTTGGCCGCCGTGCCGTTGAACACGAAGAACACTTCGCAATCGGTCTGGAACAGGTCACGGATGCGGTCGCAGACCTTCTGTGTCCAGCTGTCGTCGCCATAGGCCTGCTCATGGCCGCTGGCATTGGCTTCCAGGAAGTATTTGAGCGATTCCGGGCAGAAGCCGGCGTAGTTGTCGGAGGCGAAGTGCTGCATGGTGTTCAGGCCGTTCAGTGCCTTACTTCTTGTCGGCCCACAGCTCGCCGCCGGTAGCCCAGTTCTCGCGCTTGACATCCGTGATGATGATGTCGACGGCCGAGGCCGAACAGCCCAGCGTCTCGCAGGTGACGCGCGTCACTTCCTCGACGAACTTGCGCTTCTGATCGATGGTACGGCCCTCAAACATTTCAACGTGGAAAGTCGGCATGCAATGCTCCTTGTGATGATTGGTGTTCTGGAAATTCGCTGGGGACGCGGAAATCAGTCCCGGTAGGAAGGATCGATTCTATCGAGTTTGCGCAGCAACGCGGGCCACTCCATCACGCCCTCGACCGCGCCGTTGTCGAACAGTTGCTCGGATGTCTTGTGCGCGACCGCCTCATCCGGCTGCACCAGCGCGCCGCCCGCCTGCGCGGCGATCTGGATTTCGCAGGCCTTGACCAGCGTCGCCATCAGCACGTAGGCCTCGGCCACGGTGCGGCCGACGGTCAGCGTGCCATGGTTGCGCAACAGCATGGCGGGGTGCTCGCCCAACGACGCGGTCAGCCGCCCGCCTTCGGCCGGGCTGAAAGCCAGGCCCTCGTAGTCGTGATAGGCGATGCGGCCGTAAAAGCGCATCGCGTGCTGCGACAGCGGCAGCAGGCCGGCGGCCTGCGCCGACACCGCGATGCCGGCGGTGTTATGCAGGTGCATCACGCACATCGCGTCGGGCCGGGCCGCGTGCACGGCGGCATGCAGCGCGAAGCCGGTGACGTTGACCGGGTGCACCGCCTCGCCGACGACCTCGCCGCGGCCGTTGATCTTGACCAGGTCGCCGGCGCGGATCTCGTCGAAGGCAAAGCCGAACGGGTTGATCAGGAAGTGGTCGGGCTCACCGGGCACGGTGGCGGAGATATGGGTGTAGATCAGGTCATCCCAGCCCTCGCGCGCAGCCAGCCGGTAGGCTGCGGCAAGGTCGACGCGCACGCGCTGCTCGTCGGCGGAGACAGGCTGCGGGGAGGCGCCCGCGGCACGCGCGGGCTGCAAGGCAAAAGACATGGGGCTCGCTCCTGCGCCGCCCGGTCTCGCGTGCCGGGATCGGCCCCGGCCTTCCGTGCTGCGCCACGGGCTGCGGCGCACGCGCGGCAGCCGCGATGCGTGGCGCGTCAGGCGGCAAAAGCGATACTGTAGCGCACCTTCACGATCCGCTCCGTGCGGGCGCCAGCGGCCAGGCGCGGCGCATCCAGGCAAACACCAGCGCACCCGCCAGCAGCGACGCCGCCGCGCATGCCAGCGAGCTGGCGAAGCCGCCCGTGCGCGCCACCAGCGCGGTCGCCAGCGGCGGGCCGGCGATCTGGCCAAGGCCGTACGACGCGGTCATCAGCCCCATCAGCCGCGGCGCGTGCGGGCCCCACAACCGCCGGGCCTCGCGCATGGCGAAGGCCACCAGCGCGGTGAACGGCAGGCCGGCCAGCAGGCTGCTCAGCGCGAACCCGGCCACCGTCGGCCACAGCACCGCGATCGCCACCCCCAGCGCCTGCATGCCGTAGGAGAGCGTCAGCAGCTTGCGGCTGTCGTGGGCCATGCTCACCCGCGTCGCCAGCAAGGCGCCGAGCGCCACGCCGGCGCCGAAGATCGGCCAGAACAGGTCGGCCCAGACCGTGCCCGGCAGCGCTTCGCGCGCGATCACCGGCAGGAAGGTGGCGGTGATGATGTAGCCGAAGCCGGCCAGGCCGTAGGCCAGCGTCAGGGCCCAGGTCTGGGCGTCGAGGCGCGCGGCGGCAGTGGCTGGCGGGGCTGCGCCAGGTGCCTGGCTGGCGTCCGTGGCCATCGGGGTGGACACGAAGATGCGCCACACCGGCGCCACCAGCACCGCGGCCAGCACGGTGAAGGCCAGCCAGCCATGGTCGGCATGCCAGCCCACGCCAACCATGCCGGAGGCGCCCAGGCCCGTGGCGACGATGCCCAGCCCCGGGCCGCAGAAGATCAGCCCGCCCAGTTCCGGCGTGCCCAGTTCGGCCAGCCGCTGCAGGCACCAGCCGGCGGTGTAGACCATCACCACCGCGCTGACCACGCCAGCGGCGAAGCGCCACAGCGACCACACCGGCATGCCGCCCGGCAGCGCCATCCCCAGCGTCAGCAGCACCGTCGCCACCAGGCCCCAGCGCACCATGCGCACGGCGTCCGGGCGGATAAACAGGCACAGCGCGGCGCCAAGGAAGTAGCCGATGTAGTTGACCGTCGCCAGCCAGCCGCCCTGATGGAGGTTGACGATACCGTCGTGCAGCATCATCGGCAGCAGCGGCGTAAAAGCGAAGCGGCCGATTCCCATCACCACCGCCAGCGACACCAGGCCGGCCATCGCTACCGCCACCGGACCAGCGTGACGCATCTGCGCGGCCGGTATCGGGCTGGCAGCGCCGCCGGCCTGGTTGGGGTCGAGGCTGTTGAGCTTGGACATTGGCTCTGGCTGTTGGGGCAGCGGTTGCATTGCGGTCCCTGTATGCTACGCTGTGCAAACCATCCCGAAAAATGAATTATGCAGATGCAATGCATCCTGAGCCGAGATGGATGTCGGATTCACGCTCCGGAGCCGGTGGCCATGGACCTTGCCGCACTTGAAATCTTCCGAGCCGTCGTCGAAGCCGGCGGCATCACCCGCGCTGCCGAGCGGCTGCACCGGGTGCAATCCAATGTCACCACGCGCGTCCGTCAGCTGGAGCAGTCGCTAGGGGTCGAGCTGTTCGTGCGCGACGGCCGGCGCATGGTTCTGACGCCGGCGGGACAGACCCTGTTCGACTACACCTGCCGCATCCTGCAGCTGACCGAGGAGGCGCGCCAGGCGGTGCTGCCGGCACGGCCGAGCGGCCGCCTGCGCATCGCCTCGATGGAAAGCACCGCCGCCAGCCGGCTGCCCAATGTGCTGGCGGCGTATCACCAGGCGTGGCCCGAGGTGCAGCTCGAGCTGGTGACGCTGGCGACACGGCAGGCGCTCGATGCACTGGCGCGCTTCGAGGTCGATTGCGCCTTTGTCGCCGAGCCGATATCCGAACCCGGACTGGAGGCCATTCCGGCCTTCGAGGAAGAGCTGGTGGTGATCGCGCGTGCGGGCCATCGCCCGATCCACGCCTCCGCCGACCTGGAAGTGCCGACGCTGCTGGCGTTCGAACCAGGCTGCAACTACCGCGCGCGGGTCGAGGCCTGGTATGCCGGCGGCGGAAGCGCGCCGCCGCCCCGCGTGCTGGAGCTGGGCTCCTACCATGCCATCGTCGCGTGCGCGGCGGCCGGCATCGGCGCTGCGATCGTGCCACGTTCGGTGCTGAGCCTTTACCGGGACCTGCCCGCCATCAGCCAGCACAGCCTGGGCCGCGCGGGCCGTGTGCGCACCATGCTGGCCTGGCATCCGGCCATGGCCGGCGCCGCATTGCATGCGCTGGCCGACATGCTGCCCGCTCCCGCGCCGGGGCCGCGGGGCGAGGCCGGACTCGCCGCCGCCTGAATCGGCCGTCACGCATCGCCGCCATACAAGATGTGCCCGGTGGCCTACACTGAAAGTGGCGCCACCCCGGCACCCTGCGTGCCCCGCCCTTGCGATGAAACCTGTCACCGCGCCCATGCGGGCGATTCGGCTGCTGGCCGGCCTTGTATTGGCGTGCAGCGCTGCATTGGCCGTCGGCTTCGCCGCCCTGCATGCGCGGGCCGCACCTGCCTCCGCTCCTGCTCCCGCCGCCACGGCCACCGCGCCGGTCTACGTGATCCCGCTCAAAGGCGCGGTCAGCCCGGCCAGCGCGAGCTTTATCCTGCGCGGCATGGCGCGCGCCCGCGAGGCTGGCGCGCAGCTGGTGGTACTGGAGATGGACACGCCGGGCGGGCTCGATGCCTCGATGCGCGAAATCATCCAGGCGGTCCTGGCGTCACCGGTGCCGGTGGCCAGCTACGTCTATCCGGGCGGCGCACGCGCAGCCAGCGCGGGCACCTACATCCTCTACGCCAGCCACATCGCGGCCATGGCGCCGGGCACCAACCTGGGCGCGGCCAGCCCGGTGCAGATCGGCATCGGCGGGCCGCAGAAGCCGGACGCCCTGCCGGGCGCGACGCCCGCCTCGGCGCCCTCCAGCGAACCGGCCGCGGCCGACACCATGGCCCGCAAGCAGATGCACGATGCCTCGGCCTATATCCGCGGCCTGGCCCAGTTGCGCGGGCGCAATGTCGAATGGGCCGAGCGCGCCGTGCGCGAAGCCGTCAGCCTGTCGGCCGACGAAGCACTGGCACAGAAGGTGATCGACGTGGTCGCGCCAGACCTGCCGGCGCTGCTGCGCCAGGTCGAAGGCCGCAAGCTGGCCACCGCTGGCGGCAAGGCCAGCGAACTACGCACGCGTGATGCGCCGGTGGTAACGCTGGAACCTGACTGGCGCAACCGCTTCCTGGCCGTCATCACCGAGCCCAGCGTGGCACTGATGCTGATGATGATCGGCATCTACGCGTTGATCTTCGAGTTCTCCACCCCCGGCATGGTGGTGCCCGGCATCGTCGGCGCGATCTGCCTGCTGCTGGCGCTGTTCGCGCTGCACATGCTGCCGGTCAACTATGCGGGGCTGGCGCTGGTGGTGCTCGGCATCGGCTGCATGGTGGCCGAGCTGTTCCTGCCGACCTTCGGCGCGCTGGGCGTCGGCGGCATCATCGCCTTTGCCTTCGGCGCGGTGATGCTGATCGACACCGACATGCCGGGCTTCGGCGTGCCGCTGTCGATGGTGGCGGCGCTGTCGGCGATGTCAGCGGTGTTCGTGTTCGGCATGTCGGCGCTGCTGCTGCGCTCGCGCAGGCGGCCGGTGGTCAGCGGCGCCGACACGCTGGTCGGCAGCCGCGGCGAACTGCTCGACGACGTGCCTGGGGCACCCGGCCAGGAAGGCTGGGCCTCGGTGCGCGGCGAACGCTGGCGCGTGCGCAGCGCGAGTCCGCTGGCGCGCGGCACGCCGGTGGTGGTGACCGCGCGGCACGGGCTGGTGCTCGAAGTGGTCGCCGCGCCCTCTTCTGCTCAATCGACTCCAGACAAGGGAGCGTGAACATGGCATTCGGATTCAGCTTCGGCGGTTTGATCTTCCTGCTGGCATTGCTCATCATCACGTCGTTCCGCGTGCTGCGCGAATACGAACGCGGCGTGGTCTTCATGCTTGGCCGCTTCTGGAAGGTGAAGGGCCCAGGCCTGGTGCTGATCATTCCCGCCGTGCAGCAGATGGTCCGGGTGGACCTGCGCACGGTGGTGATGGACGTGCCGCCGCAGGACGTGATCTCGCACGACAACGTTTCGGTCAAGGTGAACGCGGTGGTGTATTTCCGCGTGGTCGATCCGGAGCTGGCGATCATCCAGGTGGCGAACTTCCTCGAGGCCACCAGCCAGCTTGCACAGACCACACTGCGTGCGGTGCTCGGCAAGCACGAACTGGACGAGATGCTGGCCGAACGGGAAAAGCTCAACCTCGATATCCAGAAGGTGCTGGATGCGCAGACCGATGCGTGGGGGATCAAGGTCTCGAACGTCGAGATCAAGCACGTCGACCTGAACGAGTCGATGGTGCGCGCGATCGCGCGGCAGGCCGAAGCCGAGCGCGAGCGGCGCGCCAAGGTGATCCACGCCGAGGGCGAGCTGCAGGCATCCGAGAAGCTGCTGGAAGCGGCGCAGATGCTCGCGCGGCAGCCGCAGGCGATGCAGCTGCGCTATATGCAGACGCTGACACAGATCGCCGGGGACAAGAGCTCGACGATCGTTTTTCCGATGCCGATCGATTTGTTGACGGTGTTGCGAAGTATTACGGAGAACACCAAGAAGTAGAAAAGCAGAAGGGGCGCCACTGGCGCCCCTTCCTCATCGGCTTGCGGTACGGTCAGGCCATCAGACCTTCGCCGCCACCCACTCGCTGACACCCGCCAGCGCCTGCGGCAGCTTGGCCGGCTCGGTGCCGCCGGCCTGCGCCATGTCCGGACGGCCGCCGCCCTTGCCGCCCACCTGCTGGGCGACAAAGTTGACCAGCTCGCCGGCCTTGACCTTGCCGGTCGCATCGGCGGTGACGCCGGCGATCAGGCTGACCTTGCCGTCGGCCACGGCCGCCAGCACGATCGCCGCGCTCTGCAGCTTGTCCTTGAGCTTGTCCATGGTCTCGCGCAGCGTCTTGACGTCGGCGCCGTCGAGCTGGGCAGCCAGCACTTTCAGGCCCTTGATGTCGACGGCCTGTGCCGCCAGCTCATCGCCCTGCGAAGCCGCCAGCTTGCTCTTCAGGCGCTCCAGCTCCTTCTCCAGCGCGCGCACCTGGTCCTGCACCTGGCCGATGCGCGGCACCAGCTCGGACGGCTGCGCCTTCAGCACGGCGGCGGCTTCATTCAGCTTCGCATCCAGGTTCTGCAGGTAGTGCAGCGCGTTGTCGCCGGTGATCGCTTCCACGCGGCGGATGCCGGCGGCCACGCCGCCTTCCACCACGATCTTGAACAGGCCGATGTCGCCGGTGCGGTGAACGTGCGTGCCACCGCACAGTTCCTTCGAGGTGCCGATCGACAGCACGCGCACGTCGTCGGCGTACTTCTCGCCGAACAGCGCCATCGCGCCGCTCTTGACGGCGTCATCGAACGGCATGATCTCGGCGTGCGTATCTTCGTTGCGCAGGATCTCGGCGTTGACGATCTCTTCCACCCGGCGGATCTGGTCTTCGGTCAGCGCCGCGTTGTGCGAGAAGTCGAAGCGGGTCTTGTCCGCATCCACCAGCGAGCCCTTCTGCTGCACGTGCGTGCCCAGCACTTCGCGCAGGGCCTTGTGCATCAGGTGGGTGGCCGAGTGGTTGCGCACGGTGCGCGCGCGGCGCAGCGCGTCGACCTGGGCCGACACGGCGTCGCCCACCTTCAGCGCGCCGCCCGCCAGCGTGCCCTGGTGGCCGAACACGTCGGCCTGGACCTTGGTGGTATCGGCCACGGCGAAGACAGCACCATTGCCATTCGCGGCCTTCAGTACGCCCTGGTCGCCGGCCTGGCCGCCGGACTCGGCATAGAACGGGGTGTTGTCGAGCACCACCACGCCGGTCTGGCCCGGCTGCATGGCGTCGACTGCGGCGCCATCCACATACAGCGCGGTAACCGTTGCCTGCGGCAGTTCCAGCTTTTCGTAGCCATGGAACACGGTCTTGTCGCCCGTGTACTCCAGGCCGGCGGCCATCTTGAACTTGCCGGCGGCACGTGCCTGCTCGCGCTGGCGGCTCATGGCGGTGTCGAAAGCGGCTTCATCCACGCCGATTTCCTGCTCGCGGCACACGTCCTGCGTCAGGTCCAGCGGGAAGCCGAAGGTGTCGTGCAGCTTGAAGGCCAGTTCGCCGTCCAGCGTCTTGCCGCCCTTGAGCTTCAGCTCGGCCAGCGCGGCATCCAGGATCGACATGCCGTTCTCGATGGTCTCGAAGAAGCGCTCTTCCTCGGCCTTCAGCACTTCGGTCACGCGCGACTGGGCTTCGGCCAGTTCCGGATAGGCTTCGCCCATCTGCGCGACCAGGTCCGGCACCAGCTTGTGGAAGAACGGGGTCTTCTGGCCCAGCTTGTAGCCGTGGCGGATGGCGCGGCGCACGATGCGGCGCAGCACGTAGCCGCGGCCTTCGTTGCCGGGGATCACGCCGTCGACGATCAGGAACGAGCACGCGCGGATATGGTCGGCGATGACCTTCAGCGAGTTCTGGTTCAGGTTGTCGATATGCGTCTCGCGCGCGGCCGCCTTGATCAGTGCCTGGAACAGGTCGATCTCATAGTTGCTGTGCACGTGCTGCAGCACCGCGGCGATGCGCTCCAGGCCCATGCCGGTGTCCACGCACGGCTTGGGCAGCGGCGTCATGTTGCCCTGCTCGTCGCGGTTGAACTGCATGAACACCAGGTTCCAGATCTCGATGTAGCGGTCGCCGTCTTCCTCCGGCGATCCCGGCGGGCCGCCCCACACGTCCGGGCCGTGGTCGTAGAAGATTTCCGAGCACGGGCCGCAGGGGCCGGTGTCGGCCATCTGCCAGAAGTTGTCCGAGGCGTAGCGCGCGCCCTTGTTGTCGCCGATGCGCACGATGCGCTCGGTCGGCACGCCCACTTCCCTGGCCCAGATGTCGTAGGCTTCGTCGTCTTCCGCGTAGACCGTCACCCACAGCTTCTCGGCCGGCAGCATGTAGGTCTTGGTCAGCAGTTCCCACGCGTACAGGATGGCGTCGCGCTTGAAGTAGTCGCCGAACGAGAAGTTGCCCAGCATCTCGAAGAACGTGTGGTGGCGGGCAGTGTAGCCCACGTTCTCCAGGTCGTTGTGCTTGCCGCCGGCGCGCACCGAACGCTGCGACGAGGTCGCGCGGGTGTACGGGCGCTTGTCGGTGCCCAGGAACACGTCCTTGAACTGCACCATGCCGGAATTGGTGAACAGCAGCGTCGGGTCGTTCGCCGGCACCAGGCTGGACGAGCGGACCACGGTATGGCCCTTCGATTCGAAGAACTGCAGGAACTTGCTGCGAATGTCTGAGACTTTCATGGGATGGCGGACGCTTCCGCGGCTGGGCCGGGCGCGACGAGTCAGTTTTGGATTTGCAAACCGTTGATTATACGGGCAAGGCAGCGCCAGCAGGGCATGCCGGGCAGGCCCGGCGCCATACCCCGGCACCGGCCGGCTATCGCCCAAATCAAATACTGAGGAGAGGCTTTTGCATCACCTCATGGCTTGCCTCGCCGGGCCCGGGTGATACAGTGCAGGCACCCCGCGCCGGCCCGTTGCGCGCCGCGGCGCCGGCAGCCGGTTTTCCGGTCCTTCCCCGCACCACCTCAGAATTTCTTCTACCGCCATGGGAGCTTTAAGCCATCTCCGCGTGCTCGACCTGACCCGCGTCCTCGCCGGTCCCTGGTGCGCCCAGAACCTTGCCGACTTCGGCGCCGATGTGATCAAGATCGAGCGCCCCGGCGCCGGCGACGACACCCGCACCTGGGGCCCGCCCTGGCTCAAGGACGAAGACGGCCGCGACACCGCCGAGGCCGCCTACTACCTGGCCGCCAACCGCAACAAGCGCTCTGTCACCTGCGACATCAGCACGCCCGAGGGCCAGCAGATCGTGCGCGACCTGGCCGCGCAGAGCGACGTGGTGCTGGAGAACTACAAGGTCGGCCAGTTGAAGAAATATGGCCTGGACTACGACTCCCTGAAGCAGGTCAAGCCCGACCTGATCTACTGCTCGGTCACCGGCTTCGGCCAGACCGGCCCGTACGCCGCGCGCCCCGGCTATGACTTCATCATCCAGGGCATGGGCGGTTTCATGAGCCTGACCGGCGAGCGCGACGACCTGCCCGGCGGCGGCCCGCAGAAGGCCGGCGTGGCGATTTCCGACCTGATGACCGGCCAGTACGCCACCATCGCCGTGCTGGCGGCGCTGGCGCACCGCGACCGCACCGGCGAGGGCCAGTACATCGACATGGCGCTGCTCGACGTGCAGGTGGCCATGCTCGCCAACATGAACACCAACTACCTCGCCAGCGGCGAGGCGCCGCGCCGCTGGGGCAATGCGCACCCCAACATCGTGCCCTACCAGACCTTCCAGGCCGCCGACGGCTGGATCATCGTCGCGGTGGGCAACGACGGGCAGTTCCGCAAGTTCGTCGCCGACGGCGGCCAGCCCGAACTGGCCGACGACCCGCGCTTTGCCACGAACCCGCAGCGCGTGGCCAACCGCGACATCCTGGTGCCGATCCTGGCCGAGATGGTGCGCCCGCGCACCCGCGCGCAATGGATCCGCGACCTGGAAGCCGCGGGCGTGCCGTGCGGCCCGATCAACACGCTCGACGACGTGTTCGAGGACGACCAGGTCAAGGCGCGCGGCCTGCGCGTGGACCTGCCCCACCCGAGCGCCGGCGAGGTCAAGCTGGTCGGCAGCCCGATCAAGATGAGCGCGACGCCACCGCAGGCGCTGCGCCACCCGCCGCTGCTGGGCGAGCACACCGACGCGGTGCTGGCCGGGACCCTGGGCTACAGCGCCGGGCAGATCGCCGCACTTCGCGCAAAAGGTGTGCTGTAAGATTCTCCTCCTGCCTGCGGCAGGCCAGCCCTGCCGCCGGTGCTTTCCGGAAGTTCAGTTCCCACTGAAGTACTTTCCCCGGGCCCGCGCCACCCGCGCTGGCCTGCGCAAAGAAAGGAGAACCCATGCTGACCGACGCCATCCTGGCCTTCCTGCATTTCCTTGCGATCTTCGTGCTGATCACGCTGATGGCCGCCGAGGCCGTGGCGCTGCGCCCGGACCTCAACCCGGCCACCGTGCGGCGCCTGTCGCTGTACGACCTGTTCTATTTCCTGTCGGCGATGCTGGCACTGGCGACCGGCCTGCTGCGCCTGTTCTACGGCGCCAAGGGCGTCGACTTCTACCTGCACAACCCGTGGTTCCACGCCAAGATGGGCGTGTTCGTGCTGATCGCGCTGTGCTCGCTGCCGCCGACCTTTGCCATCGCGCGCTGGCGCAAGCAGGCGCGCAGGCTGCCCGATTACGTGCCGCCGCCGTCCGAGATCAAGGCGGCGCGGCGCTGGGTCATGATCGAATCGCATCTGGTGATCCTGCTGCCGCTGTGCGCCGTGATGATGGCGCGCGGCATCGGGGCCCGCTAGGCATCCCTATCCTTCTGTCATCCACAACATGCTGAAAAAACTGCTTGCCGCCGCGCTGACCGCGGCGCTGATGCCCGCCGCCGCCGTGGCGGCCACCAACGCCTATCCCACCAAGCCCGTGCGCTTCGTGGTGCCCTATCCCGCCGGCGGCCCGCTCGACACCGTGGCGCGCGCCATCGGCGACAAGCTGCGCGACAGCCTCGGCCAGCCGGTGGTGGTGGAAAACAAGCCGGGCGCCGGCGGCAACCTGGGCGCGGACTACGTCGCCAAGCAGCCGGCCGACGGCTACACCATCGTCATGGGCGCGGTGGCCACGCATGCCATCAACCCGACGCTGTTCAGCAAGATGCCGTATGACCCCGTGAAGGACTTCGCGCCGATCACGCTGGTCGCCGACGTGCCCAACGTGCTGGTAATGCACCCCGGCAAGGCCGCCGAGCTGCATATCAACAATGTGCGCGACCTGGTTGCCTACGCGCGCAAGAATCCGGGCAAGCTTGACTATGCCTCGGGCGGCAACGGCAGCGCCGGGCACCTTTCGGGCGAGCTGTTCAAGAGCATGGCGAAGATCAGCATGGTCCATATTCCCTACAACGGCGCGTCGCCCGCGCAGCTGTCGGTGCTGTCGGGCCAGACCGACCTGATCTTCGACAACCTCGCTTCGGCATCGGCCAATATCAAGGCGGGCAAGCTCAAGGCCTTCGCCGTGACCACCGCCGGCCGGGCGGCGGCATTCCCGGAGTTGCCGACCATTGCCGAGGCCGGCAAGGGGCTGGGGCTCGAAGGCTTCGATATCTCGACCTGGTTCGGCGTGTTCGCGCCGGCCAATACGCCGCGCGAAATCGTGGAGAAGCTGAACCACGAGATCGTGGCGATCCTGAAGACGGACGACATGAAGGCGCGCCTTGCCCGCATCGGCGCACAGCCTGCGCCGACTACGCCGGAGCAGTTTGGGGCGTTGGTGCAGAAGGAACTGAAGAAGTATGCGCAGATCGTGAAGGTGTCGGGGGCGAAGGTCGACTGAGGACAAGCACTCGCGGCACCAACGGTTTGGGGTGCTCCCAGGCCGCGCGAGCTTGCCTAAGTAAGGTGTTCTCCCTCTCCCCCAGCCGCTCTCCCTCTCCCCCAGCCGCTCTCCCTCTCCCCCAGCCGCTCTCCCTCTCCCGCAGGCGGGAGAGGGGAGACAACCGGCGCATTACGTGCGCTCGCGGCCCGCTTCTTCCCTGCGCCGCCGCACCCACAGTTTCCCGCCGGAATCCCCCTCCAGCCGCGGCAGCAGCAATCCCACCTGCACGATCTCCGCGCCTTCCATCCGCGTGACCGTCAGCGGCACCCCCGCGATCACGACGCTGTCGCCCTCCACCGGCGGCGACGTGAACATGCCCTGCATCGCTTTTTCCAGCGTCAGCGGCTCTTCCTCCGGCGTCAGCTCGCGCGTGCCATAGAGCGCGGCCACGTCGCGCAGCGGCGCATCGCCTGACAGCAGGAAATCGTGCGACACCTGTTCCCACGTGGGCGCCCGGCCCGGGGTCTGGAACAGCGCCGACAGCGTCGGCAACGAGGTGGTCGGCGCCAGCACGCAGACCGCGTCGCCTGCGCGCAATACCGTCTGGCCCGGTTCGGCCAGCGTGTCGTCGCGCGCCACCGTCAGCAGGCGGCTGCGCGGCGGCAGCTCAAGCTGGTCGGCGCGTACGTTTTCCACTGGCGCGTTCGGGCCCACGCAGAACTGCATCACTTCCAGGATCGGCGCGCGCGTGCCGCGCAGCCGCGAACGCGCCACCGGCTCCGGATAGCCTGGCCGGCGCACGCGCGCCAGCCGCGCCGCGACCGATACGGTGGTGCCCTGGAACAGCAGGCTGGCCAGCACCACGGCAAAGGCGATGCGGAACAGCAGGCCGGCCTCCGGGGCCTGGCGCAGCAGCGGGAACAGCGCCAGCACGATCGGCACCGCGCCGCGCAGGCCCATCCACGCGATAAAGCCCTTTTCACGCGCATTGAAGCGGAACGGCAGCAGCGCCACCCACACCGCCACCGGGCGCGCCACCAGCATCAGGAACGCGGCGACCGCGACAGCGGGCCCGGCCACCTCCAGGATCCGATGCGGCGCCACCAGCAGGCCCAGCAGCAGGAACATCGCCGACTGCGCCAGCCAGGCCATGCCGTCCATCGCGCGCATCACGTCGGCGGTGACCGCGCGCTCGCGGTTGCCGATCAGCATGCCGGTCAGGTACACCGCCAGAAAGCCGCTGCCGCCGGCGGTCTGCACCAGCGCGAACACCATGGCCCCGCCTGCGCACAGCAGGATCGCCTGCAGGCCTTCGGCCACCTGGATGCGCTCCAGCACATGCGCCAGGCAATATCCCAGCGCCAGCCCGAGCGCACCGCCCACGCCGAACTGGACCAGCAGCCTCATCACCAGACCCAGCGGCGTCAGCCCGCCAGGTGCGGTGACCCATTCGATCAGCGTCAGGGTCAGGAAAATCGCCATCGGGTCATTGATGCCCGACTCGATCTCCAGCACGCTCGCGACCCGGTCCTTGAGGCGGATGCCACTGCTGTGCAGCATCGAGAAAACCGCCGCCGCATCGGTCGAGCCGACGATGGCACCGAGCAGCAGCCCGAGCCGCCAGTCGATACCGAGCAGCCACGCCGCGAACACGCCCACCAGCCCCGCCGTCACCAGCACGCCCACGGTCGCCAGCGACAGTGACGGCCTGAGCGCAACCCGGAAGGTGGCAAAGCGCGTGCGCAGGCCGCCGTCCAGCAGGATCACCGCCAGCGCCAGGTTGCCGACCAGGAAGCTGAGCCAGGTGTCGTTGAAGCGGATGCCACCCGGGCCGTCCACGCCGGCCAGCATGCCGACGGCCAGGAACACGAGCAGGAACGGCACGCCGAAGCGTGCCGAAAACGCCCCCAGCACGATGCCCAGCGACATCACGATGCCGCCGATCAGAATGACGTGGTCGATGCTCTCCAAGCTGCTCCTTGCCTCACCTATGTGTCCTTGCCGAAACCTTTCAAACCTTACAGGGCTTTCAGGCCGGCGCTCCCGCGGAGACTGCCATGCGAAGGCGCGGGCTGCTCCGGATGATAGCGCAGCACTTCCGCCACCTTACCCGCCAGCCCGCCTCCAGACTGGCTTTGCGAACCGGCCAGGCGCCTTTTAAGCGCCATCTCACTAGGGGATACCCGAACCATGACCCTGTTTGCAGACATCTGAAAGGTCGCTGAAAGGTCGCCCCCTTAACTTCCACCCTGCCCGCAGGAGGGCCCTTCGTTGCAGACCACATTGATGCGGCGCAACAAAGGGTCAACCGCAGATTTCAAGCGTCTTTTCGAGGAGATTCACTTTGCGCATACGTAGCCAAAAGGACTTCGCCTCCGGCCTGATGTTCATCCTGGTCGGATTCGGCTTTTCCTGGGTCGCACGCGGCTATTCCATGGGAACCGCCGCAAAAATGGGACCCGGATACTTCCCGTTCTGGCTCGGCATCGTGCTCGCCCTGCTGGGCGTGCTGGTGCTGTGGGGCTCGCTGTCTTCCAAGGCTGAGGAAGACCAACTGGCCCGCTGGGACATCAAGACGCTGCTGTGGATTCTCGGCTCGGTCGTGCTGTTCGGCCTGCTGCTCAAGCCGCTGGGCATGGTGCTGTCGGTGCTGGTGCTGGTGCTGGTGTCGTCGATGGCCAGCCACGAGTTCAGCTGGAAGGGCGCCATCCTGAACGCCATCATCCTGGTGCTGATCAGCCTGGGCGCGTTCGTGTACGGCATCAACCTGCAGATGCCGGTGTGGCCGGCTTTCCTGGCAAGCTAAGGAGGCCGCCAACATGGAACTACTCACTAACCTGGGCCTGGGCTTCTCCACCGCCCTGACCTTCCAGAACCTGGCGTACGCCTTCCTGGGCTGCGTGCTGGGCACCCTGATCGGCGTGCTGCCGGGCCTGGGGCCGCTGGCGACCATCGCCATGCTGCTGCCGGTGACCTACACGCTGCCGCCGGTGGCCGCGCTGATCATGCTGGCCGGTATCTACTACGGTGCCCAGTACGGCGGCTCGACCACCGCCATCCTGGTGAACCTTCCGGGTGAATCGTCCTCGGTGGTGACAACCATCGATGGCTACCAGATGGCAAGACGAGGGCGAGCGGGGGTGGCGCTTGCCACCGCCGGCCTGGGCTCGTTCTTCGCCGGCTGCGTGGCCACCATGATCCTGGCCGCGTTTGCCGCGCCGCTGTCGGAACTGGCCTTCAAGTTCGGCCCCGCCGAATACTTCTCGCTGATGGTGCTGGGCCTGATCGGCGCCGTGGTGCTGGCCTCGGGTTCGCTGGTCAAGGCGATCGCCATGATCGTGCTGGGCCTGCTGCTGGGCCTGGTGGGTACCGACGTGAACTCGGGCGCGGCGCGCTTCTCGTTCGACGTGCCGGAACTGACCGACGGCCTGAACTTCGTCTCGGTGGCAATGGGTATCTTCGGCTTTGCTGAAATCATCGCCAACCTGGAGCAGAAGGAGCAGCGCGAGACCTTTACCGACCACATCACCAACCTGTTCCCGACCAAGGACGACTTCAAGCGCATGATCCCGGCCGTGCTGCGTGGCACCGCGCTGGGTTCGGCGCTGGGCATCCTGCCGGGCGGCGGCGCCTCGCTGGCTTCGTTCGCGGCGTACTCGCTGGAGAAGAAGACCTCGAAGTTCCCGCAGGAATTCGGCAAGGGCGCGATCGAAGGCGTGGCGGGTCCGGAATCGGCCAACAACGCGGCTTCGCAGACCTCGTTCATCCCGCTGCTGACGCTGGGCATTCCGCCCAACGCGGTGATGGCGCTGATGGTGGGTGCGATGACCATCCACAACATCCAGCCCGGCCCGCAGGTGATGACCAGCAATCCGGCGCTGTTCTGGGGCCTGATCGCCTCGATGTGGATCGGCAACCTGATGCTGATCGTGCTGAACCTGCCGCTGATCGGCATCTGGGTGAAGCTGCTGAAGGTGCCTTACCGCTACCTGTACCCGGCCATCCTGACGTTCTGCTGCATCGGCGTGTACTCGGTCCAGAACACCACCTTCGACGTGTTCCAGACCGCCGCCTTCGGCGTGGTGGGCTACCTGTTCATCAAGCTGCGCTGCGAACCCGCTCCGCTGCTGCTCGGCTTCGTGCTGGGGCCGATGATGGAAGAAAACTTCCGCCGCTCGCTGCTGCTGTCGCGGGGTGACTTCAGCGTGTTCGTGACGCGTCCGCTGTCGATGGGCCTGCTGATCGCCGCCGCGGTGCTGGTGGTGATCGTGGCGCTGCCTTCGATCAAGGCCAAGCGCGAAGAAGCGTTCCAGGAAGAATAAGCAGGACTTGCCGCCGGCCTGTGGGCCGGCTCGCAATGCAACACTGAGGGCACCGCAAGGTGCCCTTTTTTTGTTGCCGGGAATGGACACGGCGACACGCCTCCACCGGGCCCGCAGCGACCTATAGTATTAGCACCCGGACAACTGTCGCGATGAGCGCGTCGGAGGTTTGAGATCATGACCATGGCTAGTACGCTGGCGAAATGCCTGAGCACCAGGCACAGCCAGTTCGACACCGTTCGGCACCCCTACAGCCTGAGCAGCATGGCCACTGCACACGCTGCACACATTCCCGGAGACCGCCTGGCCAAGACTGTCCTGCTGGAAGACGACAGCGGCTATGTCGCCGCGGTGATTCCTTCCACGCACCACCTGAAACTGGCGGAGATCCGCGAGCAGACCGGACGCAACCTGTCGCTGGCGCACGAGGATGGCGTGCGCGAAGTGTTCAGGGACTGCGACCACGGCGCGATCCCGCCGGTCGCCATGGCGTATGGCACGCAGACCTGGCTTGACGACAGCCTGCTGACGCATGCCGACGTCTATTTCGAAGCGGGCGACCACCAGGAACTGGTGCACATGAGCACCGACCAGTTCATGGAACTGATGGCCGATGCAAAGCGCGGCCACTTCGCGCACAGGATGATGTAGGGTGAAGGTGCACCGTCGCGGCCGGCGTATGCCGGCCGTCTTTTTTTGCGCCGCCCGTTGATGACGGCGCGCATGCGCGGACCCAGCCCCGGCATGACGCCGTGACAGGGTTCCGCGCCGCCGCTCAGGCTACAGGCGTCAATCCAGCAGGTCGAAGCGGTCGAGGTTCATCACCTTGGCCCAGGCCGCGACGAAATCCCTGACGAATTTTTCCTGCGCATCCTCGCTGGCATAGACCTCGCAAAGGGCTCGCAACTGCGAGTTCGAACCGAACACCAGGTCGACACGCGTGCCGGTCCACTTCTTGTCGCCGGTCTTGCGGTCGCGCGCTTCAAACAGCTCGCGCTCGTCCGACAGCGGCTTCCATTCCAGTCGCATGTCGAGCAGGTTGCGGAAGAAGTCGTTGGTCAGCGTTTCCGGGCGGTCGGTGAGGACGCCATGCGCATCGGGCCCGGTATGCACGTTCAGCACGCGCAGGCCCCCGATCAGCACCGTCATCTCGGGCACGGTCAGCGTGAGCAGCTGGGCCTTGTCGATCAGCAGGTGCTCGGGGGGGATGCTGTACTTCGCCTTGACGAAGTTGCGGAACCCGTCCGCCTTCGGCTCGAGCGACGCCATCGCCTCCACATCGGTCTGTTCCTGCGAGGCATCCGTGCGGCCCGGCGAGAACGGCACTGTGACCTTGTGGCCCGCCTTCTGCGCCGCCTGCTCGATGGCCGCGCCGCCGGCCAGCACGATCAGGTCCGCCAGCGAGATCTTCTTGCCGCCCGACTGCGCGCCGTTGAATTCGGCCTGGATGCCTTCAAGCGCCTTGAGCACCTTGCCCAGTTGCTCGGGCTCGTTCGCGGCCCAGTCCTTCTGCGGCGCCAGCCGGATGCGGGCGCCATTGGCCCCGCCACGCTTGTCCGAACCGCGGAAGCTCGATGCCGACGCCCACGCGGTCTGCACCAGTTGCGAGAGCGGCAGGCCTGATGCCAGCACCTTCTGCTTGAGCGCGGCGACATCCTGGTCGTTGACCAGCGGATGGTCGACCTTCGGCACCGGATCCTGCCAGAGCAGATCTTCCTGCGGGACTTCCGGGCCCAGGTAGCGCGCGATCGGCCCCATGTCGCGGTGGGTCAGCTTGAACCAGGCGCGGGCGAAGGCATCGGTGAGCTCCTCGGGATGTTCCAGGAAGCGCCGCGAAATCTTCTCGTACTCGGGGTCGAAGCGCAGCGACAGGTCCGTGGTCAGCATCGTCGGCCGCAGCTTCTTCGACGGATCGAACGCATGCGGGATGGTTTCGCCGCCATTCTTGGCCACCCACTGGTTGGCGCCCGCAGGGCTCTTGGTCGGCTCCCAGTCATGGCCGAACAGGTTTTCCAGGTAGCTGTTGCCCCACTGCGTCGGCGTCTTGCTCCAGGTGACCTCCAGCCCGCTGGTGATGGTATCGGCGCCCTTGCCGGTCTGGAAGCTGCTCGACCAGCCCAGGCCCTGCAGTTCGAGATCCGCGCCTTCCGGTTCGGCCCCGACGTTGTCCGCCGGTCCGGCACCGTGCGTCTTGCCGAAGGCATGCCCGCCGGCGATCAGCGCGACGGTTTCCTCGTCGTTCATGGCCATGCGTGCGAAGGTCTCGCGGATGTCGTGCGCCGCGGCAAGCGGGTCCGGGTTGCCTTCCGGGCCTTCCGGGTTTACATAGATCAGCCCCATCTGCACCGCGGCCAGCGGGTTCTCCAGGTTGCGGCCTTGATCGGTGCGGCTGGCCTCGGCGCCATGCATATCCTCGTCGGCGACAAGCACGCCGGCGTCATCGTACTTGCCCGCCGCACCCTTGCCGTAGCGCAGGTCACCGCCGAGCCAGGTCTTTTCATCGCCCCAGTACACATCGCCGTCAGGCTCCCAGGTGTCCTCGCGGCCACCGCCGAAACCGAAGGTCTTGAAGCCCATGGTCTCGAGCGCGACGTTGCCGGTCAGCACCAGCAGGTCGGCCCACGAGATGTTCTGGCCATACTTCTGCTTGATCGGCCATAGCAGGCGGCGCGCCTTGTCCAGGCTGACGTTGTCCGGCCAGCTGTTGAGCGGCGCGAAACGCTGCTGGCCGCGCCCGGCGCCGCCGCGGCCATCGCCGATGCGATAGGTGCCGGCGGCGTGCCACGCCATGCGGATGAACAGCGGGCCATAGTGGCCGAAGTCCGCCGGCCACCAGTCCTGCGAGTCGGTCATCAGCGCCGCCAGGTCCTTCTTCACCGCGGCGAGGTCCAGGTCCTTGAACGCTTTACGGTAGTTGAAGTCCGCGCCCAGAGGGTTGGACTTGCCGGAGTGCTGGGAGAGCAAGTCCAGCCGCAACTGCTTCGGCCACCACTCGCGATTGGTCGTACCGCCGCCGGCGGTATGCGTGAAGGGACACTTTGCTTCGTTAGACATACGTTCTCTCCTTGGTGGGGACGTACTGCATACGCCTGCCGCGATGGCGTCAGCGGTCGCTCGATTGCTTGTTGTTGCTCGATAGCTGCCTGACTTCGACGATCCCGCTCCGGCGCTTCGCTTCTTGCCGGACCTTCCTGCAATGCAGCCCGGCTGGTTGCCGCCGGTGCGCGGACGCGCGCGGGCGCGCACCGGCGTGACGATCCGGGCGCGCGCAGGGCGAAGCCGCAATGGTCTGACTGACTTCCGCGGCAGCTGTCCGCAACCAAAATATACGCACAGCCCGGCCCGAGGAGAATGCGATTCTGTCTATCTGGCCGATAGACCGTGCTTATGGCGCCAGGGCGACCTGCTCAGGTGCCACTCCGGTGCATTCAGGCGCCAAACAGTTCGCTGCACGCCGCCCGCACCGCAGCCGTCACCTGCCCGCGCGCGTGGTCGCGCCGCTCCAGCATGCCGATGTGGCGCATGACCGGCTCGCCGTTGACCAGCAGCGGCAGGATGCGCAGCGCCTCGTCGTCGTGCCAGCGCGCGCGCCGCAGCAGCGGCACCACCGTCACGCCCACCTCCTGGCGCACCAGCTCGACCAGCGCCTCGATGGCGTTCAGTTCCAGGAACTCGTTGACCTTCACGTGCGCGCGGCGCAGCGCGCGCTCGACCAGCACGCCGGTGCGCTGGCTGCGGTCGAAGCGCAGGTATGGGTTCTGCGCAAGCGCCTCGCGCGCGTCCCGGCCGGGACTGCCGCGTGCGGCGATCGCCACCAGCGGCTCCTGGTAAAGCGGCGTCCAGCGCAGCGTGCCGGGAATCCGCGTGGCGCCTTCCACCAGGATCGCCGCATCGAGTTCGCCGGCCTCGACCTGTGCCGCCAGCTCGATCGACTTGGCGCCGACCAGGCGCACGTCGAGCGCCGGGTAGGTGCGCTTCATGCGGGCCACCGCGTGCGATAGTCCGCCCATCACCGAAACCACTGCGCCCACGGCCACGGCACCGGCCATGGCCTGGTCCGATGCCAGCGGCAGCCGCATCTCGTCGTACAGCGCGAGCAGGCGCCGCGCTTGCGGCAATAGCGCGCGGCCATCGGCATTGAGTACCGCAACGCGGCCGTTGCGGTCGAACAGTTCACGCCGCAGCTCGCTTTCCAGCGCGCGCATTTGCAGGCTGACAGCGGCCTGGGTCAGGGCCACCTGCCCGGCGGCCGCGGCGAAGGAGCCCTGCTCGGCTACGGCGACGAAGGTGCGGAGGAATCGGATAGTGCTCATCGGTGTTCGTGCGCAACGCCGGCGAAGCCGCGCCGATACTTAAATTTTTCTTGTGACATTGGAAAGAAATATTAGCTTTCTTTGTGACCGGCGGCACGGAATAATTAAGCCGGCTCATCAATTCCTGCCCGCTTATCCTTGCCCGCCCCAAGCCTGACTCCGGAGACAAGCATGAAATCCTGGCTGCGCCTCGCCGGCATCGCCGCCGCCTGCGGCATGTGCCTTGCCGCCACGCCCGCACTGGCCGACAACTATCCCGGCAAGCCGATCCGCCTGATCGTGCCGTTCCCGGCCAGCGGTGCGACCGACCTGCTGGCGCGCGCCATTGCCCAGAAGGTGGGCACCGACATCGGCCAGCAGATCGTGGTGGACAACCGCCCGGGCGCCGGCGGCGCGATCGGCTCCGACATGGCGGCCAAGGCCGCGCCGGACGGCTACACGCTGCTGATCGCGACCACCAGCACGCACTCGATCGGCCCGTACATCAACACCCGCCTGCCGTACAACACCGAGACCGACTTCACCCCGATCGGCCAGGTGGCGATCGCCACCAACGTGCTGGTGGTGCCGAACGGCCTGCCGGTGAAGAACGTGCGCGAGCTGGTGGACTACGCCAAGAAGCATCCCGGCGAGCTCAACTACGCTTCCAGTGGCAACGGCACCGTGGTGCACCTGACAGCCGAGGCGTTCAAGGCACAGGCGGGCGTGTTCATCACCCATATCCCGTACCGCGGCACCGCGCTGGCCGTGCCCGACCTGATCTCGGGCAAGGTGCAGGTGCTGTTCGACAGCATCGTCTCGGGCCTGCCGCACGTGAAGGACGGCAAGCTCAAGGCGCTGGCCGTGACCAGCGCGAAGCGCTCGCCGCTGGCACCGGAGATCCCGACGGCCAGCGAGTCGGGGCTGCCTGGCTTTGAGTCCGATACGTGGTTCGGCATCTACGGGCCCAAGGGAATGCCGGCGGATATCGTCAGCCGGCTCAATGCCGAGTTCAACAAGGCAATCCAGTCGCCGGAAGTCAGGGAGCGCCTGGGCAAGCTGGGCGCCGAGCCAGTCGGCGGCACGCCGGCACAGTTCGCCGCCATGGTAAAGAAGGACAGCGCCCGCTGGGGCAAGCTGATCAAGGATCGCAAGATCACGGCAGAATAACGGCGCCGCGTGCGCCCATGCGGCCGCCCCGACAATGGCCCCGGCCGCCTCCTGAAACGACAGACAAAGCCATGCAGAAATTCAACTGGACCAACCCCTACCCCTCCGTGCGCATCCCGCTGTTTGCGCGCAACGTGGTGTCCACCTCGCACCCGCTGGCCGCTCAGGCCGGCCTGCGCATGCTGCTCAAGGGCGGCAATGCCGTCGATGCCGCCATCGCCGCGGCGGCCGCCATCACCATCGTCGAGCCGGTATCGTGCGGCCTGGGCAGCGATGCCTTCGCCATCCTGTGGGACGGCAAGGAACTGCATGGCCTGAACTCCTCTGGCGTGGCCCCGGCCGCCTGGAACCCGGAGTACTTCAAGAACAAGTACGGCACCGACGCCAACGGCCTGGCCAACCGCCCGATCCGGGGCTGGGACTCGGTCACCGTGCCCGGCGTGATCGCCGGCTGGGCGGCGATGCACGAGCGCTTCGGCAAGCTGCCCTTCGCCGACCTGATGGAGCCGGCGATCGAGATCGCCGAGCGCGGCTACGCCGTGCCGCCGGTGGTGGCGCACAAGTGGGCCGCCGCGGTGCCCGAACTGAAGGACCAGCCGGGCTATGCGGAGACCTTCATGCCCAAGGGCCGCGCGCCGCTGGTCGGCGAGAAGTTCACGATGAAGGCCGCCGCCGAGACGCTGCGCAAGATCGGCGAGACGCGCGGCCGCGCCTACTACGAAGGCGAGATCGCCGAGAAGATCGCCGCCTTCAGCAAGCAGTGCGGCGGCGCGATGACCCTGGACGACCTGCGCAACTACCGCCCCGACTGGGTCAAGCCGATCAGCAAGAGCTACCGCGGCTACGAGTTGCACGAGATCCCGCCCAACGGCCAGGGCATCGCCGCGCTGGTGGCGTTGGGCATCCTCAGCCAGTTCGACATGGCCTCGATCCCGGTCGACTCGGTCGATTCGCAGCACCTGCAGATCGAAGCGATGAAGCTCGCCTTCGCCGACTTGTACCGCTACGTCGCCGATCCGCGCAGCATGGAGGTCACGCCCGAGCAGATGCTGGACGATGCTTACCTCAAGTCGCGCGCCAAACTGATCGACATGCAGCGCGCCACGCACTTCAACTTCGGCATGCCCAAGGTGGGCGGCACCATCTACCTGACCGCCGCCGACGAGAACGGCATGATGGTGTCGTTCATCCAGTCGAACTACATGGGCTTCGGCTCGGGCGTGGTGGTGCCGGGCACCGGCATCAGCCTGCAGAACCGCGGCGTGGGTTTCTCGATGGATCCCAAATCCGCCAACGCCGTGGCCGGCGGCAAGCGCCCGTTCCACACCATCATCCCGGCCTTCCTGACCAAGAACGGCCACCCGGTGATGAGCTTCGGCGTGATGGGCGGCGACATGCAGCCGCAGGGCCACCTGCAGACGGTGGTGCGCATGCTGGACTACAACCAGCAGCCGCAGGCCGCATGCTGCGCGCCGCGCTGGAAGGTCAACCGCGATTTCACGCTGGACGTGGAAGGCACCATGGACCCGGCCACGGTCGAGGGGCTGAAGGCGCGCGGGCACCAGTTGAAGTCGGTGGACGATCCATACATGGACTTTGGGTCGGGCCAGTTCATCTGGCGCCTGTCGGACGATCCCGAGCAAGGGTACGTGGCAGCCAGCGACAGCCGGCGCGACGGGCAGGCGGTGGGGTTCTGAGCCCGCCGGGCCTGAGCTGCCAGCGACATGCGGAACGCCCCGAAAGGGGCGTTCTTGCTTTCCGCCCCCCCATCCCACAACTGGCCCGCTCGCGATCGCAGCAACTGTGCATGGCGCGGGCGCCACGGCTCCGTACACTGGTTCGCCGACAAGCCTCCGGAGCCCGCACCATGACCACCTACGCCTTCCGCCTGCTCAACGTCTTCGCCGAATCCACCTTCGGCGGCAATCCCCTGTGCGTGTTCGAAGACGCGCGCGGCATGGACGAGGCCACCATGCAGGCGCTGGCGCTGCAGTTCAACCTGTCGGAGACCACCTTTGTCCTGCCGTCGGACAATGCCAGCGCAAAAGTCCGCATCTTCACCCCCGGCTATGAGATGCGTTTCGCCGGCCATCCGACGCTGGGCACCGCGCACGTGGTCCGCGAACTGGCCGGCACCGGCGACACGCTGACGCTCGAATTCCTCGCCGGCGTGGTGCCCGTGACGGCGCAGGACGATGTCTGGACCTTCACCGCGCCGCACAGCGGCGAGCCGAAGACCGCGCCGGCCGGCCTCCCCGATGCCGACATGGCCGCCCTGCTCGGCCTGCACGAAAGCGACTTGCTGATTTCTCCGATGTGGGTCGACACCGGCGCCGACCAGCTGCTGGTGGCCGTGCGCAGCACCGATGCCGTGCGGCGCGCCAATCCTGACAGCGCGCGGCTCGACATCTGGCCGCAGAGCAGCCTCGGCCGCAAGACCGCGTACGTGTTCGCCCTCGATCCCGAGCAGCCGGGCGGCATCCTGTCGCGCTATTTCTTCACCAAGCAGGGCGGCGGCGTGGCCGAGGATCCCGGCACGGGCTCGGCCTGCGCCAACCTGGGTGGCTGGCTGCTGGCCACCAGCCGCGCGCTGCCGGCGGAATACATCATCGACCAGGGCGAGGCCGTCGGCCGCCCGTGCCGGCTGCGCCTGTCGGTCGGCTTGGACGGCGCGATCCGCGTGGGCGGGCGCGTGCTCGAGATTGGCCGCGGCACCGTGACACTCTGAGGGCCCTGCGCAGCCCTGCCGGCTGCGCTACATTGTCGGCTTGCCCCGCCAATCTCCCCGCCCATCGCCCCGATCCGCCATGACCTCGCACGCCATCACCTCCCTGGCCGAACTGGAAGCGCTCTACGCCCAACCCGCGGCGCCGTCGCTGTCCAAGGAAGTCGACTACCTGCACCCGCATTACCGCGCCTTTATCGAGGCCGCCCCGTTCTGCCTGCTGTCGACCGTCGCCGCGGGCTGGGCCGAATGCTCGCCGCGCGGCGACACGCCCGGTTTCGTGCAGGTGCTGGACGAGCGCACGCTGCTGCTGCCCGACCGGCGCGGCAACAATCGCATCGACAGCCTGCGCAATATCGTGGCCGATCCGCGCGTGGGCCTGCTGTTCGTCATCCCCGGCGTCAACGAGACCATCCGTGTCAACGGCACCGCGCAGATCAGCGTCGAGCCGGCGCTGATCGCGCGCTGCGTGGCCAATGGCAAGGCGCCGACCACGGTGCTGGTGATCACGGTGCAGTCGGTGTTCTTCCAGTGCGCCCGGGCGCTGATCCGCTCGCGGCTGTGGTCCGCGGATGCGCAGGTCGCACGGCAGACACTGCCAAGCAATGGCGAGATCCTGGCCATGCTGAGCGAGAACGCCATCGACGGTGCCGCCTACGACCGCGAACTGCCCGAGCGGCAGCGCAACACGCTTTACTAACGCGGCAGCCACTCCGGCGCGTGGGTGCCGAGCGGCTCGGACGGCAGCGTCCAGCGCGCCGGCGTCTCGGACAGCTGCGCCGCGTGGCGCACCACGGTCAGCATGCCGAAGCCGGACGGCACCGCTTCGAGCAGGTCGGCGACATCGTCGATCTTCTGCTCGGGCGCCTTCAGCCCCTGCGGCACCCGCCCCAGCCCGCGCAGCCACTGCCCCACCTGCGCCAGCGATACGCGCACGTGCCAGCTGCCACCTTCCAGCGCGCGCCGGTGCAGCGCGGCCATCGCGCCGAATGCCAGCAGATAGCCCGCGGCATGGTCCAGCACCTGTGCCGGCAACGGGCGCGGCGTGTCGCCGCCGGCCGCTTCCGCCTCGGCCTGGTTGAAGCCGGTGGCGGTCTGCACCAGCGAATCGAAGCCGCGCTTGTGCGCCCACGGCCCGACGTGGCCATACGCGCTCAGCGACACATAAACGATGCCCGGCCGCGCCCGTGCCGCGGCTTCCGGGCCGATGCCCAGTTCGGCCAGCCCGCCAGGCCGGTAGCCCTGCACCATCACGTCGGCGCCGTGCAGCAGCTTGTGCAGCGTGCGCTTGTCGTCGGGATCGCGCAGGTCGAGCTGGCAGCTGCGCTTGCCGCGGCCGGTGTCGATCACCAGCGGCGCGATCGACGGCAGGTGCGCGGCGGTCACCAGCAGCACATCGGCACCGTGCGCGGCCAGCGTGCGCCCGGCGACCGGGCCGGCGATGATGCGGGTGAAATCGAGCACGCGCACGCCTGACAGCGGTTGCGCATCGGTCGACGCGGGCGGTGGTAATGGCTGTGGCGGTGCGTCGCCGATACGCTCCAGCGTCACCGGCGGCAAGCCGCGCAGCGCCGCGGCCTGCGGATGGCGGTCCCATTCGTCGAAGCTGCGCAGCGCAGCGACCACCAGGCCGGCGTCGGACGCCGCGGTTTCGAAAGTCTCGGCTTCCCACTTTTCCAGCGCCGCCTGCACCGCCGCCTTGTCATAGGCACAACCCAGCAAGCGCAGCACGCCGTCGCGGTGGTGCGGGAAATTGGTGTGCAGCCGGACCCAGCGGCCGTCGCCGCAGCGGTAGATGCCGGCGATCTTGTCCCACAGCTCGGGCGCTGGACCGCCGTCGACGCGCAGGTAACGCTCGCTGCGGAACTCGGTGATGGCATGGCGCATGTCAACGCTGACGTCCTGCCAGCGGCCGCCGCGGCCTTGCCACAGCGTGGCGGCGGCCAGCGCCGAAGCGGCGAGGCTGGCCTGCGCAGCGGTCCCCACGGCAAAGCTTGAAGGCAGCACCGGATCGGCGCCGTCCAGGCGCAGGTGAGCCAGCGCCTCGGCCGGCAGGCCGGCATCGCGCCACAGCGCGGCAACGACATCGTGGGGCATGGGCGGCACTTGTGCCGCATCGGGGTGGGCGTTCATGGGCGTTCCTGCAGCGATGGGTGACTGGTGGCCGTAGCCGGCCGGCACGGGTCTCCATGCTACTCCGACACATCACTTTCGGTGCGGCCAACCTGTGCCGGCGGCGGACAAGACCATAAATGAGCCGAGGCTCACGGCGTGCGGCGCCGCCGGCACGGTAAAATCCCCTTATTGGCATTCCGCCACGCAATCTGACGACCCGACCGGCCACCGTATCGATCCCTACCATCGATCCATCCGGCCGGCCAACCGGCGCCACCATGAGCCACGACAACAAGCCTACCGACAGCACCCCAGCCGCCTCCAACTTCCTGCGGAGCATCATCGACCAGGACCTCGCCGCCGGCACCTACGCCGGCCGCCAGGACAAGCAAGGCGAGCCGCTGCCGACCGTCATCACCCGCTTCCCGCCGGAGCCCAACGGCTACCTGCATATCGGCCATGCCAAGAGCATCTGCCTGAACTTCGGGCTGGCGCGCGACTACGGCGGCCGCTGCCACCTGCGCTTCGACGACACCAACCCGGTCAAGGAAGATACCGAATACGTCGATTCGATCATCGACGCCGTGCACTGGCTCGGCTTCTCCTGGGACAGCGAAGGCAAGGACGGCCAGAAGCAGCCGCACCTGTACTACGCCAGCGACTACTTCGACCAGCTCTACGCCTTTGCCGAGACGCTGATCGAGCGCGGCGCCGCCTACGTGGACAGCCAGTCGGCCGAGCAGATCGCCGCCAGCCGCGGCAACTTCTCCGAGCCGGGCAAGCCCTCGCCCTACCGCGACCGCACCGTCGAGGAAAACCTGCAGCTGTTCCGCGACATGCGCGCGGACAAGTACGGCGACGGCGAGCACGTGCTGCGCGCGAAGATCGACATGACCGCCCCCAACATCGTGATGCGCGACCCGGTGCTCTACCGCATCCGGCACGCCCATCACCACCGCACGGGCGACAAGTGGTGCATCTATCCGATGTACGACTTCACCCACTGCATCTCCGACGCGCTGGAGAACATCTCGCACTCGCTGTGCACGCTGGAGTTCGAGAACAACCGCCCGCTGTACGACTGGGTGCTGGAGCACCTGCGCGACGCCGGCGTGTTCCGCGACCCGCTGCCGCACCAGTATGAGTTCGCGCGCCTGAACCTGACCTACGCGATCACCAGCAAGCGCAGGCTCAAGCAGCTGGTCGACGAGAACCGTGTCGACGGCTGGGACGACCCGCGCATGCCCACGCTGGTCGGCGTGCGCCGCCGCGGCTATACGCCGGAGTCGATCCAGCTGTTCTGCGACCGCGTCGGCGTGGCCAAGGCCGACAGCTGGATCGATATGAGCACGCTCGAAGGCGCGGTGCGCGACGACCTGGACGGCCGGGCCGCGCGTGGCGTGGCCGTGCTGGACCCGCTCAAGCTGATCATCGACAACTACCCCGAAGGCCAGAGCGAGGAATGCTCGGCCCCGGTCCATCCGAAGAAGCCGGAACTGGGCAAGCGTGTGTTCCCGCTGTCGCGCGAACTGTGGATCGAGCGCGAGGACTTCAACGAGACCCCGCCCAAGGGCTATTTCCGCCTGTTCCCGGGCAACAAGGTGCGGCTGAAGTACGGCTACGTGATCGAGTGCACCGGCGTGGACAAGGACGCCGACGGCAACGTCGTCGCCGTGCACGCCAGCTACCTGCCCGACACCAAGAGCGGCACGCCGGGCGCCGACAGCGTCAAGGTCAAGGGCGTGATCCACTGGGTCAGCGCCGCTCACGGCTACGAGGCCGAGGTGCGCCTGTACGACCGCCTGTTCAACGACCCCAACCCGGACGCCGGCGGCAAGAACTTCCTGGATGCGCTCAACCCCGACTCCAAGAAGGTGGTCACCGCCTACCTGGAGCCGGGCCTGCGCGAGGCGCGGCCGGAAGACCGGTTCCAGTTCGAGCGCCACGGCTACTTCGTTGCCGACCGCAATGATTCGCAGCCGGGCAAGCCGGTCTTCAACCGCATCGTCGGGTTGAAGGACAGCTGGGGCAAGTGATGGGCAAGGCAACTCCGGTACAGACCATCACCTTCCCGCTCGAGGGCGAGTTCATCGCCCTCAACGACCTGCTCAAGCTGGCTGGCGTGTGCGACAGCGGCGGCGCCGGCAAGGCGCTGGTCGCCGCCGGCGAAGTCTCGGTGGACGGCGCGACCGAATCGCGCAAGACTGCGAAGATTCGCGCCGGACAGGTGGTAGGCCTGGCGGGCATCGAGATTCGCGTGGTCGCCGCCTGACCGCGCTACCGGCCGCAGCGGCAGCTGAGCCGCTCCGGCGGTGTAACGGAGAGGACCGAAACCATGCCGATCGCGTTCTGGTGCGTCTTGCTGGCCGGCGTGCTGCCGCTCGCCACGGTAGCCATCGCCAAGGCCAGCGCGCCCGGTTTCGACAACCACGACCCGCGCGGCTGGCTCGACAAGCAGTCCGGGCGCGCGCGGCGCGCCGACATGGCGCACCGCAACCATTTCGAGGCCTTCCCTTTCTTTGCCGCAGCGGTGCTCACCGCCAGTTTCCTGCAGGCGCCGCAGGCGCGCATCGACGAGCTGTCGATGGTCTTCATCCTCACCCGCATCCTCTACACCGCGTGCTACGTGACTGACCGGGCCACGCTGCGCACGCTGTGCTGGACCATCGGGTACCTGTCGGTGGTGGGGATTTTCCTGCTGCCGGTGTTCGTGCACTGAGCCATGGCGGCACCCGTTCGTCTGCTGGCCGCCGTTGCGATCGCCATGCTGGGCAGCGCCAGCGCCGCGCCGGTGGAATACACGCTTGACCCGGTCCACACCTCCGTCTATTTCGGCGCCAGCCATTTCGAGCGCAGCTCGGTGCGCGGGCGCTTCGGCAAGATCGACGGCCGCATCGTCTACGACGCCGACAGCGGCGCCGGCGCGATCGACGTGACCGTCGAGCTGGCCTCGGTCGACACCGGCAACCGCACGCTCGACGGCGTGCTGCGTTCGGCACAGTTCTTCGACATCGCGCAGTTTCCGCAGGCGCGGCTGCGCGCCGATCGCTTTATCAGCGACGGCGGCCGGCTTGTGGCGGTAGAAGGCGAGCTGAGCCTGCACGGCGTCACCCGTCCGGTCCGGCTGCAGGCCGAGCGCTTCCGCTGCGGCGAGGTCACGCTGTTCGGCGTGACGCGGCAGGTGTGCGGCGGCGACTTCCGCGCCGAAGTGCCGCGCAGTGCCTTCGGCATGACCCGCTTCGTGCCCGATGCGGGCGACATCGTGACGCTCCATGTGGCGGTCGAGGCATCGCCGGCGAGCAACGCCGCGCGCTAGCCCAATGCGTCACCTGCCGGACAGATTTCTCTTGTAGAATCAGCGCTTTGCCGAATCCCTGCCACGCCCGCCGCGTGTGCGGCAACGCGAGACAGAGACCATGTTCGAAATCCATTCCGGCGACATCGTCGCAGCCGCCCTGGCCGCCGCTGGCGCCTGCCTGCTGTGCAGCATTCCGGGCGATTTCCTGCGCCGCTTCCCGCTGTGGGCGGTGCGCACCTATGGCCGCGGTGCCCTGCTGATGCCGTTCCTGGCCATGATGGTCGGGACCTGGCTGTTCCGCCTGGGCGTGGCCGGCCAGCTCGATACCGATGCCGGCCAGGCGCTGGTGGTGGCAGCCGGCTTCCTGACCACGCTGCTGCTGTCGGCGCTGCTGCGCTTCTACCTGAAGGAATACCGCAAGCGCTGAGGCGTCTCCAGCCGGCCGTTTGTGCCAGCTGGCCCACCTTGCCCTGCCCACGCGCGTACGGCGGCGCCGCCGAATCGCGTATGATGCGGCCTTTCGCGTTCCGCGCCGCCGTGCCGGACGCAGCCGCAGACCTCACTTCATGGCGCTCAAGTCCACCATCTTCAAAGCCGAGCTGGCCGTCTCCGACATGGACCGGCCCTACTACGGCAGCCACAGCCTCACCATTGCCCAGCATCCGTCCGAGAACGACGCGCGCATGATGGTGCGCCTGCTCGCCTTCGCCTGCGAAGCCACCGAGACGCTCGCCTTCACCCGCGGCCTGGACGAGCCGGACGAGCCCGACCTGTGGGACAAGCGCCTGACCGGCGACATCGCCCATTGGGTCGAGCTGGGCCAGCCCGACGAAGCGCGCCTGAAGCGCGCCGCCGCCCGCGCCGAGCGCGTGACCGTCTACACCTACAGCGGCGCCAGCGCGCGCGAGTGGTGGAAAGGTATGGCGGGCAAGGCCGGCAAGCTGCGCAACGTCACCGTCTACAATGTCCCGACGGAAGCGGTCGACGCGCTCGCCGCGCTGGCGCAGCGCGCGATGCGCCTGTCGGTGACGATCCAGGACGGCGATATCTGGGTCGCCGACGACGACCGCAACGTGCAACTGCAACTGGACGTGCTGCAGCGCGCCCAGGATTGAACGAGGCGGCCACCGCCGCGCTCCCGATTCACCTCGACTGGTCCCTGCCAGTCTTTATCGGAAGGAAATCACCATGCAAACCACGCCCTCTGGCCTGCAATACGAAGACACCACCGTCGGCTCCGGCGCCGAAGCCACCGCCGGCAAGCACGTCACCGTGCACTACACCGGCTGGCTGTACGAGAACGGCCAGGCTGGCCGCAAGTTCGATTCGAGCAAGGACCGCAACGACCCGTTCGTGTTCCCGCTGGGCGCCGGCCACGTGATCCGCGGCTGGGACGAAGGCGTGCAGGGCATGAAGGTCGGCGGCGTGCGCCGCCTGGTGATCCCGGCCGATCTCGGCTACGGTGCGCGCGGCGCCGGTGGCGTGATCCCGCCGAACGCGACGCTGCTGTTTGAAGTGGAACTGCTGGCGGTTTAACGACTGTGGCTCCCGCGAAGGCGGGAGCCACAACCAAGGGTCTTGTCAGATCCGGGAGCCTGCCCAGGCCCCCTCAGAAACCGATGGCGGCGTTGCCGACATCGACGCGGACCTTGTCGCGGTCCAGCAGCCGCGCCGCGTGGCGCGCATATTCCTGCGCCCAGGCAGGATCGCCGGAGAAGCGCGACTCTCCGGAAAACTTGGCGACGTTCAGGATCTTGTCGATGACCAGCACCTTGCCGACCGGGCTCGACGCCTGGCAATCCAGCTCGGTGTACTCGCGGTCGAACCAGCGCCACGCCGCATCCTCGCCCACCGCGGCCAGCTCGTTCGCGCCGATCGTGAAGTCATATTCCTTGCCGCTGCCGAACACCACCGTAAGCGTACGCGTCATCGCAGGTTCCTCCTGGTCGGATGAGGCTCCCATTGTAAAGACTGCCCGCCACCGCGTGCCAGCAAAACGCCCCGGGCTGACCGCGGACAAGCTTGCGCGGGCACGCATCGGTCCCGGCATCGCGCGGGGTGGCAAGGGTGGCATCGCCGCCGCGCGGCGGCGACCGTTGCCTAACACCCACACCGATGCCGCCGGCTCAGGCATTTCCGGGAAAAACTGGCACTTATGTCATTTTCCCCACCTGCCCGGGACGCTGCTTTGATTTATGCTTGCAGCATGGCCATTACGCGACAGGACCTCGAATCCGACCGGCTGCGCACCTCGCTGTGCAGTACCCCGGTCGCGTCCTCGCTGTTGCCCGAGCACGTGCTGGAGCAGTCCCTCTGCGACGCGCTGGCACGCAAGCCCGACGAGCCCGCGCTCGGCGGCGATGTCTGGCTGTTCGGCTATGGCTCGCTGATCTGGAACCCGATGGTGGTGCACACCGAGCGCCGGCGCGCAACCGTGCATGGCTACCACCGCGGCTTCTACCTCTATTCCCGCATCAACCGCGGCACGTGGGACAACCCCGGGCTGGTGCTGGGCCTGGATCGGGGCGGCTGCTGCCACGGCATGGTGTTCCGGATCCCCAGCCACGTGGTCGAGCAGGAGTTCCGCGTGCTATGGCGCCGCGAGATGCTGACGGGCGCCTACCACCCGCGCTGGCTGCGCATCCGCACCGGCGGGGATGGCCATGGTGATGGCGATGAGGGTCCGGCGCAACGCGCCCTGGCCTTCGTCATGAACCGCGCGCACGAGTCCTACGCCGGCCGGCTGCCGGACACCAGCGTGGTCGAGCGGCTGCGCCACGCCGCCGGACTGTACGGCCCGGCGCGCGAATACCTGCAGCAAACCCTGCTGGGGCTGGCCACCAACGGCGTTGACGATCCCTACCTGGGACGGCTGTGGCGCCAGCTCCAGGCGGGCGATGCCGCCGACGCCGAAAGTGCCGCCGCCAAAACTGGCACCGCCGGCACCCGCGCGGACGATACCCCGCCCTTGCCGGCCCGGCCTCGCGAAACCGCCTGAGCCCAGGAGCTGCCGCCATGACGCGCCCCGCCACCCGCAGCCGCAGACAAGCACTCAATGAGATGCTGGGCCTGATGGGCTTGCTGGTCGGGGGCAGCCTGCTGGCGGCACAGGGCGGCCAGACTTTGGCGGCACGCCCCGGGGCCGGCGCCGCCAGCCAGCCCGGCGCCGCGCGGCCGCGCGGCACGGCGCGCGCCCCCGTACGCAGTGAAGGCCTGAGCGCACTCGACCGCAACCTGATCACCGCCGCAGGTATCGGCGACCAGGACATGGTGGCGCGCCTGCTGGCCGCGGGCGCCACCGCGCGCGCTGCCGACGAACGCGGCCGCAGCGCGCTGCTGGCCGCCGTGCAGAGCCGCCACGTCGAAGTCGCGCGGATGCTGATGCTGGCCGGCGCGGACGTGAACCACAAGGACGCCGACGCCAACAGCCCCTTCCTGCTGGCCGCCGCCAGTGGCCAGGCCGAGATCGTCCGGCTGGCGCTGGCGCATGGCGCGGACCTGGCCAGCACCGACCGCTACGACGGCACCGCGCTGATCGGCGCGAGCCAGCAGGGCCATGTGGAAGTGGTGAAGCTGCTGCTGAAAGCGGGCATTGCCGTCGACCACGTCAACAACCTCGGCTGGACGGCACTGCTCGAGGCGGTGGTGCTGGGCGATGGCAGCACGCGCTACGAGGAAACGGTGCAGCTGCTGCTGGATGCCGGCGCCGACGCCAACCTGGCCGACCGCGAAGGCGTGACCCCGACCCGCCACGCGCGCGAGCGGGGGTACAAGACCATGGTGAAGATGCTGATGCGGGTGCGGGGGCATTGAGCCTTGCCCTGGGCGATTCGCATGCGATGGCAACCCGCCCCAGGCATAGGCTGGCAGCATAGATCAGGCCGCTGCGGGCTTCTGCTCTCCCTCAGCCCGAGCGTTTTCGCTCTCCTGCAGTTGCCGCCACATCACCTTTCCGGTTCCCGACTTTGGCAGCGCGTCCACGAGTTCCACCACCCGCGGATACTTGTACGCGGCCATGTTCTCCTTGGCCCAATCGATGATCTCGTCCGGCGTGGTCTTGCCCCTGGCATGGGCGCGCAGCACCACCACCGCCTTGACCGTCTCGCCGCGGTACGGGTCGCGCGTGCCGATGATGCAGGCCTCCTGCACGTCGGGGTGCTTGTACAGCAGGTTCTCCACCTCGGCCGGCCATACCTTGAAGCCCGACGCGTTGATCATGCGCTTGAGGCGGTCGGTGATGAAGTAGTAGCCCTCCTCGTCCCTGCGCCCCAGGTCGCCGGTGCGGAAGAAGGTCTTGCCCTCGAATTCGATGAAAGACTCGCGCGTGGCGTCTTCCTTGCCCCAGTAACCCTTGAACACCTGCGGGCCGCAGACGATGATCTCGCCGATCTCGTTGGGCGGCAGTTCCTTGAGCGTGACCGGGTCGATCACGCGCGCGTCGGTGTTGAAGGTCGGCACGCCCAGGCACTGCAGCTTGGGCCGGTCCGACGGATTGCTGTGCGTCGGCGCCATGGTTTCTGACAGCCCGTAGCCTTCCAGGTAGCTCAGCCCGAACTGCTCGCGCAGCCGTTCGGCCACTGCCTGCGGCATGGCCGCGCCGCCGCCGCCGATATAGCGCAGGCTGGACAGGTCGAACTGCTCCAGGTTGGGGCTGGCCAGGAAGTCGATGACCATGGTCGGGATATTGGTCCAGTGCGTGACCTGGTAGCGCGAGATCAGGCGGCCGGCCACCTCGCGGTCCCAGCGCGGCAGCATCACCACGGTGGCGCCGCTGTAGATCGGGCCGTTCATGCCGTACTGCATGCCGGTAACGTGGAACAGCGGCAGCACCGACAGGATCACCGACTCGGCGCCCGAGCCCGACCAGGTCGCGCCGCCGACGATGTTGTGCATGACCGAGCGATGCGTATGGATGCAGCCCTTGGGAAAGCCGGTGGTGCCGGAGGTGTACGGCATCACGGCCATGTCGTCAGGCCCGGCGGTATGCGGCCCCGGCTGCAGGCCGGCGCCCAGCGCTTCGGCCCATGCGGTCGCGCCGGCAGGCAGCGCGTGCGGCGTGGTCAGCCACGCGGGCGGTGCGTCTTCGGGATGCTCGTGCGTGGGCGGCAGCGCGTCGGCGTACTGCGTCACCAGCAGGTGCTGCAGGCGCTCGGCCGGCGCCAGTTCCGCCACGGCCTGATCCACGCCGGCGGCCAGGTCGGCCGTGCAGATCGCCACGCGCGCCTGACCATCGGTGACGTAGTGCTTGAATTCCTCGGCGCGGTTCATCGGGTTGACCGGCACCACCACCGCATCGGCGCGCAGGATCGCGTAGTAGCTGACGATGAACTGCGGGCAGTTTTGCATGTACAGCAGCACCCGGTCGCCCTTCTTCACCCCAGCCCTCTGCTGCAGCCAGCCGGCCAGCGCGGTGGCCTGCGCTTCCAGTTCGCGGAAGGTGATGGCGTTGCCGAAATAGCGGATCGCCGCCTTGTCGGCATAGCGCAGCGCAGACACTTCCAGGTTGTACCAGAGCGACGTTTCGGGCAGCACAATGGCGGTCGGCAGGCGCTTTGGCCAGAACTGCAAATGCGGGCGGGCTGGGTTCTGCATGAAACGTCTCCTGTGCGTCGGTCTTCGGACCGGGTCTGTCGGTATGGTCAAGGACTATAACCGAACGATCGTTCTATTTTCAACCGGTGGCTTTCCCGCACGCCAGGTGTGCGGCGACTGCGCGCAGCCGTTGTATTTGGCGCCTCCGCCCTCACAATAGAAGGATCTCCGCCTCTTTCCAGGACTGTTCATGAGCGACGTCAACCTGCAGAATTTCGAGACCGAAGTGATCGACGCCTCCCACCAGGCGCCGGTACTGGTCGATTTCTGGGCACCCTGGTGCGGCCCCTGCCGGACGCTGGGCCCGATGCTGGAACGGCTGGAGGCCGAAGCGGAAGGCCGCTGGAAACTGGTCAAAGTCAATGTCGACGAGAACCAGGAGCTGGCCGCGCATTTCGGCGTGCGCAGCATCCCCCATGTGGTGGCGATCGCCGACGGCCAGGCCGTGGACCAGTTCACCGGCGTGCTGCCGGAGTCGGGGCTGCGCGAGTTCCTGGACCGGCTGGCGCCCGGCCAGGCCAGGTCGCCGCTGGCCGAGGCGCAGGAACTGGCCGCCGCCGGCAACCGCGACGGCGCCGAGACGCTGTTCGCCGACGCGATTGCCGCGGATCCGGAATCGGACGCCGCGCGGCTGGCGTATATCGGCTTCCTGCTGGACGGCAACGCCGTCGACCGGGCCAGGGCGGAGTTCGCGGCACTGTCGCCGCGCGCCGGGCAGGAAGATGGCTACGGCGCACTGCGCACGCGCATCGAAGCGATGGAAAACGCCGCCGGGCTGCCCGACGAAGCCACCCTTGCCGGCCGCATCGACACCGATCCGCGCGACCTCGCGGCGCGGATGGACCTGGCGCGGCTGATGATCGCGCGCCAGCAATACGAGCCGGCGCTGGAACAGCTGCTGGCGATCGTACGCACCGACCGCGGCTTCGAGGACGATATCGGCCGCAGGACCATGCTGTCGGTATTCGAGATGCTGGCCGACCGGCCCGAGGTGGTGTCGCGCTGGCGCCGCCAGCTAAGCACGTCGCTGAACTGAGCGGGGAGCCAATCGCCATGTCCACGCCCCGCCTGGTCGACTTCAAGACCGAACCCGCCCCGACCCACGACCGCCCGCGGCCCGACCGGCTGGTGTCGGGCAACCCCGACCGCACCACCTGGACACACTACAGCGCCGAACAGGGCGATTTCGACTGCGGCATCTGGGCCTGCGAGCCCGGCGCGTGGCGCATCGCCTTCCCGGCAGGCAAGGAAGAGTTCTTCCATGTGATCAGCGGCCGCATCCGCATCAGCGACGAGGCGGGCGAGGCCCGCGAATTCGGCCCGGGCGACGCCTGCGTGATCCCGGCGGGCTTCACCGGCCTGTTCCAGGTGCTGGAGCCGGTGCGCAAGTATTTCGTGGTGATCGACCGCGACGCGGCGCGGCCTGCCTGATCCCGGCTGGCTTCGCGGGCGTCAGGCCTCGGCCGGCCCTTCCACCAGCGTGAAGCCGTGCTCGCGCATATGCTCGACCATCATCGTGTCCATCGACTTGACGTGATGGTCGAACCAGCCTGACAGCTCGGACACCAGCCGGCGGCCCAGCCCGAATTCGCCGTCGGTATGGACCTTGTCGCGCACGGCGACGGCCACGGCCAGCACCTGCTTGTGCTCGCCCGCGTGGCAATGGCGCGGGCCGAAGCCCATCGCCTCCATCCACTGTTCTTCCTGCGCGAAATGGTGGCGCGTATGGTCGATCCACTCGTCCATCGCGGCCAGGAAGCCGGCATCGTCCGCACTGGCCACCGCGGCCAGCAGTTGCACGAACTCGGCGTGGGTGGCATCGGTGACCGGTTCGCCGAGATGGAGGTCTTCGGGCAGGCCGGCGGAGGAGAGCTGGTCTTTGGCGTCCATGGGGAGCGGCGGCAATCGTTGGAAAACGGCAAGGATACCGAATCGACGCGGCCCGGACCTGATCTTGCGCAAGCCGGGCGGGTATGCTGTGGGGTATGCGCCCCGCCCGCCACCTCTATCGCCCATGCCACGACTGATCTTCTTCTGCGGCCATGCCGGCACCGGCAAGACCACCCTCGCCCACCGCCTGATCGGCCCGCTGATGCAGGCCACCGGCGAGCCCTTCTGCCTGCTCGACAAGGACACGCTGTACGGCCGCTACAGTGCCGCGGCCATGGCCGCCATCACCGGCGACCCCAACGACCGCGACAGCCCGGCCTACCTGGACAATCTGCGCGACCCCGAATACCAGGGCCTGCTCGATACCGCGCGGGAAAACCTGGCGCTGGGCATCAGCGTGCTGGTGATCGGCCCGCTGTCGCGCGAGATTCGCTCGCACCTGCTGAGCGACCCGGAATGGCTGCAGGTGCCGCAGGGAACCACCGTCCGCATCGTGTGGGTGCACCTGCCGGAAGACGAGGCGCACACGCGCATCATCCGGCGCGGCAACCCTAACGACGCCTACAAGCTGCAGCACTGGGACGCGTACCGCACGCGGCGGTTCATGCCGAGCGCGGACGAATATCCCGAACTGATCTTCTTCGACAACCTGGCGCCGGGCGAGGCCGAGGTCGACGGCCTGCTGCGCGCGTTGAGCGCCTGAACGTCGGCCCGGCTTCAGCCGCGCGCGATCGCGCCGATCGCCGCCGACGCCGCCACGAAACCGAACACGGCCGTCACCGCCACCGACGAGCCGAAGCCCGCACAAGCCAGCCCCTGCGGCCCGCTCGCAGCCGGATGGCCGGCGTGCCCATCGTGCGGCGGCGCCTCGTCGATCTCGCAGGCCTGCTGCCCGGGCTCCGGATATTGCAGCGGCTCGTCGGAATAGACCGCGGCAATGCCGAACTTCTTTTTGGGGTCGCGGGTGAAACCCCACTGCTTGCGCAGCCCGGCGCGCACCTTGGACAGCAGCGGATCCTGGATCGTACGCGCCAGGTCGTCGATGCGCACGCGCGTGGGATCGAGCTGGCCGCCGGCGCCACCGCAGGTGATCACCGGCACGCCCTGGCGCCGCGCCCAGCCCAGCATTTCGGTCTTGACCCGCACGGCGTCGATGGCGTCGATCACGTACTCATAGCCGGCACCGAGCAGCGCGGGCACGTTGTCGGTGGTGACGAAGTCGTCGACCTGCGTCACCCGGCAGCGCGGGTTGATGTCAACGATGCGCTCGGCCATGGCCTCGACCTTGGCGCGCCCGTAGGCATCGCCCAGGGCGTGGATCTGCCGGTTGGTGTTGGACAGCGCGATATGGTCGAGGTCGATCAGGGTGATGCGCCCGACCGCGTTGCGCGCCAGTGCCTCGGCGGCCCAGCTGCCTACGCCGCCGATTCCGACCACGCACACATGGGCCGCTTCCAGCCGCGCCAGCCCCGCGGCGCCATACAGCCGCGCCACGCCGCCGAAGCGGCGGTGGTAGTCGTCGTCGGCCGGGCTTTCATGGGTCAGCGGCTCGGGCAGGCCAGGCAGATGGCCGGGGAGATCGCCGGGCAAGGGGTGTGCGGCATCGTTCATGCTGAGGGCTCGGAGCGTGGGGACGAGGCGGCCGCGGCCGGGGCCGCGCCGGCGGAAAAATCCGGCATTATCCGGCGGCGATGTCAGCCAATCCCCGACAAAGACGGGAAGCGCGCAACTATACAATAGACCTGCAGTGTTCCGTTCGCCGCCCCACGCAAGCCCAGGCAAGCCTTTGAGGGCCCATTGAGGGCCGGCCGGTACCAGCGGACCTGCCCCGCCATAGAGGAGCCCGCCTCATGCCCGTGCGCCGCAAGGTCGTCCTGTGGAGTGTGCTGACACCGATCGCGCTGATCGCGCTGCTGTTGGTCCTGTTCCTGACCTTTGACTGGAACCGCGCCAAGCCCTGGCTCAACAACAAGGTTTCCGAGGCCATCGGCCGTCCCTTTGCCATCAACGGCGACCTGACCGTGACCTGGCGCCGCGGCGAAGGCGAGACCGGCTGGCATACGCTGGTGCCGTGGCCGCGCCTGTCGGCTCGCGACATCACCATCGCCAATACCGACTGGGCCAGCCAACCCAACCTCGCCACCGTACGCGAACTGATCTTCGTACTGCGCCCGATCCCGCTGCTGGCGCACCAGATCGCCGTGCCCACCATCGTCGTCGACAGCCCGGCGGTATGGCTGGAGCGGCTGGCCGATTCGCGCAACAACTGGACGCTCGAGTTCGGCCCCAAGAAAGGCCCGTCGAAATGGGAGCTGGATATCGGCGAGATAGTGCTGGCGCGCGGCAACCTGGCGCTGTCCGACCAGTTCAAGAAGATCGAGTTGCAGGCCCAGCTCGACACCATCGGCGAAAACCCGCTTTATGACAAGGCGCGCGACGGCGCGCTGGTCGGGCCGCAGGCGTCCGCCGTGCCGCCCGGGCCGCCGGCCAGCGCGGCGGCGGCATCCGCGCCGTCCGCGTCGGCCCCATCCGCATCGGGGCCGCCGGCTTCGGCCACTGCCGGCACCGACCGCTACGGCTTGCGCTGGAAAGCCACCGGCCGCTACAACGATGCCACCATCAATGCCAGCGGCAAGGCAGGCACCGTGCTGAGCCTGCGCAATACCGATGTGCCGTTCCCGTTCCTGGCCGATGTGCGCGTGGGCACCACGCGCGCGCTCATTGAAGGCACCGTGACCAATCCCGCCCACCTGGCCGCTGTCGACGTACACCTGACGCTGGCCGGCGACAGCATGGCCAGGCTGTACGCGCTCACCGGCGTGGTGCTGCCGTCGACGCCGCCTTATGAAACCCGCGGCCGGCTGATGGCCACGCTGCGCAAGGAAGGCTCGATCTACGAGTACCAGAAGTTCACCGGCCGTGTCGGCGGCAGCGACCTGTCCGGCACGCTGACCTTCACCAAGCGCGAGCCGCGCCCGCTGCTGGCCGGCACCCTTCTGTCGAACCAGTTGCGCTTCGTCGACCTGGCGCCGCTGATCGGCGCTGACGCCAAGCCCGGGCGCCCGGCCAAGGACAGCGCGGTCCGGCAGCCGCCCGACAAGGCACTGCCGGCGGCGCCTTTCCATACGGAACGCTGGGACAAGATCGATGCCGACGTGCACTTTGCCGGCAAGCGCATCATCCGCGACGCGGAGTTGCCCATCACCAACCTGGTCACCCACCTGAAGATGCAGGATGGCGTGCTGCTGCTCGATCCGCTTAACTTCGGCGTGGCCGGCGGCAACCTGGTGTCGACCGTGCGCCTGGACGGCAAGCGCGAGCCGATGGGCGCGGTGCTCGACATGACCGCGCGCCACATGAAGCTCAAGCAGTTGTTCCCCACCATCGACCTGATGCGCGCCAGCATCGGTGAACTCAATGGCAGCGCCAAGCTGACGGCGACCGGCAATTCGGTCGGGGCGCTGCTAGGGTCGTCCAATGGCGAGGCCAAGCTGCTGGTAGAGAACGGCACCGTCAGCAAGTTCATCCTGGAAGCGATCGGCCTGAACGTGGGCAGCCTGGTGATCAACAAGCTGTTCGGCGACAAGCCGGTGCAGATCAACTGCGGCGTCAGCGACTTTGCCTTTACCAACGGCATCGCGCGCGCGCGCACCTTCGTGCTTGATACCGACGACGCAGTCATCGAGACCACCGGCGGCATCGACCTGCGCAGCGAGCGGCTGGCACTGACCATCCACCCGGACTCCAAGGGCCTGCGCGTCTTTTCCCTGCGCTCCCCGCTGTACGTGGGCGGAACCATGAAGAAGCCGACGGTCAGCCCCGACATCGGCGTGCTGGCGCTGCGCGCCGGCGGCGCGCTGTCGCTGGCGCTGCTGGCGCCGGTCGCCACCGCGGTGCTGCCACTGGTGGACCTGTCGCCTGGCGGCGACAGCAGCAAATGCGCCGCATTGCTGGCTGATCTGCGCAAGCGCCCGGTCGCGCCGCCTCCCGGCAAGACCTATAAGGATCCAAAGACAGGCGGCACCGCGGGCATGACCGCCGGCAAGCCGATTCCGCCGGAAACGCCCGGCACTGCCGCACAGGCGGAGGCGCAGGCCGGCCGCGCTGAACGCCCTGAACGCCCGGCCGAGCGCGAAGCGCGCAAGCCATTGCGCCCGGACAACGAGGCGGCGCTGTACAAGGGCGGTTGAGCCGACGCCACCACCGGCTCCTCGCCGGGAATGTCGCCGCGTGGCGACATGTCTGCAGTTGTCTGAAGCGAAACCGCAACACTTCCGCTGGCTGCGACATCCCGTCGCACTTTGCCGTTGTAACTCGCCCACATGCGGCGCATAATTAAACGGCCATTTACAAGAAGTTTAAGCATGGCAAGCATCGGATGCGATGCGGGTTCACCCGTCCGCATCCTTCGGAAGGCGCGGCTGCGGCCGCCCTTTGTTTCCGCTTGTTTCCGCTTGTTTCCGTTTTGTTGTCCGCCTCGGCGCGGCCGCCGGCCACCCGCGAGCGCGGCCCCACGACGCCATTCGCCCGCCCCCATGTCACTGCCGCACGCCGCCGTCCCGCCGATCACCTGGCTGATCGCGCTGACGGTGTGCAACCACGTGGCATTCAACGCCAGCCGCGTGGTGGTGTCGCTGTTCGCGATTTCCCTCAAGGCTTCCACCGTCACGCTCGGCGTGCTGATGTCGCTGTACGCGCTGCTGCCGATGCTCCTGGCCATTCGCGCCGGCAAGCGCATCGACGAGATCGGCCCGCGCAAGCCGATGACCGCCGGCTCGCTGATGGTAGTGGCCGGCACGCTGCTGCCCGCGGTGTGGCATGAACTGGATGCGCTGTACCTGTCGTGCGCACTGATCGGAGTGGGTTTCATGCTGGTCCAGGTGGCCATGCAACTGCTGATCGGCCAGGTCTCTACCAACGAGACGCGGCTGCGCAACTACACCTGGCACGCGCTCGGGCTGTCGGTGTCGGGCACGCTGGGGCCGGTGGCGATGGGCTATGTCATCGAGCATGCCGGCTTCCGCCCCGCCTTTGCCGTGCTGGTCGCGGTGGCGCTGGTCGGCCAGGCCGGCCTGCAGTGGGTGCGGCCGCGGCTGCCGGCGCAGGGCGGCAATGCCAGCCGCATCGCCATCGAGGACGGCACCCGCCGTTCCACGCTGGGCCTGCTGCAGTATCCCGAACTGCGCGCCGTCTTTGTCGCCAGCGCGGTGCTGTCGGCGGCCTGGGACCTGCATGCCTTCCTGATCCCGATCCAGGGCTCGCGCATCGGGTTGTCGCCGTCGTCGATCGGCTGGGTGCTGGGCGCCTTTGCCATGGCGACCCTGATCATCCGCGTGGCGATGCCGGTGGTGTCGCGCCGCCTGTCGGAGTGGAAGATCATCCGCACCGCGCTGCTGGTGGGCGCGCTGGCCTACCTGGCCTACCCCTTCATCACGCATTTCTGGCTGATGTGCGGCCTGGCTTTCGTGCTCGGGCTGGCGCTGGGCAGCGCCCAGCCCAATGTCATGAACATCCTGCACACGGTGTCGCCGCACGGACGCGCCGGCGAGGCGCTGGGCCTGCGCTCGGCGGTGCTCAATACCAGCCAGGTGGTGTGGCCGCTGACCTTCGGCGTGGTCGGCACGGCGCTCGGCATGCTGCCGATCTTCCTGTCGATGGCCGGCGCGATGGGCGCGGCCGGCTACTACTCGCGGCGCCAGGGACGCAGGACGCTGCCACCGGCGTGAACACCGGCGCGCCCGCTGGCCGCTGTGACGCCGCCGGCACGCCTTGCCGGCGCGCAAATGCGGCCCCCGATGCATTCGCTATACTCGAATCAGCCGGACCTGCGCCCCCGCCCCCGGGCACGCCGCGCATCCCGACCGATTCTTTGATGATTGCGACATGACTCAACTCGCCGACCTCCGCCGTACCTATGTCCTGGGCTCGCTGTCCGAAACCGACGTGGCCCCCGACCCGATGAGCCAGTTCAAGCGCTGGTTCGACGAGGCGGTCACGGCCAAGCTGCCCGAACCCAATGCCATGACGCTGGCCACCGTCAGCGCCGATGGCCAGCCCTCGGCACGCATCGTGCTGCTCAAGGGCATCGACGACCGCGGTTTCACCTTCTTCACCAACTACGAGAGCCGCAAGGGCCTGGACCTGGCGGCAAACCCCCGCGCCGCGCTGCTGTTCCACTGGGTGCAGCTGGAGCGCCAGGTGCGGGTGGAAGGCATCGTTGAAAAAGTTGCCGACGACGAGAGCGACGCCTATTTCGCCTCGCGCCCCCTCGGCTCGCGCGTGGGAGCGTGGGCTTCCGAACAAAGCCGCGAAGTACCCGGCCGCGACGTGCTGGAACAGCGCGAGCTGGAATACCGCAGCAAGTTCGGCGACAACCCGCCGCGCCCGCCGCACTGGGGCGGCTACCGGCTGGTGCCGACCGCACTGGAATTCTGGCAGGGGCGTCCGTCGCGCCTGCATGACCGCATCGTCTATCGCGTCCACCCGGGCGGCGCCTGGCAGATCGTGCGCCTCTCGCCCTGACGCGCTGGCCGCGGAGGTCCGAACGGGTCTGTCCCGGGGGCTTCCCGAGGGTGCGCTGCACTGCCCGCAGAATTCGACTAAAGTGGGACTGGCGTCGCTTGGTGATTTTTACGCAAGCGCTCGCGACGGACTCGGGTCAAGGCTCGGGGCAGTACCTGCCTTGTCCGGAGGATCGGTCGAGCGTGTGCCGCAACCATCGGGAGGTGAAACGCATGTTCTTCAAGCAAGCCCTGGAAAAGCAACTCGACAACTGGATCGCCGACCTGCGTGACAATGCCAACCTGCCGGTCTGCTTGCGCCTGTGGAATGGCACCGAATATGCCCTTGGCCATTTCGACAAGCCGCAGGTCACGCTGACCGTGCGCGAGGCCGCAGCACTGCCGCTGCTTTTGACGCCAAGCCTGGACAACCTGGGCGAGGCCTACGTGCAGGGCAAGATCGACTTTGACGGCAGGCTGGCCGACATCATCAAGGTCGGCTACGGCCTGTCGGCGGCCGCCACGCGGCGTGCCGGCGGCGCGCTGGCCAGGGTGGCGCAGCATTTCTCGCACACCAGGCAGGAAGACAGGAAGTCGATCCAGTATCACTATGACGTCTCGAACGACTTCTACAAGCTCTGGCTCGATCCCAACATGGTGTACTCGTGCGCCTATTTCGAGAACGGCGACGAGGACCTGGCCACCGCGCAGCTCAAGAAGATCGACCATATCCTGACCAAGATCCGGCTGCAGCCCGGGCAGACGCTGCTGGACATCGGCTGCGGCTGGGGCGCGCTGGTGCTGCGCGCCGCGCAGAAATACGGGGCGCGCTGCGTGGGCATCACGCTGTCGCAGAACCAGTTCGACCTGGCCACCGAGCGCGTCAAGGCGGCAGGGCTGTCCGACCGTATCGAGATCCGGCTGCAGGATTACCGCGACACTTCTGGCACCTTCGACCGCATCACCAGCGTCGGCATGTTCGAGCACGTGGGCAAGGACAACCTGCCCGGGTATTTCCGCCGCATGCGCGAACTGCTGGCCGATGACGGCTATTCGATGAACCACGGCATCACCTCGCCCGACCCCGACAACGGCCAGACGCCGATGGACGGCGCCGAGTTCATGGACCGCTACGTGTTCCCGCAAGGAGAGCTGCCGCACATCGGGCTGGTGCTGAAGACGATGGAGCAAGGTGGCCTGGAAGCGCTCGACGTGGAACTGCTGCGCCGCCACTACGCGCAGACGCTGCGCCACTGGGCCGATAATTTCGAGGCAAAGGGCGAGACCATCCGTGATATGGTCGGCGAGAAGAAGTACCGCATCTGGCGCGTGTACCTGGCCGGCTGTTCGCATGCCTTCGAGACCGACAAGATGTCGATCTACCAGGTGGTCTGCCACAAGGCGGGGATGTCGTCGGCCATGGTGCCGTGGTCGCGCCGCTATATCTATGAGCAGCCCATCGGGGGCAACGGCTGAACGATACCGAACCCGACATTGACCGATTGACCGAAGACCTCTTTGGCGGGCTGCCCGTGCCCGCCCCGCAACAAGCTCCCGCCCCTCCCGCAAAGGCAGTCCGTGCCCAGGGCGTGCAACCCGCGCCGCCGGACGAGGCACTGCGCGCGCTGTCGGCGCGCCTGCCCGCCAACCTTTACTTCGGCACCTCGTCGTGGGCGTACCCCGGCTGGGACAAGCTGGTCTATGACGGCGAGTATGGTGACAGCATGCTGTCGCGCAAGGGGCTGGCCGCGTACTCGCGCCATCCGCTGCTGCGCGCGGCGGGCATCGATCGCGGCTTCTACGGGCCGATCCCGCTGGCGGACTACCTTTCCTACGCAGGGCAAGTGCCGGACGGTTTCCGCTTCGTGGTCAAGGCGCCGGCCAGCGTCTGCGACGCCTGGCTGCGCGGCTCGGACGGCGCAGGCCGGCTCGCCAATGCGGCGTTCCTGGACACCGAGATTGCGGTGCGCGACTTCATCGCCCCGGCGACCGCAGGCCTCGGCAGCAAATGCGGGCCGCTGCTGTTCCAGCTGTCGCCGATGGGCAGCCTGGCGGACAGCGGCGTGTTCCTGGAGCAGCTCGACGCGTTCCTGGGCGCGCTGCCGCCGCTGGACCCGTCCATCACCCCGCATGCCTGCTATGCCGTCGAGCTGCGCGACCCGGCGCTGCTGACGCCGCGTTATATCAAGCTGCTGCGCCGCCATGGCGCGCGCTTCTGCCTGTCGGCGCGCGACCGGCTGCCGGCGGTGCCGCGCCAGGCCGCGGCGCAGGCCTTGATGGATGAAGCCGGCCCAGGGCCGCTGCTGCTGCGCTGGATGCTGCACGCGGGCCGGCCATACGCGTATGCCGAGAAGCTGTACACGCCGTTCGACCGCATCGTCGACGACGATCCCGGCACGCGCAACGCCATCGCCGACGTGGTGGCGCGCACCGTGCGCGCCGGCCAGCCCGCCATCGTCATCGTCAGCAACAATGCCGAAGGCTGCGCGCCGCTGAGCATCGCGCGGCTGGCCGAGGCCATCGCCGCACGGCTGTAGGCGCCGGCTACACCCGCAGCCTGGCGGCGAACTGCTTGCGGAACTTGGCCAGCTTGGGCGAGATCACGAAGGCGCAGTAGCCCTGGCTCGGATGGTCCTGGAAGTAGTTCTGGTGGCCCTCTTCCGCGCGCCAGTACGGCTGCTCGGGCTCGACCTGGGTCACGATCGGGGCATCGTAGACCTTGGCCGCGGCCAGTTCGCGCATGACGTACTCGGCAACGGCGCGCTGCGCTTCCGAATGCGTGAAGATCACCGAGCGGTACTGCGGCCCGACGTCGTTGCCCTGCCGGTCCGGCGTGGTCGGATCGTGGATGGCAAAGAAAATCTCGACGATCTCGCGGAATGTGATCACGGACGGGTCGAAGGTGACGCGCACCACTTCGGCGTGGCCGGTATCGCCTTCGCACACCTGCTGGTAGGTCGGATGATCCACATGGCCGCCGGTATAGCCCGACTCCACCGCGACTACGCCCTTGACCTGCTGGTAGACCGCCTCCAGGCACCAGAAGCACCCGCCCCCCAGCGTGGCCGTTTCATATCGATGTTCCATGTTGCGCCGCCCCCTTGGCTGGTCTATGTCAATGTCGTGATTGTCCGGTGTCACGGACCTCAAGCATAAGCGCAGTCGGGCGCGCGCGCATCGGCCATGCGGCTGGACTGCCGCGTCAGCCGGGTTGCCGTTGCGATTCCAGCAGCGCCCGCAGCTGGGGCTTCATCACCTTGCCCAGCGCGCTGCGCGGCAGGTCATCGAGCAGCACCACCTCCCGCGGCAGCTTGAAGCGGGCGATGCGGGCGGCCAGCGCCTCGCGTACCGGCGCCGGGGCCAGCGGCGCGCGGTCGGCGCCCGGCGCCGGCACGATCACCGCCACCGGCACCTCTCCCCAGCGCGCGTCGGCCACCCCCACCACCGCGCACTCCTGCACGCCGGGCAGGCCGAGCAACACGTTTTCGATCTCGGCCGGATAGATGTTCTCGCCGCCGGAAATGATCATGTCCTTGCTGCGGCCGACCACTTCGATGCAGCCGTCGGCATCGCGGTGGGCCAGGTCGCCGGAATGGAACCAGCCGCCGGGCAGTCCATCGGCGGGCTGGTTCCAGTATCCGGCCATGACGTTGGCGCCGCGCACCCACAGTTCGCCGACCTCGCCCTGCGCTACCTCGGCGCCGTCGGGGCCGGCCAGCCGCACCGTCACCTCCGGCACCGGCCAGCCGGCATAGCCTGGCCGCGCCATGGCGTCTTCCAGCTTCAGCACCACCGACACCGGTCCGGTCTCGGTCGCGCCATAGACCTGGCCGAGCGGCACGCCACGCGCGTGGAAAGCGTCGATATAAGACAGCGGGATCGTCGACGAACCGGCCATCACGCCGCGCAGCGGCGACAGGTCGGCGCTGTCCCAGCCGGGATGCTCCAGCACCGCGCGCAGCGTGGCCGGCACCATCAGCGACAGGCTCGGGCGCGCTTGCGCGACCGACGCCAGCCATGCGCCGGGCGCGAAGCGGTCATGCAGCGTCACCTGCGCCCCGGCCAGCAGCGCCGGCAGCGTCTGGATGCACAGGCCGCCGACATGGAAGGTCGGCAGCACCGACAGCACATGGTCGTCACGCGTCATGCCGTGCGCCCACCAGCTGGCCCGCGCATTGGCCAGCAGCCCGGCCTGCGTATGGACCGCGCCCTTGGGCTTGCCGGTGGTGCCGGAGGTATAGGCCAGCAGCAGCGGCGCGACGCCGGCCACGTGCGGGAAGCTGGCAACGAGCGGCGCCGGGTGATCGACGATGCGTTCCAGATGCGCCAGCCGGCACTGGCCATCGCTGGCTTCCTGCGCCAGCGCGGAGTGCGCGTCGTCGTGGAACAGCAGCGCCAGCTGCGCATGGCCGGCGATGGCGCGCAGTTCGGCCGCGGCGAGCCGGTAGTTCAACGGCACGAACATCGCTCCGACCCGTGCGCAGGCGAACAGCAGCACCAGCTGCAATTCATGGTTCAGGCACAGCGTGCCGACGCGGTCGCCGGGGCGGATGCCCCAGGTCGCCGCCAGGTGGGCGATGGCACGCTCCACGCGGCGCCACAGCTCGCCGTAGGTCAACGTGCGGCCGAGATAATGCAGCGCGGGCCGCTGCGGCGCCGCGTCGGCGTGCGCCCACAGCAGGGACGGCAGCGCGCCGGGTACGGCGGCGCCGCAACGGGACGGGCCAGTGCTGGCGCCGCTCATTCGTCGCGCTCGCCGGATTCGTACAGCGTTTCGCGGCCCATGCGGTCCAGGATCAGCTCGGCGGTCCAGGGCAGCATCAGCGCACCGCAGCGCGAATCGCGGTACAGGCGCTCCAGCGGCAGGTCCTTGAGCATCGACTGCCCGCCGCAGGTACGGATCGCCAGCCGCGCGATATCGTTGGCGCCTTCCATCACGGTGTAGTGCGCGGCGTACAGGCGCAGGCGCTCGTCCCTGGAGGGGTTCGGCTTCGCTTCATGGATCACGCGCCAGAAGATCGAGCGCATGGTCTCGAGCTGGATGCGCATCTGCGCCACCGCAATCTGCTTGGTCGGGTACATGCGGCGCTTGACCGGCGGCTGGCCCGGCACCTCGCCGCGCAGGTACTGCACGGTGAAGTCGTAGGCGGCCTGCGCCACGCCGAGGTAGGTCGGCGACAGCGTGAAGAACATGGCCGGCCAGGTCTGCGCGGCGCGGTAGTAGACCCCGCGCGGCATCAGCTGCTCCTGGTCGGGCACGAACACGTCCTTGAGCAGCAGCGTGCGCGAGACCGTGCCGCGCATGCCCATCGGGTCCCATTCGCCGGTGACGGTGAGGCCGTCGGCCTTGCCCGGCACGGCGATATAGAGGGTATCGCGCATGTCGGGATGCTGGTCGCCGCGGTCCTCGGTGCAGAGGATGCCGTAGTAGTCGGCGGCGCCAGACAGCGAGGCGAAGATCTTGCGGCCGTTCAGCACCCAGCCGCCTTCGACCTTGCGCGCGGCGGTGCCGAACGGCGCCTTGCCGGCGGCCGCGGCCGAGCCTTCCGAGAACGGCTGCGCGTAGACCGCGCCGTCGCGCACCACACGCGCGAAATGCAGGGCGCGGCGGGCCTCGTGCTCGGCACGCTGTCCGGGCGTCATCTCGATGCCATCGGACAGCGTGCCGGTCCACATGGTCGAGCAGATATGCATGTTGTACGTCAGCGCGGTCGCGCCGCAGAAGCGGCCGATCTCGGCGCCCACCATGCAATAGGTGGCGAAGTCCGCGCCTTCGCCGCCGAAGGCTTCCGGCACGCACAGCCCCAGCAGGCCGGCTTCGCGCAGGTCGTCGTAGTTGGCGAAGGGAAAGCTGGCCTCGCGGTCCCAGGTGGCGGCACGCGCGGCGAAGCGTTCGCGGCCCAGGCGGTTGGCCAGCGCCAGCAGGCGCGCCTGGCGCGGGGTGAAATCCGCCGTACCGACGGCGGGGATGAAGTCGAGCTGGCCGGATGGCATGTCGCGGTCTCCTTGGCGCCGGTCGATATGAACCTGCGCCGTTGATCTGGTTTTCAGGGACTTCGGGACCGGCGCGCGCGTCAGCGCACCGGGAAATGCCGTTGGAGAAAAGCGAGTACGGGAGCGTTGAAGGCCGCCGGCCGCTCCATGCAGGCCAGGTGGCCAACATCGCGCAGACAGTGGTATTCGGCGCCGGGGATGCGCTGCGCCATGCGCTGCATCACTTCCGGCGAGGCGTTGGTGTCGTGCTGGCCGGCCAGCGCGAGCACCGGCACGGCGATGCGCGCAAGCGCGTCGCGCTGGTTGAAGCGCACCAGCGCACCCAGCGCGGCGCGGTAGGCGGGCGCGGGCACGGCAGCCATTACCGCGGTGGCGAAGGCCACGGCGGGCGCATCGGCATCCGGCGCGACCATGGTGCGCACCAGCCCTGCCGCCATCTCGGCCATGCTCTTGCCGGCATCCAGCGGCGCGGTGCGCGCGGCGACGAACTCGCGCTGCCACGGCCCGTCGCCCTTGCCGAACGCGGGCGAGGTGCCCGACAGCACCATGCCGTCGACCAGCGCCGGCGTGGCGGCATACGCCTGCTGCGCCACCATGCCGCCCATGCTGTGGCCGAGCAGCACCACGCGCCGGCCGGCATCGCGCTCGGCCTGCAACAGCGGCGCCAAAGCGCGGGCCAGGCCGTCGAAATCGTAAGGATCGATCATGGCGCTGTCGCCATAGCCGGGCATGTCCCACGCCAGCGCGCGGTATCCCGCCTGCGCCAGCGCTTCGCCCTGCGCCGGCCACGCGGCCTTGCCGCCGCCGATGCCGTGCAGCATCACCACCGCCACCGGGCCGTCGCCCCACTCCAGCGTGGCGATGCCATTGGGGTGCTTATGGAGGGTGGGCACGCTCATGCCGGCACCTCCACCAGCTGGCCTGCCTCGACTTCATTGCGGCCGTCGAGCGAGACCGTGCAGTTGCGCAGCGGCAAATCGAAATGGCCCAGCGTATGGCGGCCCGCCACCTCGTTGGCGCCCGTGGAGAACAGGAAGTTGCCGCCGAATGCGCGCAGCTCGGTGCCGTTGCAGTCGCGCTTGTCGTAGAAGGCGAGCGCATCCCAGCGCGCCGTCCGGTTCAGGCCCCAGCCGACGTGCGAGACCGCGTAGGCGTCGCGCGTGCCCTCGCGGTCGGCCCAGGCCTGGTAATAGCCGCGCATCATGTCGGCGTCGACGCCCTGACCTTCCACGGCGACGATGTAGTCGTCCTCGATATGGCAGACCACGGTGTCGCGCAGGTAAGTCTTGAAGGTCAGGTTGACGTCGCCCGGTGCCAGCACCAGCGTGCCGTTGACCTGGCGGCTGGCCGGGAACGCCAGGCACAGGCCACCCGGCCAGTGCGAGACCTGCCCCGGCTTGTTGCAGAAGCCCCAGACGCCACCCACGCGGGCGTCGGCCAGGCCGATACGCAGCTCGGTGCCGGCCGCGGAATGCACGCGCATTTCCTTCGCGCCGCGCAGACGCTTCATCGCGGCGCGCACGGTGCCTTCCAGCGCGGGGTCGGGCTGGCAGCGCTCCAGGATCTCCGGGTGTTCGTTGCTGACCATCAGCATGCGCGGCATGACGCCGTCGGCGCCGCGCAGGATCAGCGGCAGTTCGGGGGCGTGCAGCAGGCCTTCGACGGTGCAATCGAGCACCAGGTGGCAGCGGGACAGCGCGGCGACGACCGGCGCGAGGTTTTGCAGGGCATCGCTGGCGCCGGTCGAACGTACCGGGGCGGGCGCACTGAGTGCCGGTGTCGGCACCTGGATCCGCACCGGCGTGGCACCCAGCGAGTGCACTGCCAATTCGGCCAAGGCCACGTTGACAGGGCGGGATTGCGACTCCGTTACAATTCCAACGACTTCCGCGCCTTGCAGGGCACAGAGTTCCAGAGTGCGCCGGAACGCCGCCAGCCAGCGGTGTTCGATCTGCTCAATGAGCATGTCTTGTCTCCTGCTTGTTATCGTGGCGGCATGCGCCGCGCTGTTTTTTGCGCCTCGACCGACACCCGCCGCAGGCGGCGTGTCAGCGGACTTGGTTGAAGTCCCTGGCGCGAATAATATATATGAAATTTCATGAACTCCAGTGGAGCCCCCATGGGCATGCCTGAGGCCCAGCCACGGATCGCCAGCGTCGCCGCCGCACCGGACTTCGATACGCAGCATTTCCGCCGCACGCTGTCACAGTTCGCGACCGGCGTGACGGTCATCACCACGCGTGCCAGCGCCGAATCGGTCGCGGCCGGCGCGCCCCCGTTCATTGGCATCACGGCCAGTTCGTTCAACTCGGTGTCGCTGGATCCGCCGCTGGTGCTGTGGAGCATGGCCACGCGGGCCAACAGCCTGCCGATGTTCCGCGACGGCACCCACTACATCATCAATGTGCTGTCGGCATCGCAACTGGACCTGTGCCAGCGCTTCGCCACGCTGAAGGGCGACCGCTTCGCAGGCGTCGACTACCGGCTGTCGGCCACCGGCCTGCCGATCCTGGCCAACGCGCTGGCGTGGTTCGAATGCCATAACCGCAGCCGCTACGACGAGGGCGACCATGTGATCTTCGTCGGCGAGGTGGAGCGCTGCGGCGTGCTCGAAGGCCCGGACGGCCCGCTGGTGTTCCAGGGCGGGCAGTTTTCCACCACCAGTCCGCTCGAACCCTGAGCGCGCGGCTCCATCATGGCGGACCAGCCTTTCGTCGATGGCTACCTGGCCTACCTGCTGGCCCGCGCCAGCCATCTGATTTCCGGCGAATTCCACCGCGAGGTCGAAGCCCGCGGCCTGTCCGTGCCGGAATGGCGCGTGCTGGCGACACTGGCCGACCGCGCCGACTGCACCATCGGCGCGCTGGCCGAAATCACGCTGACCAAGCAGCCCACGCTGACCAAGCTGGTCGACCGCATGGCCGCCGAGGGGCTGGTCAGGCGCACCGCCGGCACCACCGACCGCCGCCATGCGCTGATCTCGATCACGCCGCACGGGCTGGCGCTGGCCCGGCCGCTGCTGGAACGCGCCGCGCAGCATGAGCGCGCGGTGCTGAACGATTTCGGGCCCGAGCAAGGGGCACAGCTCAAGGAAACGCTGCGGCAGCTGATCTCGCTGCACACGCAGCGTTAGGCCTCTTCCCCGCCGGCCTTCAGGATCGCCAGCGGCGAACTGTCGGTCTTGATCCGCTGCAGCACGATGTTCGAGCGAATATCCATCACGCCCTTGGTGCGGTACAGCCGGTTCACGATGAAGTCCGAGTAGTGCTTCAGGTTGCGCGCCTGCACGCGCAGGATGTAGTTGCTGTCGCCCGTGATGATGTAGGCCGACAGCACTTCGGGCCACGACTGCACCGCGGCGATAAAGGTGTCGTGCCAGCCCTCCACGTCATGGCGCATGGACACCTGCACGATGGCCTCCAGTTCAAGCCCGAGTTGCTCGGCATCGAACCAGGCGCGGTAGCCGCCGATCACCCCTGACTCTTCCAGCAGCCGCACGCGGCGCAGGCATGCCGAAGGCGACAGCGCCACCCGGTCGGCCAGGTCCTGGTTGCTGATGCGGCCGTTCTCCTGCAGGCAGGCAAGAATGCGTAAATCGATGGGATCGAGGGTCATTCGAATTTCCTGCGATGTTTCTAAAGATATTCGCATTTTATGCGAAAGATTGCCGATCTGACGGCTCATTTCGCAAGCCTCTTCCCGGGGATTTTGTCTAATATGCCGACATCGAGGCAGACACAAACGGCACCGCCGCCCCCTTCCATGACCGCCCCCAGACAAGACCCGCGCCGGCTGTGGGACATCAGCCCGCCGCTGTCCCCGGCCACCCCGGTGTGGCCCGGCGACACCCCGTTCCAGCAAGTGCCCGCGTGGCAGATGGATGAACACTGCCCGGTGAATGTCGGCCGCATTACGCTGTCGCCGCACACCGGCGCCCACGCCGACGCGCCGCTGCACTACGCCGCTGATGGCGCGCCGATCGGCGACGTGCCGCTGGCGCCATACCTCGGCCCCTGCAGGGTAGTCCACTGCATCGGCGCATCTCCGGTGGTGGAGCCGCGCCATGTTGAACACGCCCTGCAGGACCTGCCGCCGCGCGTGCTGCTGCGTACCTACCAGCAATCGCCGCTGGCGCAATGGGATCCTGATTTCTGTGCCGTCGCCGCCGACACCATCGCGCTGCTCGCAGCGCACGGCGTGCAGCTGGTCGGCATCGACACGCCTTCGCTCGATCCGCAGGAATCCAAGACCATGGACGCGCACAAGGCCGTGCGCCGGCATGGGCTGGCGATCCTGGAAGGCATCGTGCTGGATGACGTTGCCGAAGGCGACTATGAGCTGATTGCGCTGCCGCTGCGCTTTGCCGGGCTCGATGCCAGCCCGGTGCGCGCCGTGCTGCGCAGCCTGTACTGAACGCTTCAAAGATTCACATAGCCACTACAAGACATGACAACCATTGACCGCGAGCACTGTCTGCAGCTCGACCAGCAAGACCCCCTGCGCCCCCTGCGCGACCAGTTCGCCCTGCCCGAAAGCGTGATCTATCTCGACGGCAACTCGCTCGGCGCGCGCCCGCGCGCCGCCGCCGCGCGTGCCGCCCAGGTGGTGGCCGAGGAATGGGGCGATGGCCTGATCCGCAGCTGGAATACCGCCGGCTGGTTCGAACTGCCGCAGCGGCTGGGTAACAAGCTCGCCCCGCTGGTCGGCGCCGGCGAGAATGAAGTCGTGGTGACGGACACCACCTCGATCAACCTGTTCAAGGTGCTGGCCGCCGCGCTGCGCGTGCAGCAGGCGCGCGACCCGGCACGCAAGGTGATCGTGTCCGAAGCCAGCAACTTCCCGACTGACCTCTACATCGCACAGGGCCTGGCTGACCTGCTGCAGCAGGGCTACTCGCTGCGCCTGGTCAACTCGCCGGCCGAGATCGACGCCGCCGTCGGCGCCGATACCGCGGTGCTGATGCTGACGCACGTCAACTACCAGAGCGGCGAGATGCTCGACATGGCCGCGCTGACCGAACTGGCCCATGCCCGCGGCGCGCTGACCGTCTGGGACCTGTGCCACTCCGCCGGCGCCGTGCCGGTCAACCTGAAGGCGTCCGGCGCCGACTACGCCATCGGCTGCACCTACAAGTACCTGAACGGCGGCCCGGGCTCGCCCGCGTTCGTGTGGGTCGCGCCGGCGCTGCGCGATGCGTTCTGGCAGCCGCTGTCGGGCTGGTGGGGCCACGCCGCGCCATTCGCAATGGAACCGCAGTACCGACCGGTGGAAGGCGTGCGCCGCTTCCTGTGCGGCACGCAGCCGGTCACCTCGCTGGCGATGGTCGAGTGCGGGCTGGATGTGTTTGCGCAAACCAGCATGGCGGCACTGCGCGCCAAGTCGCTGCAGCTGACCGACCTCTTCATCCAGCTGGTGGAAGCGCGCTGCGGCCACCATCCGCTGACGCTGGTCACGCCGCGCGAGCACGCGCGCCGCGGCAGCCAGGTGAGCTGGGAACATCCGGAAGGCTATGCCGTGGTGCAGGCGCTGATCGAGCGCGGCGTCATCGGCGACTACCGCGAGCCGCGCATCGCGCGCTTCGGCTTCACGCCGCTGTACACCAGCTTCACCGAAGTCTGGGATGCGGTGGAAATCCTGCGCGATGTGCTGGACAGCGGCGCGTATCGCGATGCGCGCTTCCAGGTGCGCGGCCAGGTGACCTGATCGGGAGTTGCATCATGAGTGAAATCAAGGGATGCCCGTTCTCGGGCGCGGCGAGCGCATCGCAAACGGCATCGCAGGGCGATGGCTGGCATGGCGCGCAGATGGATTTCGCCAGGGACATGAGCTATGGCGATTATCTGGGCCTGGACCAGATCCTGAGCGCACAGCACCCACTGTCGCCGGACCATAACGAGATGTTGTTTATCGTGCAGCACCAGACCACCGAGCTGTGGATGAAGCTGATGCTGCATGAGCTGCGCGCCGCGCGCGAGTCGGTCAAGACCGACAGCCTGCCGCCCGCGTTCAAGATGCTGACGCGCGTGTCGCGCATCATGGACCAGCTGGTGCAGGCGTGGAACGTGCTGGCGACGATGACGCCGCCGGAGTATTCGGCGATGCGGCCTTACCTGGGGATGTCGTCTGGCTTCCAGTCGTACCAGTATCGGGAAATCGAATTCATCCTCGGCAACAAGAATGCGGCCATGCTGAAGCCGCATGCGCATCGGGCCGAGCACCTGGCGCTGGTGGAAACTGCTCTGAAAACGCCGTCGCTTTATGATGAAGCGATCCGGCTGATGGCGCGGCGTGGTTTTGCCATTGATGCAGACTGCGTTGAGCGCGACTGGACGCAGCCTACTGCCTACAACGCCTCGGTTGAGGCGGCCTGGCTTGAGGTCTATCGCAATCCTTCTGCGCACTGGGAGCTGTATGAACTTGGCGAGAAGTTCGTCGACCTGGAGGATTCGTTCCGGCAATGGCGGTTCCGGCATGTGACTACGGTTGAACGCGTAATCGGCTTCAAGCGTGGCACTGGCGGCACCGAGGGTGTCAGCTATTTGCGGAAGATGCTGGATGTGGTGTTGTTTCCGGAGCTCTGGAAGCTCAGGACGGATCTTTAATCCCTGGCGCCCCGCATTCCGGGATAGCGGCGTCCTAAGGCCCCGGGCCGGGCATTCACCAAATGCCCGGCCGCAAGGCAAAGACACCAACGTGAAGCCTCTAAACTCCGTCCGACAACCTGCCGGCCAAGGCCACCAGCGCCGGCGCCAGCGTCCGGTGGAAAACCTCTTCCTCCACCGCCCCATAAGAAGCGCTGCAACTCAGCATATGCAGATCCTTCTCCCCAACGGGCCGGAACGCCACCGCGCAAGCATGGATAGCGGGATGCCAATCCCGGAATGAGGACGCATAGCCCCGCTGCTGCGCATCGGCCAGCGCCACCCGCGTCGGCCCTTCCTGCTGTTTCCACTGCTCCGGAAATGCCTGGCTGAATTCAGCGAGTACCCGATCCCGCCGCGCCGGCGGCAGGGCCGCCAGATACGCCCGCCCCATCGAACTGGACACCAGCGACAGCCGCGATCCCACCCCTAGCCCCAGCATTACGCCAGCGTCGTTACGGATCGATTCGAGATAAATCACCTCCATCCGCTCACGCTTGCCAAGCGACACCGACACGCCGTACGACTGCGCGAACGCCAGCATATGCGGCCGCGCCAGCGCCACCACGTCGGACGCCGACAGGTACGCATACCCCAGCGCCAGCACGCCCGCATCGAGCGCGTACTTGCCCAGGCTGTCGTCATAGCGCAGGTAACCCAACTGCACCAGCGTGCCGGCCAGCCGGCTGACAGTGGCTTTGGGAAAGCCTGTGCGGCGCACGAAATCCTGGTTGCCCAACATCGCCTCGCCGGTACGGAAGCAACGCAGCAGCTCCAGCCCGCGCGCCAGCGCGGTGACGAAATTGGGATCGCTCTCACGTACCGGTGTGTCCGGTGTCGGGGCGTCGTTCGAAAGTGACGGACTGTTCAAGATGTGCTCCTCTCTGGTCGGCAGTTGTCCGCTCATCGCACAAGGCATCGGTGGCTTGGGGTTTTGCCTGTTGCGCGGCAAAGCCTTTGCGATATACTAATTCAACGGAACACAGTTCCGCAATGCGGAACCAAAAATCCTCCGCCAACGATCACCGAACCACACTCTGGAAGCACCCGCGCAAGTCGCCCCCGCTTCCGCCGCGCCACCGAAGGAGACCTGCATGGCTGCCAATGCCGAATTCCACTGGGCCGATCCCCTGCTGCTCGACCAGCAACTGACCGCCGACGAACGCGCCGTGCGTGACGCCTCCGCGGCGTACTGCCAGGACAAGCTGATGCCGCGCGTGCTGCAGTCGTTCCGCAACGAGAAGACCGACGTCGAGATCTTCCGCGAGATGGGCGAACTCGGCCTGCTCGGCCCCACCATCCCGGAGCAATACGGCGGCCCCGGCCTGAACTACGTCAGCTACGGCCTGATCGCCCGTGAAGTGGAGCGCGTCGATTCGGGCTACCGCTCGATGATGAGCGTGCAGTCGTCGCTGGTGATGGTGCCGATCTATGAATTCGGCACTGAAGCGCAGAAGCAGAAGTACCTGCCCAAGCTGGCCACTGGCGAGTGGATCGGCTGTTTTGGCCTGACCGAGCCGAACCATGGCTCCGACCCGGGCTCGATGGTCACGCGCGCCAAGAAGGTCGACGGCGGCTATGAGCTGACCGGCGCCAAGATGTGGATCACCAACTCGCCGATCGCCGACGTGTTCGTGGTATGGGCCAAGCTGGCGGGCGAAGACGGCAAGGAAGACATCCGCGGCTTCATCCTCGAAAAGGGCTGGAAGGGCCTGAGCGCCCCGGCCATCCACGGCAAGGTTGGCCTGCGTACGTCGATCACCGGCGAAATCGTCCTCGATCAGGTCTTCGTGCCGGAAGAGAACATCATGCCGGGCGTGAAGGGCCTGAAGGGCCCGTTCACCTGCCTGAACTCGGCCCGCTACGGCATCGCCTGGGGCGCGCTGGGCGCCGCCGAGTTCTGCTGGCACACCGCCCGCCAGTACACGCTGGACCGCAAGCAGTTCGGCCGCCCGCTGGCCCAGACGCAGCTGGTGCAGAAAAAGCTGGCCGACATGCAGACCGAGATCACGCTGGGCCTGCAAGGCTGCCTGCGCCTGGGCCGCATGAAGGACGAAGGCACCGCCGCGGTGGAAATCACCTCGATCATGAAGCGCAACTCGTGCGGCAAGTCGCTGGACATCGCCCGCGTGGCCCGTGACATGCTCGGCGGCAACGGCATCTCGGATGAATTCGGCGTGATC
>Ga0102589_1000220_pt1 | contig 148085 bp, 134 predicted proteins | sample AraplaMF_Col_mLB_FD_76858 | JGI IMG/M metagenome (GOLD analysis project Ga0102589, IMG submission 76858) | Arabidopsis root microbial communities from the University of North Carolina, USA - plate scrape MF_Col_mLB | ecosystem: Host-associated > Plants > Roots > Endosphere | place: USA...
CTCCCGTAGGAGTTTGGGCCGTGTCTCAGTCCCAATGTGGCTGATCATCCTCTCAGACCAGCTATGGATCGTCGCCTTGGTAGGCCTTTACCCCACCAACTAGCTAATCCAACGCGGGCTCATCCTTGACCGATAAATCTTTCTCCCGAAGGACACATACGGTATTAGCACAAGTTTCCCTGCGTTATTCCGTAGTCAAGGGTAGATTCCCACGCGTTACTCACCCGTCTGCCGCTCCCCTTGCGGGGCGCTCGACTTGCATGTGTTAAGCCTGCCGCCAGCGTTCGTTCTGAGCCAGGATCAAACTCTCATGTTGAGAATTCAATCTCGACTAAATCACGTTCTTTGAATCGACGAGAACTTCACACCTGTTTTCCAGGACATCAGCCGAAACAAATATCCGAAAACCAGTGTAACTTCTCTTGATAAACGTGACCGTCAAAGTCTCTTTCAAAGGATCCAATCTCTCAGATCCCGCAAGCTCCGCCGCCCACGTTTCTCTTTCTTCCAATCTTCAATTGTCAAATAACAGACGAACCCTAAAGTCGTCGACAAAACCCGTTCCAAACTCGCGCCCAGAACACAAACCAGCAATCCGCCAATCCGCTTGAGGTTCTTTAGAACGAAAGACTTCGTCGCCAGCAGCGCCGCCGCCCTCGTTCAGTGAGGGGGCTTATAGAACTAACCCCTTTTCCAAGTCAACACACCTAGCCAAAGTTTTTTGACATTTTTGTAACAGGTTGAAAATGAAGGGCTTTTAGGGGTCGCCTTCAAAAACAAGCAAATCTCCCGCCCGATTTGGTGGTTTTTGAGATTCGTTTTGCCGAATCCTGAAAGAAAGGCTTCGGCGGGGGGAGACACGCCATATATGGGGTGCCCGACGCGGAATTCCAGGGTGCTTGCCTATGACGCGCCTCACTCGCTAGTTTGGCGATGAAGAACGATACGGCGGAGTGAAGAATGCTTGTCCTCGATGAAGAACAGACGCGCGCGGCCCTGCCCTGGCTGGAGCTGATCGAGGCGATCGCCCGGATGTTCCAGAGCGATTGCGTGATGCCGGTGCGCCATCACCATGAAATGGACGTGCCGAATGAAGAGAGCGCGACGCTGCTCCTGATGCCGGCCTGGGTTCCCGGGCGCTATGCCGGGGTGAAGACGGTGTCGGTCTTCCCAGGCAATGTGCGGCGGGGCCTGCCGGCGATCTTCGGAACCTATCTTCTTTCCTCCGGCGCTACCGGCGAGATGCTTGCCGCAATCGACGGCGGCGAACTGACCGCGCGGCGGACGGCGGCGGCATCGGCTCTGGCGGCGCGTCATCTCGCCCGTCCCGACGCGGAGGAGATGCTGGTCTGCGGAACCGGTCGCCTGTCGCTCAACCTGATGCTGGCCCACGGCACGACCCGACCGATCAAGCGCTATCGGGTCTGGGGCCGCAACGGCCAAGCGGCGGAAAAGATCGCCGCCGAAGCACGAGCGCTCGGCCTCGATACCGAGGCGGTCGCGGATGCGCAAGCCGCGGCGCGGACGGCCGATATCATTTCCTGCGCCACGCTTTCCAGCGATCCGCTGATATCAGGCGAATGGCTGAAACCCGGCGCCCATCTCGATCTCGTCGGCGCCTTCAAACCGAACATGCGCGAAAGCGACGACGAGGCCATCCGCCGTGCTTCGGTCTATGTCGATACGCGCGCCGGCGCTATCAGCGAGGCGGGCGACATCGTCCAGCCGCTGAAAAGCGGTGTGATGAAGGAAAGCGACATCAAGGCCGAGCTTGCGGAACTCGTCAGCGGCGCCCATGGCGGACGAAGCCACGACGCTGAGATCACGCTGTTCAAGTCGGTCGGCGCAGCTTTGGAAGATCTCGCCGGGGCGATTCTTGCCTATGAGACCGTGACGGGCCGAAAGTGACAATCAGTGCATCATTGCCGGACCTTCCGGTTTCACATGTCCTGCCGGCCGTCGGTACCGCCTTGGCCGAGCGGAGACGCGCCGTTCTTTCCGCACCACCCGGCGCCGGCAAGACGACGCTGGTGCCGCTATATCTGCTCGACCAGGCCTGGCGCGGTGACGGCAAAATCATCCTGCTGGAGCCGCGACGTCTGGCGGCGCGGGCAGCGGCAAGCCGGATGGCATCGCTGATCGGCGAACAGGTCGGCGGGACGGTCGGCTACCGCATGCGCCTCGACAACAGGATATCGGCAGCGACACGGATCGAGGTGGTGACCGAAGGGGTTTTCGCCCGGATGATCCTCGACGACCCGGAACTGACCGGTGTCTCGACGGTGATCTTCGACGAATTCCATGAGCGTTCGCTGGATGCAGACTTCGGACTCGCTCTGGCGCTCGACGTCCAATCGGCGCTGCGTGAGGATCTGCGCATCCTCGTCATGTCGGCGACCCTCGATGTCGAACGTGTGGCCGCCCTGCTCGACCATCCGCCCGTCATCGAAAGCCTGGGGCGCAGCTTTCCGATCGATATCCGCTATCAGGATCGGCCGGGCGGCGAACGCATCGAGGATGCCGTCACCCGGGCGATACTCGATGCGCATGCCAATGAGGCCGGCTCGATCCTCGCCTTCCTGCCCGGCCAGGCGGAAATCACGCGGACGGTGGAACGTCTGCAGGGACGATTCGGAGCCGAAACGGTGATTGCGCCGCTTTACGGCAATCTCAGCCAGAAGGAGCAGGATGCGGCTATTCGACCGGCATCCCAGGGGACGCGTAAGATCGTGCTTGCGACATCGATCGCCGAAACCTCGATCACCATCGACGGCGTCAGGATCGTTATCGACAGCGGGCTGCAGCGCCTGCCGGTGTTCGAGGCGTCGACCGGGATCACGCGGCTGGAGACGGTGCGCGTATCGCGGGCTTCCGCCGATCAGCGGGCGGGTCGTGCCGGACGAACGGAACCGGGTATCGCCGTCAGGCTGTGGCACCAGGGACAGACGGCGGCACTGCCGGCCTTCACACCGCCGCAGATCCTTTCCAGCGATCTCTCGGGGCTGGTGCTCGACCTCGCGCATTGGGGCGTTCAAGATCCGGCATCCCTTGCCTTCGTCGATCAGCCGCCGGAAACGACGCTGAGGGAAGCGCGGGTTCTGCTCGGCCAGCTCGGCGCGCTCGACAAGGACGGAGCGCTGACGGCACGCGGCAAGGTGATGCGCGATCTGGCGGTGCCGCCGCGGCTTGCCGCCATGGTCGTCTCGGCGGGGGAAGCCGGCTACGCCCGGGATGCCGCGATGATCGCCGTGCTTCTCACCGAACAGGGGCTTGGCGGAACGAGCGTGGATATCGAGGAGCGGCTGCGGCGCTTCAAGGCCGAGCGCGGCGAGAGAGCAGAGGCCTCGCGCCGGCTGGCGGGACGGCTGGCGAGCGGCCTCGACCGCGTTGCCGCAACGGCGCCGGCGCTTGCGGGCCAGCTTTTGCTGCACGCATTCCCGGACCGAATCGCACTTCAGCGCGGCGGACGCGGCCGATTCGTGATGGCGAACGGGCGCGGAGCGGAACTGCCGGAAACCGAGAGGCTGGCGGGCAGCCAGATGCTGGTGATTGCCGATCTCACCGGACGAGCGGCGCAGGCGCGGGTTCTGGCGGCGGCCGAAGTGACACGCGGCGACATCGAAGCCGAGTTGCCCGGCGAGATCAAATCCGGCGATCAAATATTCTTCGATCGGCAAAGCCGGCAAATACGGGCGCGGCGAGCAACCCGGCTCGGCGCGATCATCTTCGACGAGACGCCCTTGCCGCGCCCCTCCGGTGCAGCCGTCACGCAGGCGCTGGTGGAGGGAGTGCGCGAGCTGGGGCTCGATCAACTTGTCTTCTCGAAGGAAGCCATTCAGCTTCGCGAGCGGATCGGCTTCCTTCACAGGACGATCGGCGAGCCTTGGCCCGATGTCAGCGATGACGCCCTGCTTTCCCGGCTGGACGACTGGTTCGCACCCTTCCAGACGGAGGCCCGCGGCCTGTCCGAAATATCAGCAGCCGGACTTTCGAACGGACTGATGTCCCTGGTGCCGCATGAATTGCAACGCGACCTCAGCCGGCTGGCGCCGACCCATTTCGAGGCGCCGACCGGCCAAAGGCATCCGATCCAATATGAGGGCGAGGAGCCGGTGCTGACGATCCGCGTGCAGGAGCTGTTCGGACTGAAGCAGCACCCGGCCATTGCCGGCGGCCGCCTGCCGCTGCTGCTCGAACTCACGTCGCCGGCGCACCGGCCGATCCAGACCACGCGCGACCTGCCGGGCTTCTGGGCCGGCTCGTGGAAGGATGTGCGTGCGGATATGCGCGGCCGCTATCCCCGTCATCCCTGGCCGGAGCGGCCGGAAGATGCGTTGCCGACGACACGGGCAAAACCGCGTGGTACATGAGGCCCATTCAAGGAGCCCGCGGCATGATCGACAAGCCTGGCATGATCGACAAGACGGAAGGCTATACGCTGGAAGATCGGCATAATAGCCGCAGGCTGCGCCTGCAGACGCTGGTGCGGCTGCGCTGGCTTGCCGTCGGCGGACAGGCGCTGACGGTGTTCATCGTTGCCTTCTGGCTGAAATTTCCCTTGCCACTGATTGCCAGCTCTTCGCTGATCGCTGCCCTTGCCTGGGTGAATTTCTACCTGACGATCCGTTACCCGCCGACCCACCGACTGGAAGCGCCGGCCGCCTTCGCTCTGCTCGGCTTCGACCTCTTGCAGCTCTGCGCGCTGCTCTTCATCACCGGCGGCCTGGCCAATCCCTTCGCCGCGCTCGTCTGCGTGCCCGTCATCATCTCCTTTGCCTCGCAGCCGATCCGCTACAGCACCGCGCTGATCGGCTTTGCGATGGTCTGCATCACGGTGCTTGCCTTTTCGCCCTTTCCGCTGCCCTGGTTCGACGGGGTCGAGATCAACGTGCACAATGTCATGCAGTTCGGCGTCTGGTGCTCGATCGCATCGACAATGGCATTCGCCGCCTTCTATGCCTATCGGGTCTCGATGGAAGCGAGCCAGCTTGCCGATGCGTTGGCTGCGACCGAACTGGTGCTGCAGCGAGAAAAGCACCTTTCGCAACTCGATGGGCTGGCGGCCGCCGCCGCTCATGAGCTCGGCACGCCGCTGGCGACGATCAGCGTCGTCGCCAAGGAAATGGAGCGGGAACTCAAGGACGACGATCGTTTCCGCGAGGACGTGATGCTGCTGCGCAGCCAGAGCGAACGCTGCCGCGATATCCTGCGGCGGCTGACCACACTTTCCTCCGAGGGCGAAGCGCATATGCGCCGCCTGCCGCTTTCCTCGATGATCGAGGAGATCGTCGCGCCGCACCGGGAATTCGGCATCAGATTGGAACTCATCGAAAAGAGCCCACGCAAGGGCGAGCCGGTGACCGACCGCAATGCCGGCATCATGTACGGGCTCGGCAACCTGATCGAAAACGCCGTCGATTATGCCCGCGAGAAAGTGACGGTCACCATCGAGCACGATCACGACAAAGTGCTGATCGTCATTGAAGACGATGGGAACGGTTATGCGCCCGATATTCTGACGCGGATCGGCGAGCCCTATGTGACCAAGCGGCAGAAAGAGGATACGGCCGGCGGCCTGGGGCTCGGGCTTTTCATTGCCAAGACGCTGCTGGAGCGCTCGGGCGCGTCGCTGATTTTCGAGAACCGCGATCCGGAAAGTGCGGGCGCGCGTATCCGAATCGAATGGCCACGTATGCTGATCGACGCAAATTCGACAAAATGACTTTGTCGGCATAAACAGGATAGAGCGGCTGACGCAGATCGGGCGTTCAACCGCCGGGACCGAAACGATGACAGAACAGAACCATGACAATTTCGCCGCGTCGGATGAGGATCATATCGGTCCCGACGCCAGCCTGCTGATCGTCGACGACGACGGGCCGTTCCTGCGCCGCCTGGCACGGGCGATGGAGACGCGCGGCTTCCAGGTGGAGACGGCCGAATCAGTGGCGGAGGGCGTTGCCAAATCGAGAGGCAGGCCGCCGAAATATGCGGTGGTCGACCTGCGGCTCGGCGATGGCAATGGGCTCGACGTCATCGAGGCGATCCGCCAGCGGCGTGACGACACCAGGATCATCGTGCTGACCGGCTACGGCAATATCGCAACGGCGGTCACGGCCGTGAAGCTCGGCGCCGTCGATTATCTGGCAAAGCCTGCGGATGCCGACGACGTGTTTTCGGCGCTGACGCAGCGGCCGGGCGAAAAGGCGGAACTTCCCGAGAATCCGATGTCGGCCGACCGGGTGCGCTGGGAGCACATCCAGCGGGTCTATGAAATGTGCGAGCGCAATGTTTCCGAAACGGCGCGCCGGCTCAACATGCACCGGCGCACACTGCAGCGCATCCTTGCCAAGCGCGCGCCAAAATAAGCAGGCGCAGCATCAGACATCGTCCACGGTGAACGGTTTTCCGTTCGCCCATTCGGCCATCATCAGCCTTTGGGCGGCGGCACGCGAGAAATTGAGCGTGACGGATTTGCGCGTGGCCGGCGCCATGCGGTGTTCCGGCGCCTCGCGAATCATATGGGCGCCATAACCATCCGACAGGAACAGACCGCATTCCTCGGGAAATATGTCTAGCGGCACATCCTGGTGAGTCGCAAAGAACAGGCGGTCGCAATGCAGCCTGTATTCCGGCCATTTGCGATCCACCCGGAAATCCTCGATCGATGTCTTGATTTCGATGATCCAGACCTCGCCCTTCTCCGAAAGCGTGATCAGATCGGCGCGGCGGCCGCTGGCGAGCGGCAGTTCGGGCAGCACGGCATGGCGCATTTCATGCAGCAATATCTGCGTTCCCCGCCGCACCATCATGGCCCTGTCCGATTGCCGGCCATCGATTAACGGATTGTTATTGTAAACGCTCAAAATCGTCATGGATAACCACCGCAGGGGCTGGTGTGTTGTTGCAAAAAAACCATGCGCTTCTAATTTGCGCCGCAGACGGATTTGTCGCGCCGCAGTAGCCTTGCAAAGCGCAAGTTAATCGAAAATAAACCATAATCAACGATGGTCGAGAGACCGTTCTCCTTGCCCCAAAACTTCAAGAGTCATCCATGCGCATCCGCAATGCATTCCCTGTATTTGGCCTGCTGACAACGCTCGCTCTGGCCGGTTGCTCCACGAGCTCAGACAGCGCGTCCGTCGACGACAAGGGCGCAGGCCCGACGGTACAGACGGCCCAGATCTTCGATGACGCCTACGGCGTGACGAAGGATGCCGGATACTCGCTGCCGGCGATCCCGATCAGCCGGGTCAAGCCGCAGTTCCGCCGCCAGGTCGTCAACTACGAAACCACCGAGCGCCCCGGCACGATCATCGTCAACACGCGCGAGCGCTTCCTCTATTACATCCTGGCCAACGGCAAGGCGATGCGCTACGGCATCGGCGTCGGCAAGCAGGGCTTCGCATGGGCCGGCACCGCCTACGTCGCCTGGAAGCAGGAATGGCCGACCTGGCACCCGCCGAAGGAAATGGCTGTCCGCCGGCCCGACGTCGCCAAATATGTCGAAGACGGCATGGGCCCGGGTCTCAGCAATCCGCTCGGCGCACGCGCCATGTATCTCTTCAACGAGGACGGCAAGGACACGCTCTTCCGCCTGCACGGCACGCCGGAATGGGCTTCGATCGGCACCGCCGCTTCCTCGGGCTGCATTCGCCTGATGAACCAGGATGTTATCGACCTCTACAGCCGCGTTCGTCCCGGCAAGGGCACATCCAAGGTCGTCGTCATTCAGTAAGCTAGATATCGAATTCGGTAAAAAAAGGGCCGCCGGGACTGTCGTTCCGGCGGCCTTTTCGTATCTTCCTATCACGCAGCCTGCTTCGCCTTCAGCTCGAGGCGGCGGCGGTGAAGCACCGGCTCGGTATAGCCGTTCGGCTGCTCCCTGCCCTTCAGGATGAGATCGAGGGCGGCCTGGAAGGCGATCGAATCGTTGAAATTGCCGGCCATCGGCTGATAGGCGGGATCCGATTCGTTCTGCCGGTCGACAACAGCGGCCATGCGCTTCATCGTCTCGACGATCTGAGCTTCCGTGACGACCTTGTGATGCAGCCAGTTCGCCATGTGCTGAGCCGAGATGCGCAATGTGGCGCGATCCTCCATCAGGCCGACATTGTTGATGTCGGGCACCTTCGAGCAGCCGACACCCTGATCGACCCAGCGCACGACGTAACCGAGGATGCCCTGGGCATTGTTGTCGAGCTCGCGCTGGATTTCCTCCGGGGTCCAGTTCGGCCGCACCGCAACCGGCACGGAGAGAATGTCGGAGAGCTTGGCGCGGGCGCGATCCTTCAGTCCTTGCTGAACGCGGGCGACATTGACCCGGTGATAATGGGTGGCATGCAGGGTTGCAGCCGTCGGCGACGGTACCCAGGCGGTGTTGGCGCCGGCCTTCGGATGGGCGATCTTCTGTTCGAGCATCGCCGCCATCAGATCCGGCATCGCCCACATCCCCTTGCCGATCTGGGCGTGGCCGGCAAGGCCGCATTCGAGCCCGATGTCGACATTCCAGTTCTCGTAGGCGGAAATCCAGGCCGCCTGGCGCATGTCGCCCTTGCGAATCATCGGGCCGGCTTCCATCGAGGTGTGGATCTCGTCGCCGGTCCGATCGAGGAAGCCGGTATTGATGAAGACGACGCGCTCGCGGGCGGCACGGATGCTTTCCTTGAGATTGACGGTCGTGCGGCGCTCCTCATCCATAATGCCCATCTTGATGGTGTTGCGCGCCAAGCCAAGCGCATCTTCGACCCTCGAGAAAATCTCGACGGCGAAGGCCACCTCTTCAGGTCCATGCATCTTCGGCTTGACCACATACATGGAGCCGGCGCGGGAATTCTTCTTCCGGCCGGCCGGGCCGATATCGTAAAGCGCGATCAAGCCGGTGATGACGGCATCCATGATGCCCTCGGGCACTTCATTGCCGTCGCGGTCGAGGATCGCCGGGTTGGTCATGAGGTGGCCGACATTGCGCACCAGCATCAGCGAGCGGCGATGCAGCTCGAAGGAGGTTCCGTCCGGACCGGCATATTGCAGATCCGGATTGAGCTTGCGGATGAAGCTGGTTCCGCCCTTTGCCACCTCTTCCTGCAGATCGCCCTTCATCAGGCCGAGCCAGTTGCGATAGACGGTGACCTTGTCCTCGGCATCGACAGCCGCAATCGAATCCTCGCAGTCCATGATCGTCGTGATTGCCGATTCCAGCCAGACATCGGAAATATGCGCCGGATCGACTTTTCCGATCGTCGTCGCCGCATCGATGACGATCTCGATGTGAATGCCGTTGTTCTTCAGGAGAATATGCGTCGGAGCGGCGGCGTCGCCGCGATAGCCGGCAAAATGGCGGGCGTCCGTCAGCGTGGCCTGCTCGCCATCGATCGATCTGACAGCGAGCACTCCATCCTTGAAGGCGAAACTCCCGACATCCTTCCAGCGCAAATCCTGCAGCGGCGCTGACGTATCGAGGAAATCGCGCACCCAGGCGATGACCTTCTCGCCGCGCTTCGGATTGTAACCCTTGCCTTTTTCGGCGCCGTCGTTCTCGGCAATGGCGTCCGTGCCGTAGAGCGCATCATAGAGCGAGCCCCAGCGAGCATTGGCAGCGTTCAGGGCATAGCGGGCATTCATGACGGGAACGACGAGCTGCGGTCCGGCAATCGAGGCGATCTCCGGATCGACATTTTGGGTCGAAACCTGGAAGTCCGATCCCTCAGGCAGGAGATAGCCGATTTCGCGGAGGAAGGACTGGTAGTCGTCCATATCCGTCGGCGCGCCATGCCGGCGATACCAGTCATCGATCTTGACCTGTAGCTCGTCGCGTTTTGCCAACAGCGCACGATTCTTCGGAGCGAGATCGTGAACGATCGCCGAAAAATCGGCAAAGAACTTGTCCGCATCGACCGCCAAGCCCGGCAGCACCTCGCTGACGAGGAAATCATGAAGGACGGTTTCGACGGCAAGACCGTTCTTATCAACGCGGCTCATGCGGCATTCTCCCTGGCAACGACTTTGAATGCTGCCACTTTGCCCGGCTTTCATTCACAGTCAATTCCGCAATAATTCGAAAGATTTATGCTTTCGCGGAAATTATGCGCGGGGTTACGCGCATCGGCAATCCATTCTGCGGCTGCGTCGTCAGCTTTTGCACCGGCCAAGGGTTGGTCTGATCGGTGGAATCGAAACGATAGCGATGCATCAGAACGGCAAGGGCGATCACCGCCTCCTGAAGCGCAAAGGTTGCGCCGATGCAGACACGTGGACCGGCGCCGAAAGGCAGGAACTGGAAGCGACCGATGGAGCCGCGATTTTCCGGCAGGAAGCGTTCGGGCATATAGGCGCGCGGCCTATCCCAATGACGTTCGTGGCGATGCAACGTCCAGGGCATGATGAGCACCGTGACACCGGCCTCGATCTCTATCCGCTCGCCCTTGGCGCTTGTCCAGGAATCATCCGATATGGCGGCGCGATTGATGGATGGGGCCGGCGGATAGAGGCGCAAAGTCTCCTCGAAGGCGGCGCGCGTCTGCGGCATCAGATCCAGCCATTCCACAGGTTCGGCCCCGGTGGCGAGCACCGCGTCGACTTCTGCTTCCATCGCCTCGCGGATATGCGGGCTGTTCGATACGCAATACAGCGTCCACGCCAAGGCTCGGGCTGTCGTCTCATGGCCGGCGCCGATGAAAGTCAGAATATTGTCTTCGATCTCCTCCTTCGTCAGCCCCTCGGGGCCGGTCTGCTCCAAGAGCAGGGTCAGGAAATCTTCGGGCACAGTGCTGCGGTCAGCCTTCATCTTTGCGAGCCGCATATCCATCGTGTTGCGCACGATAGCGCGGAATTTCTCCAGCACTTTCTGGCCGCCGATGCGTGTCACACGTGGAACCCATGACGGAGCGCGCATTAGATCCATCGGATCGACGCGGCCCATGCGATGCAGGAGTTCGTTGACGTCATCGGCGAAATGGCCGCTCGAGGTGACGATTTCACCGGAGAACAATGTATCAGCGAGAATCGCGAAGGTCAGCTCGGTCATGTCGGTGCTGATATCGAAAATTGTGCCTGCCTCGCCTGCGCTTTCATATTTGCAGGCATAGTCTTCGGATTGGCGTAACATCTGCCCGGCGAAGCCTTGGGCATGGCGGGGGGTGAAAACAGGCGCAACCGCCTTGCGCGATCTTTTCCAGACGGGACCTTCGGCGGTCAGAAGTCCGTCGCGGAGGATCGGACGCAGGACGAGCTGGCGCACATCCGACATGCGGTAATTGTTGGCATTGTCGACCAGCACATGTTTGATGAGGCCGGGATCGTTGACGATCAGTGTCCTCTGGCCGAAGAAATTGGTGCGGATCCAGGGCAGCGTGTAGGACGGTTCGCCCCAGAGTTCGAGCGGATTGCGCAGGATAATGCGGATGATTTCCAGCCGGCTCGGCGGCACGGTACGCGGCAAGGGTGCTGGCGGAACGAAGGGGTCAGGACGCATGTCCATCGGAAAAGCCTTTCGGGGAAGATCTACGCTTCCCGTCAGGCTTGAAGCTAGAGCAGGCCCTTGAGTTCGTCCAGCTTGTCGTTGATCAGCCAGCCGTAATAATTCTCCTCCGGCCAGGCGGTCGTGCCGGCGCCACGGTTTTTCGCAGCAAGGGCTGCGGCGCGCTGGCGCGAATTGCCGACATTATAAAGCGTCGCGGTCAGGCCTGGATTGCCCGAAATATCCATGCCGGCAATCTCCTTGTAATCGTCGATCGACCTGCGGATCGAGGCCGCGACGAAGGCGAGCGAGATATCTGGATCCATGATGGCCTTGTAGACGGCGCCGGCATTCTTCTCGTTCAGCTTCGGATAACCCGACACGCGGGAGACGAGATCGGAGAGCATCAGCGCCGTCAGCGGATTGACCTGGCCGAGGCCGAAGGTCTGACCGGCATAGAAGGGCTGGAAAAACACCGCGCTGAAGCGGTTGTTGGGGAAGCTCTTGCCGCCCACCGACTTGCCGCGGAAATCGCTTTCCCAGACATCTTCGCGGCAGGACCAAAGCGTATAGGAATCACTCTTGCCATTGCATTCGGCAAATTGCGGCCGCGCCACGAATTCATCGACGCTTTCGCCGTCATAGGCGAAGCGGAAGCTTTCCCCGGCATAGGAGGCGGCCTTGACATAATAGGCCTGCAGCCGGTCGTAGGCGTCGACATTGTAGGTGTGCTCGCCGACGATCGCGCCGACGACATGGATGGGATTGATGCCGTAAGCGCTGGAGACCTTGCGAATCTTGCCCATCAGCTCGCGATCGGTCGCCAGCAGCTCATGGACCTTTTCATATTTCAGGTCGAAGCTGCTCTTGGTGCCCTTGGTGCGCCTGACCGAGGCGCCGGGAATATCGGGCTGCTCGGCGTGCCGATTGCCGGCCGGCACCGTCTGCATGGCGAAGGCGGGCGCCGAATTCACCAGGGCAACGGCAATCAAAAGGCTTGTCAAAAGGCGTCGCACGATCCGCTATCCCGTCCGTTCATCGTCCTGTTTGCGATGCGGCTGACTGGGCCAGAATCTTGGCCGAATAAAGCCGGAGCGGAAAACAAAACGGGCCTTCACTAAAAAGTAAAGGGCCCGCTGTCGAGGGTCGAGTTCGTCACAATCCGGTATTCACATCGGTAAAGACATGAACCGGTGCGCCGATATCACAGAATGAAGCGCGAGAGATCGGTATTCTGCGCGAGATCACCGACATGTTCGCGGACGTAGGCGGCATCGATCGTCACGCCCGTCCCGCCCCGATCCGGCGCGTTGTAGGAAATATCGTCCAGGACCCGCTCCATTACCGTCTGCAGGCGGCGGGCACCGATATTCTCGACGGAGGAATTCAAGTGCACGGCGACATCGGCAAGCGCGTCGATCGCGTCGTCGGTGAATTCGAGGCTCAGGCTTTCCGTTTCCATCAGCGCGCGGTACTGGCGGATGAGGCTCGCTTCGGTCTCTGTCAGGATCCGGCGGAAATCATCCTTGTTCAGCGGACGCAATTCGACACGGATCGGCAGGCGGCCCTGTAATTCCGGCAGGAGATCCGAGGGCTTGGAGACATGGAAGGCGCCAGAGGCAATGAAGAGGATATGGTCGGTCTTGACGGGCCCGTATTTGGTCGAGACGGTCGTGCCTTCGACGAGCGGCAGGAGGTCGCGCTGGACGCCTTCGCGCGAAACGCCGGCGCCCATGCCGCCGTCGCGGGCGGCGATCTTGTCGATTTCGTCGAGGAAGACGATACCGTCATTCTCGGTGGAGCGAACGGCCTCGCGCTGGATCACCTCGTTGTCGATCAGCTTGTCGGATTCGTCGCGGATCAGATCGCTGTAGGAGGCCTTGACCGTCGTGCGGACTTTCTTGGTGCGGCCGCCCATCGCCTTGCCGAACATTTCCGACAGGTTCAAAACGCCGATATTGGCGCCCGGCATGCCGGGAATTTCGAAGCCGCCCATGCCGGAACCGGCATCGGCCACCTCGATATCGATTTCCTTGTCGTCGAGCTCGCCGTCCCTGAGCTTCTTGCGGAAGTTTTCGCGGGTGGCGGGCGACGCTGTCGTGCCGACCAGCGCATCGAGAACACGCTCCTCGGCGCTCACATGCGCCTTGGCCTGCACCTCGGCCCGCTTCTTCTCGCGCACCAGACCGATGCCGACCTCGACCAGATCGCGGATGATCTGCTCGACATCGCGGCCGACATAGCCGACTTCGGTGAATTTGGTGGCTTCCACCTTGATGAAGGGAGCGCCGGCGAGTTTTGCCAGGCGGCGCGAGATCTCGGTCTTGCCGACACCGGTCGGGCCGATCATCAGGATGTTCTTCGGCATGACTTCGTCGCGCAGGCTCGGGTCGAGCTGCTGGCGGCGCCAGCGGTTGCGCAGCGCAATCGCGACGGCGCGTTTGGCGTCATGCTGGCCGATGATGTAACGGTCGAGTTCGGAAACGATCTCGCGGGGGGAAAAAGTCGTCATTGGGTGTCATTCTCCTGGCGGTCCGGGGCCTTCAGCAGCGCCCGGCCGTAATTCGTCGTTGTTTCGCCAAGTCCTCGAAGGCCTGTCTGGTCTAGGCCAAGCGCCTAGAAGGCATGCGGTTCAGCCTTCGACATCCAAGGATTCCACCACGATGTTGTGGTTTGTATAGACGCAGATGTCGGCAGCGATATCGAGGGCGCGGCGAGCGATCTCTTCAGCCGATTTGTCAGTATCCATGAGAGCGCGGGCAGCCGCGAAAGCAAAATTGCCGCCGGAACCGATCGCCGTCGTGCCATGCTCAGGCTCCAGGACATCACCGTTGCCGGTGATCGCCAGCGTGATCGACTTGTCGGCGACGAGCATCATGGCTTCAAGATTACGCAGGTATTTGTCGGTGCGCCAGTCCTTGGCGAGTTCGACGGCAGCACGCATCAGCTGGCCGGGATATTGCTCGAGCTTCTTTTCAAGCCTTTCGAGCAGGGTGAAGGCATCGGCTGTGGCGCCGGCGAAACCGGCAATCACCTCGCCTTTGCCGATGCGGCGCACCTTCCGGGCATTGCCCTTCATGACGGTCTGGCCGAGGCTCACCTGGCCGTCGCCTGCCATCACCACCTTGCCGCCTTTTCGAACTGTAATGATTGTTGTCATAAAACACCTGTCTGCCCATGACACGGGCGTTACGCCATTCGTTGATTTCGATCCGGATTCCGACTTTAGGTCAGTCAGGCCTAAACTCATCCGGGCCAGGCCGTTACCAGCCGTGTTGAGCCCTATGTAAGTGGGCCGGAGCCGATTGCAAATGGGCCGGCTTTTCTCGTCCCCGGCTTCTGGATATTTCCCGATGCGCCTGATAAGGAACGGCCTTATTCCCGATGGAGGGCCATATGGCCGAGACCGTAACAAGCCGCACGGGCAGCGTTTCCCGCAAGACCAACGAAACCTCGATTTCCGTTTCCGTCAATCTCGACGGCACCGGCAAATCGTCGATTTCGACAGGCGTCGGCTTCTTCGACCATATGCTCGACCAGCTTTCGCGACACTCCCTCATCGACATGGAGATCGAAGCCAAGGGCGACCTGCATATCGACGACCACCACACGGTCGAGGATACGGGCATCGCCATCGGCCAGGCGATCTCCAAGGCGCTCGGCGACCGGCGCGGCATCACCCGTTACGCTTCGATCGATCTCGCCATGGACGAGACGATGACCAAGGCCGCGGTCGATCTGTCCGGCCGGCCGTTCCTCGTCTGGAACGTCGCCTTCAGCGCGCCGAAAATCGGCACGTTCGACACCGAGCTCGTTCGCGAATTCTTCCAGGCGCTCGCCCAAAATGCCGGCATCACCTTGCATATTCTCAACCATTATGGCGCCAACAACCACCATATTGCCGAGACATGCTTCAAGGCCGTTGCCCGCGCATTGCGCACGGCGACAGAGATCGATCCGAGACAGGCGGGCCGCGTCCCTTCGACCAAGGGTACGCTCGTCTGAGCCCCTCAAGGGAGCGGCGACAATGACATCCAGCTATATTTTCCTGACACCGCCTGGCGGCTCGAGCGCCACGGTCAACGAGACGCGAACCATCCGTGACGGTTTCACGCTGCTCGGCTTCCTGTTTCCATGGGCTTGGCTGCTGGCGCATCGGCTGTGGCTGCATGCGGCCGCAGCCTTTCTGCTGCAGGGGATTGGCGGGGCGCTGATGGACGAACCGGGCCTCGGACCGGCGGGAGCGGCAATCATGCTTGGCGTGAATATGCTGGTCGGTCTCGAGGGCCAGAACTTCCGTATTCGCAGCCTTGCCGCCAAGGGCTGGAACGAAGACACGCTCATTGCAGCCGATACGATCAGCATTGCCGAGCAGGTCTATTTCGCAGACAGGACGGGCGTCGCGGCGAGTGACGACACCGCGGCACCGGACTGGGACAACAAGGCCCGTTCGAACAGCCCGCACGGCCAAGCCACATCGCTTGGTCTCTTTGGTTTTGATGGAGGACGCTGACGATGCGCGTCGCGATTATCGACTACGGCTCCGGCAATCTGCGCTCCGCGACCAAGGCTTTCGAGCGAGCGGCCCGTGAGGCGGGTATCGATGCGCATATCAATCTCACCGACAAGGCGGAGGATGTTGCCGCGGCCGATCGCATCGTGCTTCCCGGCGTCGGCGCCTATGCCGATTGCCGGCGCGGCCTCGATGCCGTGCCTGGGATGGCCGAGGTGCTGATCGAGGCTGTCGAGAAGAAGGCACGGCCGTTCCTCGGCATTTGCGTCGGCATGCAGCTCATGTCCTCGCGCGGCCTTGAGAAGACCGTTACGCATGGTTTTAACTGGATTCCCGGTGACGTCATCGAAATGACGCCTGACGATCCTACGCTCAAGATCCCGCAGATCGGCTGGAACACGCTCGACCTGAAACGCGAACATCCGCTCTTCGACGGCATTCCCACCGGCTCGCAGGGGCTGCACGCCTATTTCGTGCATTCCTACCATCTTGCCGCCGAAAACGCTGAGGATGTCATCGCGACCGTCGACTATGGCGGCCCGATGACCGCTTTGGTCGGGCGCGACAACATGGTCGGGGCGCAGTTTCATCCGGAAAAGAGCCAGAAGCTCGGCCTGGCGCTGATCGCCAATTTCCTGCGCTGGAACCCGTAATACCGCCGCCTTATTTCCCCTTTATGGAAACGGCGGAACAGGAGTGCGCTCGATGCCGGCTTCGCGGAAATCAGGCAAGGTGTTCTACACGCTGAGACCCTCCAGGGAAGGCCGGCCGCCCTTCTCGGATATTTGGCTTCCCGACGGGATGATCATTCGTCGTGTCGACGAAACCATCCATAAGAAAGCGCTCTCCAATGCGGCCAAGGCGTTGAAAGAAAGGCTGGACCGATGATCCATGAATTTCTCGCCGGCAACGAGAATTCGCTGCTGCGCGCCAACGGCATCAATGCCAGCGACATCACTGAAGCGGTGCTGGAATTCTATATCGAGGGTGAGGACGATCTGATCGGCCTGCTTGCCTATGCACTCTACGAGCGGCAGAAGCGCGATTTCGTCATTAGCCATCGTCAGCGCAATGCCGGCCGTTCGCCCAACGAGGCCGAGCTTGCCGCCGTCAGCAGCAATTATCTCTCCACCGACCTGCGCAACACGCTGCGCGATCGCGCCTCGCAGATCCTGTCGAGTTATGCCGAAACCTATGTCGAGGCGATGGAGCCTGAAATCCGGCTCACCGCCGTCAACAGCGAAGCGCTGCGCCGTGTGCGCGAAATCGAGAAATCGATGAAGAGGCGCCTCGGCTTCTGGCGTCAGGTCCGGGCCGGCCTTGCCATCATCCTGCTCCTTCTTTTGCTTTTCGGTGCGGCCACCATTGCCGCTGTCTTTTTCCGCTCGGATATCGTAGATGCGTGGAACGCGCTGATGGTACCGACCACTCTACGGACGTAAGACGACATGATCCTTTTTCCCGCGATCGACCTGAAGGGCGGCCAATGCGTCCGCCTGAAGCTCGGCGACATGCAGCAGGCGACGGTCTACAACACCGATCCGGCCGCCCAGGCGAGATCCTTCGAAGACCAGGGTTTCGAATGGCTGCATGTGGTCGATCTCGACGGCGCTTTCGCGGGACATTCGGCCAATGGCGATGCCGTCGAGGCGATCCTGAAGGCAACTGACAATCCGGTGCAGCTCGGCGGCGGCATCCGCACACTCGATCATATCGAGGCCTGGCTGTCGCGCGGACTGCGGCGCGTCATCCTCGGCACCGTGGCGGTCAGAAATCCGGCGCTGGTCATCGAAGCTTGCCGGAAATTTCCTGGTCATGTCGCCGTCGGCATCGACGCCAAGGGCGGCAAGGTGGCCGTCGAGGGTTGGGCGGAGGCTTCCGAACTCGGTATTATCGAGCTTGCCAGGAAATTCGAGGGCGCCGGCGTCGCCGCAATCATCTATACCGATATCGACCGTGACGGCATCCTGACCGGTATCAACTGGAGCTCGACGCTGGAGCTTGCCGATGCCGTCTCCATTCCCGTCATCGCCTCGGGCGGCCTTGCCTCGCTCGACGATGTCAGACGCATGCTGGAACCCGATGCACGCAAGCTGGAAGGGGCGATCTCGGGTCGTGCCCTTTATGACGGCCGTATCGATCCCAAGGAAGCGCTGGCGCTGATCAAGGCCAACAGGGCGAAGGAGACCGCGTAAATGACCCTCAAGGCCCGTGTCATCCCCTGCCTCGACGTCAAGGACGGCCGCGTCGTCAAGGGTGTCAACTTCCTCAACCTCGTCGATGCCGGCGATCCCGTCGAAGCCGCGAAGGCCTATGATGCGGCCGGCGCCGACGAACTCTGCTTCCTCGACATCACCGCCTCCTCAGACAATCGCGAGACGATCTTCGATGTCGTGTCGCGCACGGCCGACCAATGCTTCATGCCGCTGACGGTCGGCGGCGGCGTGCGTGCTATCGCCGATATCCGCAAGCTTTTGCTGTGCGGCGCCGACAAGGTCTCGATCAATTCGGCAGCCGTCAGCAATCCCGACTTCGTCGCTGAAGCGGCCGACAAGTTCGGCGACCAGTGCATCGTCGTTTCGATCGACGCCAAGCGCCGGCGCACGCAGGCGGTCGGCGGCGACAATCTCAGCGCCTGGGAAATCTATACGCATGGCGGCCGCAACGCGACCGGCATCGATGCCGTCGAATTCGCCCAGAAGATGGTGGCGCGCGGCGCCGGCGAGTTGCTGGTCACTTCGATGGATCGCGACGGCACCAAGGTCGGCTACGATCTGGAACTGACGCGGGCGATCGCCGATGCGGTGCGTGTGCCGGTCATCGCGTCGGGCGGAGTCGGCGATCTCGACGATCTGGTCGCCGGGGTGAAGGAGGGCCATGCCAATGCCGTGCTCGCCGCGTCGATCTTCCATTTCGGCACCTATTCCGTCAGCGAGGCGAAGCACTATATGTCGAAGTGCGGCATCGACATGCGTCTCGACTGAACCTTGAAAGCGGACCTATGAGCGGATTTTCCCTTTCCGATCTCGAAAACATTGTCGCAGAGCGATCGAAAGCCTCGCCGGAGCAATCCTGGACAGCCAAGCTCGTGGCCGCTGGCCAGCCGAAAGCGGCAAAGAAGCTCGGCGAAGAAGCGATCGAAGCCGTGATGGCGGCGGTGACCGGCGACCGCGACAATCTGACCTACGAGGCCGCCGATGTGCTCTATCACCTATTGGTCGTATTGAAGATTGCTGAAATACCGTTAGAGAATGTCATGGCCGAACTCGAGCGCAGAACCGCGCAGTCCGGCCTCAAGGAAAAGGCCAACCGGCAGAGTTCATGAGTATCGCGACTGAGATTATCGGGGTGCCGGAAACGTTGGATCACTTCCAGTCGGAATCCTATTCGCCCTACCACTTCTTCTCTTCCGAACAATGGGCGAAATTCCGCGCCGATACGCCGTTGACGCTGACCGGCGACGAAGTCAAACGGCTGCGTTCGATGGGCGATCCGATCGATCTCGACGAGGTCCGGCGCATCTATCTGTCACTGTCGCGGTTGCTTTCGGCGCATGTCGAATCCTCGCAGATGCTATTCGAACAGCGCAACCGCTTCCTCAGCCTGTCCGATGTGACGAAGACGCCCTTCGTCATCGGCATCGCCGGCTCGGTCGCGGTGGGCAAATCGACCACGGCCCGTATCCTCAAGGAGCTTCTGGGGCGCTGGCCTTCCAGCCCGAAGGTCGATCTCGTCACCACCGACGGCTTCCTCCATCCGAACGCCGTGCTGCAGCGGGAAAAGCTGATGCAGCGCAAGGGCTTTCCGGAAAGCTACGACACAGCTGCGATCCTGCGCTTCCTCTCGGCGATCAAGGCGGGGCAGCCGGATGTGAAGGCGCCCAGCTATTCGCACCTCGTCTACGACGTGCTGCCGGACGAATACAAGATCGTCGACCGGCCCGACATCCTGATCTTCGAGGGCATCAACGTGCTGCAATCGCGCGATCTGCCTGCCGGCGGCAAGATCGTACCGATGGTCTCCGACTTCTTCGACTTCTCGATCTATATCGATGCCGCGGAAGACCAGATCCACAACTGGTATGTCACACGCTTCATGCGGCTGCGCGAGACGGCCTTCCGCGATCCGAATTCCTATTTCCATCGCTACGCCTCGATCAGCGACGCGGAAGCGCTTAATATCGCCGAGGATCTCTGGGCGAATATCAACCTGAAGAACCTGCGCCAGAACATTCTGCCGACGCGTCCGCGCGCCGATCTCATCCTGAAAAAGGGCAAGGATCATCTGATCGAACAGGTCGCGCTGCGAAAACTATAGCAGACGATTCTATTCCGAATATCAGCTTCAGGGATTGACGCGGCGCAGCGTCAGATTGATGCGGCCGCCATTTTTCAGGAGCGTCGACGTCGCCGGGTGAATGCGGTCGACGCCATGGAAACACAGTCTCCCCTCGCCGCCGAGCACGACCAGATCACCGCTCGAAAGCTTGAAAGATAGCGTACGGTCATTGCGGCTGAGACCGCCGACGCGAAAGAGGCAGCTGTTGCCGAGCGAAAGCGAGACAACCGGGGCCTTAAGATCCTGTTCGTCCTTATCCTGATGCAGGCCCATGCGCGCGTCGTCGGAATAGAAATTGACGAGGCAGGCTTCGGGCGGTTTGTCGTAACGGGCAACGTCATTCCAGATATCGAGCAGTTGCTGCGGCATGTCGGGCCAGGGCCTGCCGGTCGCCGGATGCATCGGCTGGTAACGATAGCCGCGCTCCTTGTCCGTCACCCAGCCGAGCGGCCCGCAATTGGTCATGCGCACCGACATCGGTTTGCCGGTGCCGGGCATGGCGGGCACGTAAAGCGGCGCTTCGGCGACGACAGCGCGGATTACCTCGACCAATGCCTCCTGACGCGCGCGGTCGAGATAGCCGGGGAGATGGCGGATGCCGCTCAGGAGTACCGGCATGTCATTCACTACCGCCGGGGCGGCCGCGCATTTTCTTGACTTCCGAGCGGCCGGATTTTTCCTTCAGGCGGCGTTCGACCGAACCCTTGGTCGGTTTGGTCTTCTTGCGCGGCGGCGGCGGCGGCTTGGCTGCCTCCAATATCAGTTCCTTCAACCGGTCGCGCGCGTCCTCGCGGTTGCGGTCCTGGCTGCGAAAGCGGCTCGCCTCGATCATCAGCACGCCGTCCTTCGACAGACGCCGGCCGGAAAGCTTGATCGCGTTGGTTTTCACGCGATCATTGAGGGACGGCGAATTCGGAATGTTGAAGAACAGCTGGACCGCGGTCGAGACCTTGTTGACATTCTGCCCGCCGGGACCACCCGCCAGAACGAATTGTTCCGTCAGCTCCCATCCCGCGATGGTGATCCTGTCATCGATATAGAGCGCGTCGCTGGCCATGCGGCGTTCTATCTCACATCGACGATGAATTGAAAATATCGGCCGGCATCAAGGAAAACCCGGCAATCCTGCGATGCCGGGTTTCACGTGAGTCAGGGAGTCTGTTTAGCGCAATTCCGGACGCAAAACCGCTGCACACTTTTGCTGGAATTGCTTGCGCGCCTTATTCGGCGGCGACCTTCACGCCGGGGGCTGCATCGCGGACGCCGCCGTCGACGTGGTTTTCGAACTTGGCGAAGTTGGCAATGAACATCGAGACCAGCTTTTCGGCCTGCGCGTCATAGGCTGCCTTGTCGGCCCACGTCGAGCGTGGATCGAGAATGCTGCCATCGACGCCGTTGACCGAGACCGGCACGGCGAAGCCAAAATTCGGATCCGCACGGAATTCGACATTGCCGAGTTCACCGGCCAGAGCGGCAGCGAGAAGCGCACGTGTCGCCTTGATCGGCATGCGCTTGCCGGTGCCATAGGCGCCGCCAGTCCAGCCGGTATTGACCAGCCAGCATTGCACACCATGACGGCTGATCAGCTCCTTGAGCAGATTGCCGTATTCGGCCGGATGCCGCGGCATGAACGGGGCGCCGAAACAGGTCGAGAAGGTCGCTTCCGGCTCGACGACACCCTTCTCGGTGCCGGCCACCTTGGCGGTGTAGCCGGAGAGGAAGTGATACATCGCCTGGTCGGGCGTCAATCGGGCGATCGGCGGCATCACGCCGAAGGCATCGGCGGTCAGCATGATGATCGTCTTCGGGTGCCCGGCGCGGCCCGTTTCCGAGGCGTTCGGGATGAAATCCATCGGATAGGCGCAACGGGTATTCTCGGTCAGCGACCCGTCGTCGAAATTCGGCTCGCGGCTTTCGTTGAGCACGACGTTTTCCAGTACAGTGCCGAAACGCTGCGTCGTCGCATAGATTTCCGGCTCGGCCTCGGCCGAGAGGCGGATGGTCTTGGCGTAGCAGCCGCCTTCGAAGTTGAAGATACCATTCTCGCTCCAGCCGTGTTCGTCGTCGCCGATCAGCGTCCGGGCCGGATCGGCCGAAAGCGTCGTCTTGCCCGTGCCGGAAAGGCCGAAGAAGACCGCCGCGTCACCGTCCGGGCCGACATTGGCCGAGCAGTGCATCGGCATCACGCCCTTGGCCGGCAGCAGGTAGTTGAGCACGGTGAAGACCGATTTCTTCATTTCGCCGGCATAGGACGTGCCGCCGATGAGGACGAGACCGTTGGTGAGATCGCAGGCGATCACCGTTTCCGAACGGCAGCCGTGGCGGGCCGGATCGGCCTTGAAGCTCGGCAGATCGATGATCGTCAGCTTCGGCACGAAGGTGGGGAGCGCTGCAGCGTCGGGGCGGATCAGCAGATTGCGGATGAACAGCGAATGCCAGGCGAATTCGGTGACGACGCGGGTCGGCAGGGCGTGGCCTTCCTCGGCACCGCCGACGAGGTCCTGGACGAAGAGTTCCTTGCCCGCGGCATGCGCCAGCATATCGTCGCGCAACAGGGTGAAATGTTCCGGCGAGAGCGGCTTGTTGTTGTCCCACCAGATCTCGCCATCGGTATTGGCATCGCGAACAACGAACTTGTCGCGCGGCGAACGGCCGGTGTGCTGGCCGGTGATAGCCCGCAGTGCACCTTGAGCGGTCAGTTCGGCTTCGCCCCGGCGGATCGCTTCTTCATAGAGCGCGGCGGCGGAAACGTTGTAGCGAGCGCTGGCTGCGCCGCCCAATCCAACCGTTGCCAGCTCTGTTGCCGGGTTATGAACTCCGAACATTTCCATGGCTAGTTCCCTTCGCTCAGGCTCGTTGCCGTTAAAACTAAGCGCGAAAATACGGGCAGAAATTTTAAAACACAAGATGTAGAAATTGAGAAAGTGCAGTAATATCAAATATTTAATCGATTTAAATTTATGGCCTACATTTTAAATCGTTTTAAGGAGCCGCGTTTAAACATTTTGCCGCACCACTTAAGATTGCCGGCGAATTTTACGACAATCTTCCCCTTTATCTTTGCCACAATTTGTTCCACCTTTATCCTCCATAAGCGCATCCGGTCATTGAGACCGCCTGGGGAGAGCAAAATCCGGGAGATTGCGCACTGATGACGGAGACCAACACCATGCCGACAATCGCGCTCGTTGATGACGACCGCAACATCCTTACCTCTGTGTCGATCGCACTGGAGGCCGAAGGATATAAGGTCGAGACCTATACGGACGGTGCCTCGGCGCTCGACGGCCTTTTGGCGCGACCGCCACAGCTGGCGATCTTCGACATCAAGATGCCGCGCATGGACGGCATGGAGCTGCTGCGCCGCCTGCGGCAGAAGTCGGATATTCCCGTCATCTTCCTCACTTCCAAGGATGAGGAGATCGATGAGCTGTTCGGCCTCAAGATGGGCGCCGACGATTTCATCACCAAGCCATTTTCGCAGCGCCTGCTGGTCGAGCGCGTGCGCGCCGTCCTGCGCCGCGCCTCCAGCCGTGAAGCCGCTGCCGCCGGCACTAGCCCCGCCGGCGCGCCGAAGGCCGGCGCGGTGCAGCAGGCCCGCTCACTGGAGCGCGGCCAGCTGGTCATGGACCAGGAACGCCATACCTGCACCTGGAAGGGTGAGGCCGTGACACTGACGGTGACCGAATTCCTGATTCTGCATTCGCTGGCGCAGCGCCCCGGCGTCGTCAAAAGCCGCGACGCGCTGATGGACGCGGCCTATGACGAACAGGTCTATGTCGACGACCGGACCATCGACAGCCACATCAAGCGGCTGCGCAAGAAATTCAAGATGGTCGACACCGACTTTGATATGATTGAAACACTCTACGGAGTGGGATACCGCTTCCGCGAAGCAGCCTGAGCCTAACCGGCGCGGCGCGACTGCATAATTCCTTGGAGCCGATCCAAGAATAAAATATGCAGCGGTTCAAACTGTTGCAGCGCCTTTTGCGCGTCTGAAAAGACGCGCGGCGCTGTGGGAATTGTTGAGGGCAGCGGGCCGGTTCCATCCGGCCCCGCCCTTCGAAAGGGCCTGTCATTGGCACAGTTGGTGCAGGAAAGGGATCTGGACGATGCGGAGGGCGTGAGCACCCGTCGCGTCCGAGGCCGCCGTTGGTCGCACCCCTTCACGCTGATCCGCCGCATCTTCGGCAATGCGGTGTTTTCGAGCCTGACGCGGCGTATCCTGTTCTTCAATCTGGCCGCGCTGCTGGTTCTCGTTGGCGGCATCCTCTACCTCAACCAGTTTCGCGAGGGATTGATCGACGCTCGCGTCGAGAGCCTGTTGACGCAGGGCGAGATCATCGCCGGCGCCGTTTCGGCCTCCGCCTCGGTCGATACCAACTCGATCACCATCGATCCGCAGAAGCTGCTCGAGCTGCAGGCCGGTCAGAGCATCACCCCGGTGCCGAACGACGAAGACCTGGAATTTCCGATCGACCCCGAGAAGGTCGCCCCGGTGCTGCGCCGGCTGATCTCTCCGACGCGCACACGCGCCCGCATCTTCGATGCCGACGCCAATCTGCTGCTCGATTCGCGCCATCTCTATTCGCGCGGCCAGGTGCTGCGCTTCGATCTGCCGCCGGTCGAAGAGGAGAAACAGACCTGGAGCGAGTGGTTCGCGACCCTGTTCAACAAGGCGTTGCAGCCCGGCAATCTGCCGGTCTACAAAGAGGCGCCGGGTGGCGACGGCTCGATCTATCCCGAGGTGATGAACGCGCTGACCGGCGTGCGCGGGGCGGTCGTGCGCACGACCGAAAAAGGCGAGCTCATCGTTTCCGTCGCCGTGCCGATCCAGCGCTTCCGCGCCGTGCTCGGCGTGCTGCTGCTGTCGACACAGGCGGGCGACATCGACAATATCGTTCATGCCGAGCGGCTTGCCATCATGCGCGTCTTCGGCGTCGCGACGCTCGTCAACGTGCTGCTTTCGCTGGTGTTGTCCTCGACGATCGCCAATCCGCTGCGCCGCCTTTCGGCCGCCGCCATCCGTGTGCGCCGCGGCGCCAAGGCGCGTGAGGAGATCCCCGACTTCTCCGCCCGCCAGGATGAAATCGGCAATCTTTCCATCGCATTGCGCGAAATGACGACGGCGCTCTACGACCGCATCGATGCGATCGAGAGTTTCGCGGCCGATGTCAGCCACGAGCTCAAGAATCCGCTGACATCGCTGCGCAGCGCTGTCGAAACGCTGCCGCTCGCCCGCTCCGACGATTCCAAGAAGCGGCTGATGGATGTCATCCAGCACGACGTCCGCCGTCTCGACCGGCTGATCAGCGATATCTCCGACGCCTCCCGCCTCGATGCCGAACTCGCCCGCGTCGACGCCGGCTCCGTCGACATGGAGGTGCTGCTGCGCGACCTGATCGAGGTTTCGCGCCAGGTCCGGAGCAGCAAGAAGCAGGTGGAGATCGAATATGCGATCGAACGCAAGCCGAACGTCAAGACCCGCTTCGTGGTCAACGGCCACGATCTGCGCATCGGCCAGATCATCGCCAACCTGATCGAGAACGCCCGCTCTTTCGTGCCGGAAAAGGGCGGCAAGATTATCGTGCGGCTGGTGCGGACACGTTCGCGCTGCGTCACGACGATCGAAGACAATGGTCCGGGCATCCAGGCGGAAAATATCGACCGTATCTTCGAGCGTTTCTATACGGACCGTCCGGAATCGGAAGGCTTCGGCCAGAATTCGGGCCTCGGCCTTTCGATCAGCCGCCAGATCGCCGAAGCCCATGGCGGTTCGCTGAGAGCCGAAAACATTACCGATTCCGAAGGCGGACATGTGCTCGGCGCGCGCTTCATCCTCTCTTTGCCCGTCGACGCCGCCGCATGACCGACGCTCTGAACATTCATGCGACGGCGATCGTCGTCGGCAGGACGGGACTCTTGTTCAGCGGCCCCTCCGGCTGGGGCAAATCGATGCTGGCCTTCACCTGCATGACCGAGGCGCGCCGGCTCGGGCTTTTCACGGCACTGGTCGCCGACGACCAGGTGCTTTTGTCGGGAGAGGCCGGCACGGTCATCGCCACATGCCCACCGTCGATCGCCGGGCTGATCGAGCTTCGCGGCACCGGCATCGTCCAGCAGGATCATATTCCGAGCGCAGCCATGCATTATGCCGTGCTTCCGGGCACCGCTTCCGGCGAAAACCGCCTGCCCCCCGAAGGCGAAACCGTCAGCCTTGCGGCCGGATTTTCGCTTCCCGCATTGCGGTTGCTCACAGGTGTTTCCGCACCGCTTGCGATCCTGATGGCGAAAGCACCCGATATCGGGCATTGAAGCCTTCCGGATTGGTCAATCTGCCTTATATATTCGCATTTTTATCTTGCACTTCGGCTTTTCATAGCCAAGATGTGCCCCCACCGGTGGACGTAATTGCTGCATTGCGATATTGGGGCCACCGATTGCGTATATGGGAGCAGTAATATCATGATCGGACTTGTGCTTGTCACTCATGGCAAGCTGGCTGAAGAGTTTCGTCATGCTGTCGAGCACGTCGTCGGTCCTCAGAAATTCATCGAGACGGTCTGCATTGGCCCCGAAGACGACATGGACCAGAGACGGCAGGACATTCTGGAAGCCGTTTCCGGTGCCGATGACGGCCATGGCGTCGTCATCCTGACTGACATGTTCGGCGGCACGCCGTCCAATCTCGCCATATCAGTGATGAGCAGCGGCCATACCGAAGTCATTGCCGGCGTCAACCTGCCGATGCTGATCAAGCTTGCCGGCGTACGCGGCGAGAACAACATGGAGAAGGCCCTGGTGGAGGCTTCCGAAGCCGGGCGGAAATATATCAATGTCGCGAGCCGTGTGCTCAGCGGAAAATAACGGGCCTTCATGACATCGCTCTCCCGGGAACTCCTGATCATCAACAAGCGCGGTCTTCACGCGCGCGCCTCCGCCAAATTCGTGCAGATGGTCGAAACCTTCGATGCAGCCATCACCGTTTCCAAAGATGGAATGACGGTTGGCGGCACTTCCATCATGGGCCTGATGATGCTTGCGGCCAGCCCCGGCTCTAGCGTCGTCGTCTCGGCGAGCGGCAGTCAGGCCGAGGAAGCCCTGGAGGCGCTGGATCAGCTGATCCAGAACAGGTTCGGCGAAGAAATGTGAGCTCCGGCCGAGCTCATATAAACATATAAAGACTTCTTTATATCCTTATTGCCATCTCAGACGAAGCCTGCTAAACGGCGACATGCCGTGCGCTAACGCGCGTTCGCATCGAACTTGGTTCATGCAATGCACTTTAGCTCTTCGTCGTTATGCCTGTCGTTGTCCCGGAACCGCTGCACTTCCAGGCGACATGCATGAGCACGCGGCCCATCCGTCGCGCGGTCATCTTCGCGCCTGCGCCAATTTTGAGACGTTTTTCAGCCTGGAGACCTCTATGAGCACTGAAAAAGATTATGTCGTCGCCGATATCGGGCTTGCGGACTTCGGCCGCAAGGAAATTACGATCGCCGAAACCGAAATGCCGGGGCTGATGTCCTGCCGCACCGAATTCGGCCAGGCAAAGCCGCTGAAGGGCGCGCGCATCACCGGCTCGCTGCATATGACCATCCAGACGGCCGTGCTCATCGAAACGCTGGTCGCGCTCGGTGCCGAAGTCCGCTGGGCCTCGTGCAACATCTTCTCGACGCAGGATCATGCCGCTGCCGCGATCGCCGCTGCCGGTGTTCCGGTCTTCGCCATCAAGGGCGAGTCGCTCGAAGACTACTGGGTGTATACCGACAAGATCTTCCAGTGGGCCGATGGCGGCCTTTCCAACATGATCCTCGATGACGGCGGCGACGCCACTATGTATATCCTGCTCGGCGCCCGCGCCGAAGCCGGCGAGGACGTGCTGTCCCATCCGCATTCCGAAGAAGAGGAAATCCTCTTCGCGCAGATCAAGAAGCGCCTTGCCGCTTCGCCGGGCTGGTTCACCAAGCAGCGTGATGCCATCAAGGGCGTTACCGAAGAAACCACGACGGGCGTCAATCGCCTTTACCAGCTCAGCCAGAAGGGCCTGCTGCCCTTCCCGGCCATCAACGTCAACGACTCCGTCACCAAGTCGAAGTTCGACAACAAGTATGGCTGCAAGGAATCGCTGGTCGATGGTATCCGCCGCGGCACCGACGTGATGATGGCCGGCAAGGTTGCCGTCGTCTGCGGTTATGGCGACGTCGGCAAGGGTTCTGCCGCATCGCTTTCCGGTGCCGGCGCCCGCGTCAAGGTGACCGAAGCCGATCCGATCTGCGCCCTGCAGGCCGCCATGGATGGTTATGAAGTCGTCCTGCTCGAGGACGTCGTTTCCTCGGCCGATATCTTCATCACCACCACGGGCAATAAGGATGTCATCCGCATCGACCATATGCGTCAGATGAAGGATATGGCGATCGTCGGCAACATCGGTCACTTCGACAACGAAATCGAAGTCGCTGCGCTGCGCAATCTCACGTGGACCAACGTCAAGCCGCAGGTCGACCTGATCGAATTCCCCAAGGGCAACCGGATCATCCTTCTTTCCGAAGGCCGCCTGCTCAATCTCGGCAACGCCACCGGCCATCCGTCCTTCGTGATGTCGGCTTCCTTCACCAACCAGACGCTGGCGCAGATCGAGCTCTTCACCAAGCCCGACCAGTATTCCAACAAGGTCTATATCCTGCCTAAGCATCTCGATGAAAAGGTCGCGCGCCTGCATCTCGACAAGCTCGGCGTGAAGCTGACCGAGCTTTCCGAGGAACAGGCTGCCTATATCGGCGTCTCGCCGAAGGGCCCGTTCAAGTCCGACCACTACAGATATTGATCCGACCGTTAATATCCACAAGATGTAGAAGCCGCGGCATTGACAAATGTCGCGGCTTATTTTTTGGACGCTCCCTTCCCGCCGATTCCCTTCCGAAGTATTGTTTTAAGACTTGATTCGTGGCGCCGGACCCCGTCCGACCGCTGCGAAAATGGGATGTCTTGTCGTAATGCGGCACATTGAAGGACGGAGACATACCGCGGATGTCGGAAATGAAAAGCAGCCTGCCCGGTCAGGCGGATGATGGCGCTTGCGCCGGTCGCCGCCCGCTCATGGCAGGCCAAGGATATAAATCTGCAACGGCACACGAGGCCGCAAAGCAAGAGCATGGACCATTGGCGCGCTTCCTGAAAACCTGCGCGGCCGGTACCGCGCTTGCCGCGTTGGCGCGGCCGGTTCTGGCACAGACGGAGCAGCAGGCGGCGGCCTCGGCCCACCTCTTCACATCCTCGCAAGTCGTCGGCGTTTCCGTCGTCATCGGCGTCATATCGGCGGCACTGCTTTCGACGCTGTGGCTCGTGCGCCAGCGCGGCAATCTGGAAAACGAGAGCCGGGAAATCCGCTCGGCACTCTCTGACGCCCAGCAGCGCATTTCCCAATACCAGGCTCTGATCGCCGACAAGAATCGGCGGATCGTCATCTGGGACGGCAATGCCCGCCCTGAACTGCTCGGCCAGCTTCCGCCCGAGACCGGCGCGCCGCAGGACGGCGAATTCCTGGCCTTCGGCCTGTGGCTGAAGTCACGTTCGGCCTCCGAACTGGAAAAGGCGATCGATCGGCTGCGCGACGAGGCACAGAGCTTCGACATGGTGGTCGAAACCATCCGCGACGAAATCCTCGAGGCGCAGGGCCGGGTTTCCGGCGGGCGTGCCTTCGTCCGTTTCGTGGCGCTCAACAATCTGCGCGCCGAACTCGCAGAGCTCCGGATCGAGCGCGACCGGCTGATGACCTCGATCTCGGCCTTCCAGACCATGCTCGACGCGATCGACATGCCGGCCTGGCAGCGCGACCCGGTGGGGCGCCTCACCTGGGTCAACCAGGCTTATGGCGAGGCGGTCGAAGCGCGCTCGCCGCAGCAGGCGATCAATGAAGGCCGCGAGATGCTGACCACCGTGGCGCGCGAGCGCATTCGCGCGACGACGACGCCGGAATCGCCCTTCCACGACACGATCTCGACGGTCGTGCGCGGCAACCGCACATTCTTCGACGTCGTCGACGTCAGGGTTCCCGGCGGCTCGGCCGGCATCGCGATCGATGTGTCCGACGTAGAGGCCGTGCGCGCCGAATTGGAGCGGACGCTGAAGAGCCATGCCGAGACGCTCGATCATCTTGCCACTCCCGTTGCCATTTTCGACGGCGACCGCCGCCTGCAATTCTACAACCAGGCCTTCGTGGCGCTCTGGCAGCTCGATATCGCCTTCCTCGAAGGCCGGCCTGACAATAGCGAGCTGCTCGAGCGGCTGCGGGCAGCCAAGAAACTGCCGGACCAGCTCAACTGGAAAAGCTGGAAGGAAACCGCGCTCTCCGTCTATCGCGCGCTCGACACGCAATCCGATCTCTGGCACCTGCCGAACGGTCAGACGCTGCGCGTCTTCGCGACTGCCCATCCCCAGGGCGGCGCCACCTGGGTGTTCGAAAACCTGACCGAGCAGGTCGATCTCGAAACGCGCTACAACACGCTGGTCAAGGTACAGGGCGAAACGATCGACCATCTTTCCGAAGGTGTGGCGGTGTTTGGCCCTGACGGACGCATCCGCCTTTCGAACCCGGCCTTCCGCGCGCTCTGGGGGATCACGGAAACCGAAGCCAAGCCCGGCACCCATATTCGTGCGCTGGGCGAGGCCTGCGCGCCGTCTTATGACCGGCCGGACGGCTGGAAGGCCTTCGCCGAACTGATCACCAGCTTCGACGACGAACGCCGCTCGGGTCAGGGGACGCTGGAACTCTTCTCCGGCCTCGTGCTCGACTACGCCGTTATCCCGCTGCCGAACGCCCAGACCATGCTGACCTTCGTCAACATGACCGACAGCGTGCGGGCCGAGCGCGCGCTGACCGAGAAGAACGAAGCATTGCGCAAGGCCGACGAGCTGAAGAACGACTTCGTCCAGCACGTGTCCTACGAGCTGCGTTCGCCGCTGACCAACATCATCGGCTTCACCGATCTCCTGCGCACGCCGGGCGTCGGCCCGCTGACCGAACGGCAGGCCGAATATATCGACCACATCTCGACCTCGTCCTCCGTTCTCTTGACGCTGGTCAACGATATTCTCGACCTTGCGACCGTCGATGCCGGCATCATGCGCCTCAACTATGCGGATATTGATCTCAACGATCTGCTCGACGACGTGTCGATGCAGATCGCCGATCGTCTCCAGGAAAGCGGCGTCGCACTCGAAATCACCGCACCCGCCTATCTCGGCTCGATCGTTGCCGATCCGCAGCGGCTGAAACAGATCCTGCTGAAGCTGCTTTCCAATGCGGCGAATTTCTCGCCCGAAGGCAGCTCGATCTCGCTGGAATGCCATCGCGACGGCACGGATTTCGTCTTCTCCGTCAGCGATCGCGGCCCGGGCATCTCGCCTGACATGATCGCCACCGTCTTCGACCGTTTCGCGACGGGAGCGAAAAGCGGCAAACGCGGCGGCGCCGGCCTCGGCCTTTCGATCGTTGACAGCTTCGTCAGCCTGCATCATGGCGACGTGACGATCGACAGCGAACCCGGCAATGGCACGACCGTCGTCTGCCGTATTCCCTCGGTCGATGTACCGCATTCCGCCGCCGCCGAATGACGACCGGCGATGCAATCTCGCTTTTTCTGGAAGACGAGGCGGCCACCCTCCGCCTCGGCGAAGATTTGGCGCTGGCCCTGAAAGCCGGTGACTGCCTTGCTCTTTCCGGCGATCTCGGCGCGGGGAAATCCTCGCTCGCCCGCGCGATCCTGCGCGCCATCGCCGATGACGAGGAGCTCGAAGTCCCGAGCCCGACCTTCACGCTGGTGCAATCCTACGACCTGCGCATCCCCGTTTCTCATTTCGATCTCTACCGGCTTGGCGATCCGGCCGAACTGATGGAACTGGGCTTCGACGAGGCTCTGCAAAACGGCATCTGTCTCGTCGAATGGCCTGAGATGGCCGAGAGCGAACTGCCTGCGGAGCGCATCGCACTGACGCTGGAACATGAAGGTAATGGCCGCCGGGCGACAATCAGAGCTACCGGTGCGCAAAATTCACGCATCCGTCGTGTCCTGTCGATTCGCGATTTCCTTGACGATGCTGGTCATCCCGAAGCGAGGCGTCGCTTCCTGACCGGCGATGCCTCGTTACGTGCCTATGAGGCGATCTATCCGAAGGCCGAAAACCAGCGCGTCATCCTGATGGACTGGCCGCCGCTTGCCGAAGGACCGCCGGTTCTCGACGGCAAGCCCTATCCCAAAGTCGCGCATCTCGCCGAAAACGCCTATCCCTTCGTGGCGATCGCCGATGTGCTGCGCAAGGACGGCTTTGCGGCGCCCGAGATCTACAAGGTGGACTATAACAAGGGTATCCTGCTGATCGAAGATCTCGGCAGCGACGGCGTTCTGGATGCCCGGGGCCAGCCTATTGTCGAACGCTATCGCGAAAGCGTTGCCTGCCTTGCCAAACTGCACGCCCTGAAATTTCCGCAGGACATTCCTGTTGGAAAGGCGCATGTCCATCATATTCCTGATTTCGACCGCACGGCGATGAAGATGGAGGTGCGGCTGGTGCTTGACTGGCACCTGCCCTGGAAGCGTCAGGGAGCACCGGCAACGGAAGAAGAGCGGGCGGATTATCTGGCGATCTGGGATAGGCTCATCGATGAGCTTGCATCGGCCGAGAACAATCTGCTGCTGCGCGACTTCCACTCGCCGAACATCATCTGGCGACCGCAGGCGAAGGGCATCCAACGGATCGGCCTCATCGATTTCCAGGACGCCATGATCGGCCCTACGGCCTATGATCTCGCCTCGATCGTCCAGGATGCGCGTGTAACGATCGAGCCGGATCTCTTCCGGCAATTGATGGCTGATTATCTGACGCTTCGCCACGCACAGGGCGGTTTCGACGAAACCGGATTCATGAAGGCCTGGGCGATCATGTCTGCGCAACGCAATTGCAAGCTTGCCGGGCTCTGGGTGCGGCTGTTGCAGCGCGACGGCAAGCCGGGTTATCTGAAACACATGCCGCGCACGCTCGCCTATCTGAACGTCGCGCTCGAGCATGAAACGCTTGCCCCCTTGCGCGATTGGTGCGCAAGGGCTGGAATAGGCCAGAGCGAATCATAAGTTCCGAATCAGGATGACCATCAGACAAGCCATGGTACTGGCCGCGGGTCTCGGAACCCGCATGCGCCCGATCACCGACACGATCCCGAAGCCGCTGGTGAAGATCGACGGCAAGCCGATGATCGACTACGCGCTGGATTCGCTGGTGGCGGCCGGCGTCGAACGCGCCGTCGTCAATGTTCACCACCACGCCGAACAGATGCTCGATCATCTCGGGAATTATCGCGGCCTCGACATCGTCATTTCCGACGAGCGTGACGCGCTGATGAATTCCGGCGGCGGGCTGGCGAAGGGGCTCGGCCTGCTTACCCGCGACAATATTTTCGTCATGAATGCCGATCTCTTCTGGATCGGCGAACAGCCGGGGCGGCCGACGAACCTGCAACGCTTAGCCGGCTTCTTCGATGCCGACCACATGGATATGGCGCTGCTTTGCGTTGGGATCGAAGATACGACGGGTCACAACGGCAAGAACGACTTCAGTCTGGCGGCCGATGGCCGGCTGGCGCGTTATCGCGACGATCCATCCAATCCCGTCGTTTATGCCGGCGCCATCGCCATGAACCCATCGCTGTTCGACGATGCGCCGAAGGATGCCTTCAACCTCAATATCTATTTCGACAAGGCGATCGCGCGCGGACGACTTTTCGGCATGGTGCTCGAAGGCCATTGGCTGACTGTGGGAACGCCGGAGGCGATCGGCGAGGCGGAAGAAACGATCCGACGATTGCGGGCGTTCGCTTAAGCCATGGCGGAGCGGCACCAGCCACGCATCCTGACAATCCCGGCGGGTCTCTCCTTCCTGAAAACGCTGGCGACGACGCTTTGCGACGGCCGGCTGACGCCACTCTTCCGGCACGAGGCCGATGATCCGCTATCGCTGGCCAAGGTAACAATCTACCTGCCGACACGGCGCGCCGTGCGCGTTCTGCGCTCTGAATTCGTCGATCTGCTCGGCGGCCGCTCGGCGATTCTGCCGGTCATCCGTCCGCTCGGCGAAACCGATGACGACAGCGGTTATTTCGACGAGGCACTGCCGGCTACGATCGATCTCGCCCAACCACTGTCGAATACCGCCCGTCTTCTGGAACTGGCGCGCCTGATCCTCGCCTGGCGAAACAAGCTGCCTGAGATCGTCCGCCACATTCATTCGGACTCGCCGCTCGTCGCACCCGCAAGCCCGGCGGATGCGATCTGGCTCGCCCGCAACCTGGCGGAACTGATCGATTCAATCGAAACCGAGGATCTCGACTGGTCGGAGCTGTCGAAACTCGACACCGGCGACTATGCCGCCTGGTGGCAGCTGACGGCAGAATTCCTGCAGATCGCCAGTGCTTTCTGGCCGGAGCGGCTTTCGGAACTCGGCAAATCCTCGCCGGCGCGGCACAGAAACGCCATTCTCCGGGCCGAAGCAAGCCGGCTTTCGGGGACGAAACCCGCTGGGCCGATCATCATCGCCGGTTCGACGGGTTCCGTTCCCGCCACCGCCGATCTCATCGCCGCCGTCGCCAATCTGCCCGAAGGCGTCATCGTGCTGCCGGGCCTCGATCTCGTCATGCCCGAGAACCACTGGCAGATGGTCGCGCCGGAACCGGCGCCCGGCCAACATGCCAATCCGGCAAGTCGCAGCCATCCGCAATATGGCCTGTCGTCGCTGCTCAAGCGGCTGAAGCTGACGCGTGCCGACGTAACGCCCCTCGACGGACCGGAGGGCGATCTTGACCGGCGCGCCGAAATCCTGTCTCGAGCCCTCGCCCCATCGGAGGCGACCAGTGATTGGGGGGCATGGAAGAGCGGCCTGCCCGAGGGCACCCTGCCTTCAGCCTTCGCCGATGTTTCGCTGATCGAAGCCGCCAACGAACGCGAAGAAGCAACCGCGATTGCCATCGCGCTCCGGCTTGCACTGGAGAGGCCGGGACAGGACGGCGAGAGCCGGGCAGCACTCATCACGCCGGACCGCAATCTCGCGCGGCGGGTCATGGCCGAGCTTTCCCGCTTCGGCATCCTCGCCGACGATTCGGCGGGTACACCGCTTGCGGCCATGCCGCAGGGCACCTTGCTGCAATTGCTGCTCGAGGCAGCGCTGCGACCGGGCGATCCGGTGGCGATCGTCTCTTTGCTCAAACATCCGCTTGCCCGCTTCGGCCTGGAACGTGACGCATTGATTTCCGCTACCGAGGCGCTCGAGCTGCTGGCGCTGCGCGGCGGCGTGGCCGAGGTGGATATCAGCACGCTCGAGCCGTTGCTCACCCACCAACTTGCCGAACAGGCGCTGGACAGGCACGCGCCGCAATGGCGCAAAGCGCTTTCGCCTGATGCAGCCGACGCCGCAAACGACCTTGCCCGGCGGGTCACGCAGGCGACCGAGCCACTGGCGTCGGCACTGATGCGACACCGGCCGGAAGATCGCGGGAGAACTCTGAGCTTCACATTGTCCGAATGGGCGGAGCGCACCGGCCGTTCGCTCGAAGCGGTCGCGGTCGATCCGCAAGGCAATCTCGCCGATCTCTGGTCTGGTGAAGCGGGAGATGCACTCGCCGCCCTGCTCAGCGAGGTGATCGACACGGACGGCCAGATGGAGGCCGACGGACCGCAATGGATCGACATCATGGCCGCCCTTGCCGCCGGTCATGCCGTGAAGCCGCGGGCGCTCAGCCATCCCCGCCTCTTCATCTTCGGCACGCTGGAAGCCCGCCTGCAGAGCGTCGATACGCTGATCCTCGGCGGCCTGAACGAGGGCACCTGGCCGGGGCAGACCGCCAATAACCCCTTCATTCCACGGATGATGAAGACGGAGATCGGCCTCGAACCGCCGGAACGACGCATCGGCCAGCTGGCGCATGATTTCGAGATGGCAAACGGCACGCGCCATCTGATCTATTCGCGCGCGCTGCGCCAGGGCTCGACGCCGACCGTCGCCTCGCGCTGGCTGCAGCGGCTGCTGGCGCTCGGCGGAGAGGCGTTCGAAGCGGAATTGAAAGGGCGCGGCAACCGGTTCCTGCAATGGGCCGGCCTCATCGATCGGGGAGATAGCCAGACGCCGGCGCAACGACCCTCGCCGAAACCGCCGCTGGCATTGCAGCCGAAATCCTATTCCTTCAGCGAAGTCGGCCGGCTGCGCCGCGACCCCTACGCCATCTATGCCCGCCGCATCCTGCGTCTCGACCCCGTCGACGCGTTCAACCGCGATCCGGGTGCGGCCGAACGCGGAACGCTCTACCACAAGATCGTCGACCGGTTCATCCGCGAGGCTCATATTGCCGGGACACCGGATGCGGCAGCGGCCATGGAGCGCATCCTTTCCGAACTTTTCGACATGGAGCGGCTACCGCCGCATATCGATGCCGTCTGGCGGCCGCGCTTTCGCGAGGTGGCCCGCGCCTTCCTCGAATGGGAGGCCGGACGGCGGCATGGCATCCTGAAAACGTTGACGGAGGTGCGGGGCGGTATGGAGCTGGAGCCGATCAATATCCGGCTCACTGGCGTCGCGGACCGGATCGACATAACAGGACCACACTCGGCCGACATCATCGACTACAAGACCGGCTACAATCCCTCGCCGGCGCAGGCGCGCGTGCTTCTCGATCCGCAGCTTGCGCTTGAAGCGGCGGCCTTGAGCGCCGGCGCCTTCCGCGATGCCGGCAGCCGCGTGCCGCAAGACCTGCTCTATGTGCGTCTGCGACCCGGGAGCCGCTTCCAGGTCGATACGGTCAACAACGAAAACTCTGCCCGCAGCGACAAGGCGAAATCCGCGATGGATCTCGCCGCCGAATCGATCGATCAGCTGGTCAAATTCGTGGGTTTGCTGCAATCCAGCGAAAGAGGTTTTACCGCGCGGCTGATCCCGGCCCAGCAATTCGATTTCGGCGGCGACTACGATCATCTGGCCCGCGTCTCCGAGTGGTCGACGGCCGAAACCGAAGAGGGCGGCGGCGATGAGTGATGTGACCGCGCTTCCCACCGACGACGATCCCGGCGCCTGGATCGGCTGGACGACCATCCAGCAGGCGATTGCCTCCGATCCGCTGCGTTCGGCGTGGGTTTCGGCCAATGCCGGCTCCGGCAAGACGCATGTGCTGACACAGCGCGTCATCCGGCTGCTGCTGGCCGGTGCGCGGCCTTCAGCCATTTTATGTCTCACCTATACCAAGGCTGCAGCCTCCGAAATGTCGAACCGTGTCTTCGAACGGCTGGCGGATTGGGTGGTGCTCGATGATGACGACCTTAGCCGGCGGATCATGCAGATCGAGGGTACGGCTCCCGACGGATTGAAGCTTGCCGAGGCGCGCCGGCTGTTTGCAAAGGCGCTGGAGACGCCCGGCGGGCTGAAAATCCAGACGATCCATGCCTTTTGCGAGGCGCTGCTGCATCAATTCCCGCTGGAGGCCAACGTTGCCGGGCATTTCTCGGTCCTCGACGATCGCGCGGCGGCATCCCTGCTTTCCGATGCGCGTCGGGCGCTGCTGACGGCGACGGCGCCGGAGAAAGACAGCGCCCTTGCCGAGGCATTCGCCTACGTGCTCAATCTCGGCGACGAATCCGGGCTGGAGAACCTGCTCGGCGATATCGTCGCCAACCGCAACGCCATTCGTCGTTTCACCGCGACGGCCGAACAGCAGGGCGGTATGGAGATGGTCCTGCGCCAAAAGCTCGGCCTTGCCGAAGGCGACACGGAAAGCCGGATCGCGGCGCAATATTGGCCTTTGCCGGAGCTTTCGGGCGGCATGCTGGAGCTTTATCTGTCGCTGGCCGACCAGAAGGGCGGCGCGAAGGCGCAGGAGGTTGCCTACGGCCTCAGGCTCGCCGGGCGGGAACGCGACGACGCAAGGCGCGCTGAATTTCTTGAGAAAATTTTTCTAACAGCCAAGGGCGAGCCGAAGGCGGACTCACAATTCTCGGTCAAGGCGATGCTTGCCGAGGCACCCCAGCTGGCGGGCGCCATCGCCATTGCCCGCGCGCATGTCGCCGCAAGCCGCGATCGGCTGAAACTGATGCGGATGTACGGCGCCACGCATGCAGCACTCGTGCTCGCCGCCCGGCTGAATCACGACTATGAAGAGCTGAAGAAGCAGCGCAGCCAGCTTGATTTCGAGGACCTGATCACCCGCACCGCCGACCTGCTGACGAAAAGCGGCGTCGGTCCCTGGGTCCACTACAAGCTCGATCGGGGTATCGATCATATCCTCGTCGACGAGGCGCAGGATACCAGCCCGATCCAGTGGAGCGTCATCCAGTCGCTCGCCGAAGATTTCTTCTCCGGCGAAAGCGCCCGGCCGATCGTGCGCACGCTGTTTGCCGTCGGCGACGAAAAGCAGTCGATCTATTCCTTCCAGGGGGCGCGGCCCGAGCGTTTTTCCGAGGAGAGCGACCGGACGCGGCGGCGCGTGTCCGATAGCGGGCAGAACTTTTCCTCCGTCCGATTGCCGCTGTCGTTCCGCTCGACCGCCGACGTGCTCGAGGCCGTCGACCATATTTTCAAGACACCCGAGAACGCGCGCGGCCTCAGCGCGCTCGGCGAGCCGGTCGTGCACCGCTCCAGCCGCATCGGACATCCCGGCGCCGTCGACCTCTGGGAGATGGTCGCGCCGGAAGCGGTGGTGAAGGAGGAAGACTGGACGGCGCCCTTCGACGCGACGCCGGAAAGCGCGCCGGCCGCAATCCTCGCGCGGCGGATCGCCCACTCGATCGGCACGCTCGTCGGCCGCGAGACGATCGTCGACAAAGGCAAGGAGCGCCTGATCGAAGCCGGCGACATCCTGGTGCTGGTGCGCAAGCGTGACGCCTTCGTCAATGCATTGACGCGCGCCTTGAAGCGCCGCGGCGACATTCCCGTCGCCGGCGCCGACAGACTGGTGCTGACCAGCCATATCGCCGTGCAGGATCTGCTGGCGCTCGGCCGTTTCCTGCTTCTGCCGGAAGACGATCTTTCGCTCGCCGCGGTGCTCAAGAGCCCACTTTTCGATCTTTCCGAGGACGACATCTTTGCGATTGCCGGCCTGCGCGGCGATAATGAGAGTGCCTGGAGCCATCTCAAAAGCTTCGCCGCCGACGGCACCGAACGCTTCCGCGTTGCCGTCGAAAGGCTGGAATTGTTCCTCCGGCAGTCCAGAAGCCTGTCGGTTCATGATTTCTATGCCCGTGTGTTGGGCAGCCATGGCGGGCGACGACAATTCCTTGCCCGTCTCGGCACCGAGGTCAGCGATATTCTCGACGAATTCCTGACCTTCACGCTCGACCACGAGAGCTCCGGCCTTCCCGGTCTGCAATCCTTCATCTCGACGCTTGAACTCGAAGCACCCGTGATGAAGCGTGAGCAGGACAAGGGGCGCAACGAAGTGCGAATCATGACGGTGCATGCTTCCAAGGGTCTTGAAGCACCGATCGTTTTCCTGGTCGACGGAGGTTCGAAGGCCTTCACCCATACTCATCTGCCCAAGCTTCGCCTGATCGAGACGGACGCCGACGAGCCGCCGATGCCGGTCTGGGTTCCTGTCTCCGATCTTTCCAATTCGCTGACGCAGGACGATGCGGCGCGGATCCAGATGCTGGCGGAAGAAGAATATCGCCGGTTGCTTTATGTCGCCATGACGCGTGCCGCCGACCGGCTGGTCGTCTGCGGCTATCGCGGCGTGCGCGTAAACAACGACACCTGGCATATGATGATCTCGACGGCACTGAGCGACGATCATCCACTTGTGGAAGCGACCACATTCTCCGGTCCCGATGGGGAATGGCCGGGCATCAAATGGCGTGTGCCGCGGGTGGAACGAAGCTTCGAGCGTGTCAACCGCAGCGAGGAGCGTGACAACGAGGAGAGTTTGCCGGACGGCCTGTTGCGACCCTTGCCACCGCAGGCTGCGCTGCCCCGGCCGCTCAGCCCCTCCGGCGCCGGCACGATCATCGATGAAGACGAGGGCGGGTTGCTGGTCGTTTCGCCGCTGTTTACCGAGAAGCCGCGCAGCGATCGTTCACTGGAGAAGGGCAGACTGATCCATCGCATGCTGCAGGCGCTTCCCGACATTCCACCTGCCGAACAGCCCGATGCGGCGAGCCGTTATGCCGAACGGGCGGCTCGTTTCTGGCCGGAAGGCGAACGGCGCAAGCTTGTCGATTCGGTTCTGAAACTATTGGACGAGCAGGGCCTGCAGGACGTCCTCGGTGCGCAGGCCCAGCCCGAGGTCTCGATCATGGGAACGCTGACGCTCGAAGGCCGGCGCTATGCCGTCTCCGGCCGCATCGACCGGCTTGCCGTCCTTACCGATCGCGTCGTCATTCTCGACTACAAGACCAACCGGGTGCCGCCGGCAACGGAAGAGGCCATCCCCTTCGCGCACAAGGCGCAGCTCGCGATCTATCGCGAGATCCTGGCGCCGCTCTATCCTGATAAGCGGATCGACTGCATGCTTGTCTATACCGAGAACGCCTCGCTCTACACGCTGAGCGAAAAGGCGCTCGGTTTGGCGCTTGCAGGAGTCAAGACAAAGTGAAATACCGGACATTGAAAATTCGGCGCCGCACCATCACATGTGGTTCAACATCCAATCCGGTAAAGGAGCAGCCCATGGCTACCGTGAAAGTCGATATCAATAACTTCCAGTCGGAAGTTCTGGATTCCGCAGAACCCGTCGTCGTCGATTTCTGGGCTGAATGGTGCGGCCCGTGCAAGATGATTGCACCGAGCCTCGAAGAAATCGCCGTCGAGCTGGAAGGCAAGGTCAAGGTCGCCAAGCTCAATATCGATGAGAACCCGGAACTCGCCGCACAGTTCGGCGTGCGCTCCATTCCGACCCTTGCGATCTTCAAGGGCGGCGAAGTTGCCGATATCTCTGTCGGCGCCAAGCCGAAGACCGCCCTTTCGAACTGGATTTCGAACGCTGCCTGATTGATATCGCCCTGATGATATCGCATTGACGAAAAGCCCGGTTTCGACCGGGCTTTTTCAATTTGCAGGGTTCACTTCGGCGGCGTGCCGTTGTCGGAAAGCACATCGCCAACGAGATAGAGCGAGCCGCCGACCAGAATGCGCGGCGGCAAGGCTTCCGGATCAAGCACGGCTTTGATGGTTTCCAGCGCATCGCCGACCGTCGACATCGGTTCGGCAACCAAGCCCGCATCATAGGCGGCATTCGACAATATCACCGGATCGATCATCGCTTCGCTGCCGCGGATCGGCACGCAGAAAACCTTCTCGACCAAGCCGGCAAAGGCCCTGAAATAACCGACCGGATCCTTGGTGTTGATCATACCGATGATCAGGAAAAGCGGCCGAGGCTGGCGCTCCTCGAAATTGGCCATGGCTTCGGCGATCACTTCACCGGCACCGGGATTATGCCCGCCATCGATCCAGATTTCGGCGCCGGCAGGCGCATGCGAGAGCAGCCGGCCCTCGCTCAAACGCTGGAGCCGGCCCGGCCATTCGACCGAACTCATCGCCTTTTCCATCATCGTCTCGGTGACGGTGAAACCGGCCGCCTTGACGGCACGAATGGCGGCGGCGGCATTGGCATATTGGTGGCGACCGGGAAGGCGCGGCAGCGGCAGGTCGGCAAGACCGAACTCGTCCTGGTAGACGAGCCGGCCATATTCCTCATGCGCCATGAAATCCTGCCCGAAGACGGCGCTCGGGCAATGCAGCCGTTCGGCCGTCGACATCAGGACGTCGAGCGCTGCGTCATATTCCTGATGACCGATGACAACGGGAAATCCCGGCTTCATGATGCCGGCCTTTTCGACCGCGATCAGCTCCACTCTGTCGCCAAGATAGGGCTGGTGATCCAGCGAGATCGGCATGATCACCGAGACGGCCGGATCGGAAATGACATTCGTCGCGTCGAACCGGCCGCCGAGACCGACTTCGATGATCGCGGCATCGGCCGGATGTTCGGAAAACAGGATGAAGGTGACCGCCGTCAGGATTTCGAAGACGGTGATGTGCTGTCCTGCATTGGCATCGGCCACACGACGCACGGCCTCGGCGAAGACGGCATCATCCACGAGCTGTCCGCGTCCGCCTTTGACGCCGATGCGATAACGCTCGTGCCAATTGACGAGATGCGGCGAGGTGTGGACATGGGCGCTGTAGCCGCCGGCTTCGAGCAGGGCGCGGGAGAAGGCGGTGACCGACCCCTTGCCGTTGGTGCCGGCGACATGGATTACCGGCGGCAGTTTCCTGTGCGGATTGCCGAGCACATCGAGAAGACGGGTGATGCGATCGAGAGACAGATCGAACCCCTTGGGATGCAATCCCATGAGTTTGTCGATCTCCTGTGCTGCCTCACTCACCGCGGTTTGGCCTCTGGGTATCAAGTCGGCACCCCGCCTGCTTATCGGTTATCAGGCGCTCGCCGCCAGAGCGATTGCGCCGCTATTCATGTTGTTCGCCGCCGAAACCGGCTTCTTCGTCAGGATCTTCAGGAGACGCGCCAGCGTTTCCGGAATATCGTGACGTTTGACGACCATATCGACCATACCATGCTCCAGCAGGTATTCGGAGGTTTGGAAGCCTTCGGGTAGTTTTTCACGCAGGGTCTGCTCGATCACGCGCTTGCCGGCAAAGCCGATTTCAGCGCCGGGTTCGGCCAGATGAATATCGCCAAGCATGGCATAGGAGGCGGTAACGCCGCCTGTGGTTGGATTGGTCAGCACAACGATATAGGGCTGGCCGGATTCCTTGAGCATGTCGACGGCAACCGTCGTGCGCGGCAGCTGCATCAGCGACAGGATGCCTTCCTGCATGCGCGCGCCGCCGGAAGCGGGGAACATGACCAGTGGGCATTTTTCAGCCGTCGCACGCTCGAAAGCCTTGACGATCGCCTCGCCGGCGGCAATGCCAAGCGAACCGCCGATAAAATTGAATTCGTGCACGACAGCCACGAGCTTCAATCCCCGCACCTTCCCGACACCGGCGAGAATCGTATCTTCCTGCTCGGTCTTCAGGCGGCTATCGCGCAAGCGATCGCTGTATTTCTTCGAATCGCGGAACTTCAGCGGGTCTTGCACGACCTTCGGCTGCGGCAGCGATTCGAACTCACCATTGTCGAAAAGATCAATCAGACGGGCCTTGGCCGGCATCTTCATGTGATAACCGGACGCCGGAATGACCCATTTGTTGCCTTCCAGATCCTTGTGGAAGACCATCTCGCCCGTTTCCGGGCACTTGATCCAGAGATTCTCCGGCACTTCGCGACGGCCCAGCATGGAATTGATCCGCGGGCGAACGTAGTTGGTGATCCAGTTCAACTCGAATACTCCTGATTGACCAGAGCGGTTCAGCTTTTAACGGAAGCGGCGAACCGCTCTATCCTTTTGTACGCAATTCCGGACGGAAAACCGCTGCACAGTTTTGCGCGACATGCCTGAGTGCCAATGTGGGCAAACTATTCGGCAGCAACAAGGCGCGCCGAACGTGTTCCCGTGGAAAGGCCGCGCACCAGCGTGGCAACGGCCTGAACCGTGTCCGCCGTTGCCTTTCCGTCATTCGTCAAGCTGGTCGCGACCTGATTGACGATCGCGGTGCCGACAACAACGCCGTCGGCCGAACCGCCGATAACCTTTGCATGTTCCGCCGTCTTGACGCCGAAGCCGACGCAGACGGGCAGCTTGGTGTGCTGCTTGATGCGCTCGACAGCGCCCGAAACCAGCGACGGATCGGGCAGCGCCGAACCGGTGATGCCGTTCATCGAGACGTAATAGACGAAGCCGGAGGTATTCTTCAGCACCTTCGGCAGGCGCTTCTCATCCGTCGTCGGCGTCGCCAGGCGAATGAAATTGATGCCCTTGCGGATCGCCGGAATGCAGAGTTCGTCATCCATCTCGGGCGGCAGGTCGACGACGATCAGGCCATCGATGCCGGCGGCGAGCGCGTCGTCGAGGAATTTCTCGACGCCGTAAATATAGATCGGGTTGTAGTAACCCATCATCACGATCGGCGTCGCATCGTTGGTTTTGCGGAAATCGGCCGCCAAGTGCAGCGTCTTCTTCAGCGTCTGGCCGCCTTTCAGGGCGCGCTGGCCGGCCAGCTGGATCGCCGGGCCGTCAGCCATCGGATCGGAAAAGGGCATGCCGAGCTCGATGATGTCGGAGCCGGCCTCCGGCAGCGCCTTCATGATGCCGAGCGAGGTGTCATAATCGGGATCGCCGCCCATGAAATAGGTGACAAGCGCCGGACGGCCCTCGGCCTTCAGCTCGGCAAAGCGTTTATCCATGCGTGCGGTCATGTCTTACAGTCCCATTCCCAGAATCTTGCCGACGGTGAAGATGTCCTTGTCGCCACGGCCGGAGAGGTTCATCAGGATGATCTCGTCCTTGCCCATCGTCGGTGCGCGCTTGATGACCTCGGCAATAGCATGCGAGGGCTCGAGCGCCGGGATGATGCCTTCGAGGCGGGTCAGCGTCTGGAAAGCCTCGAGCGCTTCGTGATCCATGATCGGCACATAGTCGACGCGGCCGGTGTCGTTCAGCCAGGAATGTTCGGGGCCGATGCCGGGATAATCGAGACCGGCCGAAATCGAGTGGCCTTCCTTGATCTGGCCGTCGCCATCCTGCAGCAGATAGGTGCGGTTGCCGTGCAGCACGCCCGGTGAACCGGCGGTGATCGACGCGCAATGTTCGTCGCCCTGCAGGCCCTTGCCGCCGGCTTCGACGCCGACGATCTTAACGGAGGGATCGTCGAGGAAGGGATGGAAGATGCCGATGGCATTCGAACCGCCGCCGACGGCAGCGACGACCAGATCCGGAAGACGGCCTTCGGCCGCCAGGATCTGCTCTTTCGCTTCAGTGCCGATCACCGACTGGAAATCGCGGACCATCTCCGGATAGGGATGCGGACCGGCTGCCGTTCCGATCAGGTAATAAGTATCCTCGACATTGGTGACCCAGTCGCGGAGCGCCTCGTTCATGGCGTCCTTCAGCGTCCCGCTGCCTGCCGTCACCGGTTTGACTTCCGCGCCGAGCAGCTTCATGCGGAATACGTTCGGCGCCTGACGCTCGACGTCGGTGGCGCCCATGTAGACGACGCAGGGAAGGCCAAAGCGGGCGGCAACGGTCGCAGAGGCGACGCCATGCTGGCCGGCACCGGTTTCGGCGATGATCCGGGTCTTGCCCATGCGCTTGGCAAGCAGGATCTGGCCGATGCAGTTGTTGATCTTGTGCGAGCCGGTGTGGTTCAGCTCCTCGCGCTTGAAATAGATCTTCGCGCCGCCGAGTTCGGCCGTCAGCCGCTCGGCGAAATAGAGCGGGCTCGGGCGACCGATATAATGTGCGCCGAGATGCTTCAATTCGGCCTGGAATGCCGGATCGTTCTTCGCCTTGTTCCACTCGTCCTGCAGATCGAGGATCAAAGGCATCAACGTTTCGGCAACGAAACGACCGCCATAAATACCAAAACGGCCGTCTTCATCGGGGCCGGAACGGAAGGAATTCGGTTTTGGCGTCTCGTTCACTTTCAACTCCCTGAGGCCATGACAGGCGCACTCGCCTTCTCGACCGCGTCAAAAAATTCATCGATCTTCGCGACGCTCTTCACGCCAGGCGCAGTTTCGACGCCTGAGGAAGCGTCAATGCCCGGTGCTTTGGTGATGAATAACGCATCCGCGACATTGTCCTTGTTCAGCCCGCCGGAAAGCATGTAGTCGACGCTGCCGTCAAGCCAAGCGAGAAGGCTCCAATCAAAGGAAACACCATTGCCGCCCGGCAATTCGGAACCCTTCGGCGGCTTGGCATCGAAAACGAAACGATCGGCGATGCCGATATAGGCCTCAACGCGTTTCAGATCGTCGGCCGTGCGCACCGGAAGTGCCTTCATCACAGGCAGACCATAGACCGCCTTTATGGTCAGCACATGTTCGGGGCTCTCGTTGCCGTGCAGCTGCAGCATGTCCGGCTTCAACAGCGATACGATCTCATCCAACTCGTCATTGGTGGGATCAACGACGACGGCGACGATTTTCGCCTTGCCACGTGCAGGTTCGGCAAGTTTTGCCGCCAGGTCCGGCTCGATATAGCGCGGGCTTTTTTCGAAGAAGATAAAACCGATATGGGTCGCGCCGCGTTTCAGTGCGCGATCGACAGCGTCGGGCGTCTTCAAGCCACAGATCTTGATATCCGGTTTCATGGCAGCGAAGTGACACGAAATGCGGCAAGAGTCGAGCCAATTTGCATGGAAAGCTGTATTTAGCGCGGCTTTGGGCTAATCGAAATCGATGGCGTGCAACTGGCTGCCATGCCGCTTCAGCCAGGATTTCGCTTCTTCCATACCTGGGCAAAGCTTCTTGCAAAGCGCCCAGAACCGTGGCCCATGATTCATTTCCTTGAGATGGGCGACCTCATGGGCGGCGAGATAATCGATCACTGCGGGCGGCGCCATGACGATGCGCCAGGAAAAGCTCAGATTTCCCTCCGACGAGCACGAGCCCCAGCGGCTGCGGGTATCCTTCATCGAGATCGAGCGGATCGGCGCCCGGATCGCTCCGGCATGCATGGTGGCCAGTCTGGCGAGATCGGCGCGCGCTTCCTTCTTGAGAAAGGCCGCGATGCGCCGTCCGACATGTTCCGGCATGCCGCTGACGCGCAGCACCGGCCTGCCGTCTATCAAGACCGCCTCCGTCAGCCCGCGCAAGCCGCCGGTATGCTGGATGTGATGGGAAACGCCGCGAAACAGAATTTGGCCGCCGTCGCGCAGGCCGGTATCGGTCGAAAACTTGGCAAGCTTGGTGAGCAACCAGCCCTGGTGGCGATCGAGGAAGGCATTGACCTCACGCGTCGCCAGGCCCTTCGGCACCGTCATCTTCAAGGCCCGGCCACCCGGTTCGATACGCAGCGTGATGCGCGTCGCCCGGTCATGCTGCTTGATGGTCAACGGCATCAGCCGGCCGGCGACGTCGAGCGTCCGCGTTTCGGGCGCAACCGGCTTTCGCGCTTTCGGCCTTGTCTTCAGAAGCGGAAACATGGCTGTTTTCTATCCGATTCGCCGCGGAATCTAAACGATTTGCCAGGCAGGCAGACATGGAAAAACCGGCATCGGAAGATGCCGGTCATCATTTGATGGTTCAGGCGTTCACGGCGTCTGATATTCAGCGACCGGGCCGTTGTCATCGCGCTTGGCGTTCTTGCGGTCGCGCATGAAGCGGTCGAACTCTTCCTGATCCTTGGCGCGGCGGAGTTCACGCATGTAAGCGTCAAATTCCTCGCGCATTTCGTCGAGCTTGCGGCGCTCTTCCTCGATCCGGTCGATCTCGGCCTTGCGCCAGTCGTCGAAGGCGACGTTGCCGGTCGAGAAGTGCGGGCGGTGCCGTCCATGCGGGCGGCGGCAGGAGGCAAAGAAGCCATCGGTCGCCTGGTTGACTTCACGCTTGAAGCCGCGCAGACGGTCGCCGAAGATGATGTAGGCAAGCATGACAAGACCCAGAGGCCAGAAAACCATGAAGCCGAGAATCATCAGGGCAATGGTAGCCGGAGTCCAATCCGGTCGAAGCAATGCTGACTGGTTCATCGTGCGGGTATCCCTCGCTTTCCGCGCCCGGCAGGATACCGAACGCTGAAATCGATGTGGTTACCGCAATAGGTGCCTTCAAGACGATTGCCCGCGAAATCGAACAAGGCCTTGAATCCGTTTTGCTAATTCAGCTATCGCTGAATCAGCCCGTCCGACCGCCCTTGATGACACGCGGGACCGGAGGCTTAACAGCCGAACGGGAATGCTGGCGGACGAAATTGATGATGCGCGGCGCAATCTCGCGGCGGAAACGCGAACCGTTGAAAACGCCATAATGACCGACATCCGGCTGGAGATAATGCATGCGCATATCTTCGGGAATGTTCACGCAGATGGTCTGCGCGGCCTTTGTCTGACCGACCCCCGAGATATCGTCATTTTCACCTTCGACGGTCAGAAGCGCCACCTTGCGAATTGCCGCCGGATCGACGCGTTTGCCGCGATGCATCAACTCACCCTTCGGCAGTGAATGCTTGATGAAGACCTCCTCCACCGTCTGCAGATAGAATTCGGCGGTCAGATCCATGACGGCGAGATATTCGTCGTAGAAATCGCGATGTTTTTCCGGCTCGCCGTCGTTCTTCACGAGATGCATGAAGAATTCCTTGTGCGCGACGAGATGGCGATCGAGGTTCATCGACATGAAGCCCGAAAGCTGCAGGAATCCTGGATAGACCGGGCGCATGAAACCCGGCTGCGGCCAGGGCACGTTCATGATGACATTGTCGGAGAACCACTGCAGCGACCGCTCCTGCGCGAGCTTGTTGACCGCCGTCGGGTTGATGCGCGTGTCGATCGGGCCGCCCATCAGCGTCATCGATGAGGGCGACAGCGGATCATTGGCTTCCTCCATCACGGCAGCGGCTGCCAGCACAGGGACGGAAGGCTGACAGACGGCGATGACATGCGTGTCATGGCCGAGGAAATGCAGCATCTCGATGACATAATCGACGTAATCGTCGAAATCGAACGTGCCTTCCGTCATCGGCACCATGCGGGCGTCGATCCAGTCGGTGATGTAGACATCCGCACTCGGCAGCAGCGCCTCGACCGTACCGCGCAACAGCGTGGCATAGTGGCCGGACATCGGCGCGACGATCAGGATGCGCGGGTCATTGCCGCGGGCCGGCGGAACATTGCGGGCGAAATGCAGGAGATTGCAGAAAGGTCGCGACCAGATGATCTCTTCGCGGACGGACACTGTCTGATCACCGATCGTGGTCTGCTTCAGTCCGAATTCCGGTTTGCCGTAGCGCCGCGTCGTGCGTTCGAACATTTCGAGGCTTGCCGCCATCGTCCGGCCGAACGGCGTGTGGGCGAACGGGTTCAGCGGATTGGCATAAGCAAACCGCATGATATCGGCCGCGGCGCGAAACGGCGCCATGGCGGCATGGTTCAATTCATAAAGCTGATAAAACATGGAAGGCGCCACCTTTCTCTATCGAAAAGATGACGCCGATTGAAAGGCATCGAGTCTTTTCGCCATGCGGGCACGTAACGCAGACTAACAGTTTTTTGTTGCACAGCAACATGGACGAGCCAGACCCACACAAGAAATGCCGCAGAATTGATCTCCGGCATCATCATCAGCCTGAAAACTTAAGTTTCTCAGCAGGAAGCGTCGTTAACGATCCGCTACGAAGGTCTGCTTCTGCGTGCCGAGACCTTCGATGCCGAGTTCGACCACGTCGCCGGCCTTGAGATAACGCGGCGGCTTGAGGCCCATACCGACGCCCGGAGGCGTACCGGTCGAGATCACGTCACCGGGATGCAGCGACATGAACTGGCTGAGGTAGGAGACGAGGAAAGCAACGCCGTAAACCATCGTCTTCGACGAGCCGTTCTGCATCTTCTGGCCGTTGACCGTCAGCCACATGCCGAGGTTCTGCGGTTGCGGAATTTCATCCTTGGTGACGAGCCAGGGGCCGATCGGGCCAAAGGTGTCGCAGGATTTGCCCTTGGTCCATTGACCGGACCGCTCGGTCTGGAAAGCGCGCTCGGAAACGTCATTGGAGACGCAATAGCCGGCGACATAATCCAGCGCTTCGGCTTCCGTTACATATTTGGCAGTTTTGCCGATGACAACGCCGAGCTCGACTTCCCAATCGGTCTTTTCCGAACCGCGGGGGATGATGACATCGTCGTTCGGCCCGACGATCGCCGATGTTGCTTTCATGAAGATGATCGGCTCGGGCGGCACGGTCGCACCGGTTTCGGCAGCGTGATCCGAATAATTCAAGCCGATGCAGATGAACTTGCCAGTGCCGGCGACGCAGGCGCCGATGCGGCCCGGTGCGATTTCCGGAAGGCTCTTTGGATCGATCGCCGCAATCCTGGCAAGGCCTGAGGGCGTGATCGCCTCGCCGCCGATATCGGCGACATGACCGGAGAGATCGCGGATCTTGCCATCGGCATCGAGAAGCGCGGGTTTTTCACTGCCTGCTTCGCCAACACGCATCAGCTTCATGGAAATTCCTCCTCATCGAAAACGGATTTGCAACCACCTATGAACGAATTATTCATCGGTGTCATTACGGCTTTGCCGGCAAGCGGTACGGCTTTTCTGCAATTCGGATGATTTTTGCCGAAAACTGCCTCCATCCTTTCGACATCATGCTTCAAAAAATTTCGGCCAGATCGGGGCCGGCAGGGACGATTTTCGTCGGATTGAGGCTTTCGACCGAATAGTAGCCGCGCTTGATGTGATCGAGATTCACCGTTTCTGCGATGCCCGGCCAATCCAGCATGCGACGGCAGAAGGCGCGCAGGTTCGGATAGTCGGAAAGACGGTGCAGATTGCATTTGAAGATGCCGTGATAGGCGACGTCGAAGCGCACCAGCGTCACGAAAAGCCGAATATCGCTTTCCGTCGGATGCTCGGCGAAAAGAAAAGGCCGGCCTTCGAATTGCGGATCGACCCAGTCGAGGCAGGAAAAGACATCGGCGAAGGCTTCTTCGTAGGCGATCTGGGTGGTGGCGAAGCCGGCGCGGTAGACGCCGTTGTTGAGGGTCGGATAGATGCGATCGTTGAAAGCATCGATCTCGGCGCGCCTTTCCGCCGGGTAAAGATCGATCGGATTTTTTGCCAAGTTGCCGAAGCCGCCGTTCAGCATGCGCAGGATATCGGCGGATTCATTGTTGACGACGGTCTTTTTCCGCTTGTCCCAGAGAACCGGCACGGTGGCCCGGCCGGTGAAATCGGGTGCTGCCCTGGTATAGATTTCATGCATATAGGTTACGCCATTGACGTGATCCTGCGTCGCACCGGGATAATCACCGAAACGCCAGCCCTGCTTGCTCAGCAGCGGTTCGACGACGGAAACGGAGATGACGTCTTCCAGGCCCTTGAGTTTGCGGCCGATCAAGGTGCGCGAGGCCCAGGGGCAGATATAGGCGACATAGAGATGATAACGGCCGGCGCTGGCTTCAAAGCCGCCTTCGCCCGTCGGCCCGGCGGTGCCATCCGGGGTCACCCAATTGCGGAAACTCGAGGTCTGCCTGATGAAACCGCCCTTCTCGTCCTTGGCCTGGACGGGCTGCCAGTCTTCCGTCCATTTTCCGTTCACCAGCATGCGCAACTCTCCAATCGATTGACGAGACCGTTCATTATCCTGCTTCGACGCCGGCGTGAGGGCGCTTTTCTGGAGACAGTCTGTACACCCAAACTGCGACGATGCTGCGCTTGCCAAGCCGAGGACGCAGGAAATATGACTCCGCGATACAAGATGAAGTGGAGTTCGACATGCATCTCTCCAAGGCCGTCGTGCGGACCGAACATGCGAGCCGCTACCTGCAGCAGCTTTGCAAACACTGGAGCCACAAGTTCAGCGTCGATTTCGATCCCGTGAAGGGCCGGGTGCCGTTCAGCGATACGGCCGAGGTGACGTTTTCTGCCGACGATGCGGCGCTGACCATGACACTTTCCGTCGCCGATCCCGCGCAACAGCAAAGAATGCATGATGTCATCGACGATCACCTGAAGCGCTTCGCCTTCCGCGAGGAGCTCGACATCGTCTGGACCAACTGAGCCCGGCCCCCGATCCAAATTTTCTGCCCCGAACCCTGGAACAAGCATGACGAAGAGCAATCACCGCGAATCCGAATATCCGATCGATCCGATGTTTCTCGATCGCTGGTCGCCCGCGCCTTCACCGGCGAAATCATCGAGGAAGCGCAGCTGCTCAGCCTGCTCGAAGCCGCCCATTGGGCTCCGTCCTCAGCCAACCATCAGCCCTGGCGCTTCATCTATGCGCTCAAAGGTTCGGAGCATTGGGAGAAATTCGTCGCATTGCTCGTCGACGCCAACCAGGAATGGGCGAGGAATGCGTCGGCCTTGATCTTCGTCGTGTCGCGCGCCTTCACCGGCGTTGCCGGCTCCGGCGAGGAGAAGCCGAGCTACACCCATTCCTTCGATGCCGGTGCGGCCTGGGGGCATCTGGCGATCCAGGCGCGGCTCTCCGGTTTCTACGCCCATGGCATGGGCGGCATCAAACACGAGGAGATCAGGCAGGCTTTCGCCATTCCCGAGGGGTACCGGGTCGAGGCAGGCGTCGCCGTCGGCAAGCTCGCCGACAAGAGCGTTCTTTCCGAACGCAATCAGGCGCGCGAATTCCCCAGCCAGCGCAAGCCGCTCTCCGACGTCGCCTTCAACGGCCGCTTCGCTGCGAACTGACGCGAAGCCAGGGACCAAGCAGATATCCGGATAAACGAAAGCCCCGCCATCCAGGGATAGCGGGGCTTTTTGGGCTTTAAATATCAATCAGATATCGAGGTTTGCGACGCTCAACGCATTTTCCTGGATGAATTCGCGCCGCGGCTCGACCTCGTCGCCCATCAGGCGGGCGAAGAGGCCATCGGCATCGGTGGCATCATTGACCTTCACCTGCAGCAACGAGCGGACATTCGGATCGAGCGTCGTTTCCCAAAGCTGCTCGGCATTCATCTCGCCGAGGCCCTTGTAGCGCTGCATGGTCAGGCCCTTGCGGCCGCTGGCGAAGACCGCGTCGAGCAAGGCACGCGGGCCTGAGATCTCGACATCGCCTTCGCGCCGATGCAACGACGGCGGCGTCTGATAGATTTCCTTGAGACGTGCGGTCAGCTGGTCGATGTGACGGGCATCGGAAGAGCCGATCAACGCCATGTCGAGCACGACAATTTCCTTGACGCCGCGGACCATGCGTTCCAGGCGCAGGCCGCCATCGCTGGTCAGATCGCCCTGCCAGCCGCGCTCGGTTTCCTCGGCAATGATATCGAGGCGGCCTGCCACTTCGTTTGCCAGCGCCAGCGCCCTTGCCTGGTCGCTGACGAGGTCCGCGTTGAGGGCGCCGGCGATGGCTGCCTGTTCGACAACGGAACGATTGTAGCGCGAGTGGAGATTGTCGAGCAAAGCGCGCATGCGCAGCGCATCCAGGATGACCTCGCGCAGATCCTGACCGGTGCGGACCTCGCCGCTGCCGAGCCGCAGTGCGGCATCTTCCAGACCCTGGCCGATCAAATATTCTTCGAGCGCCTTCTCATCCTTCAGATACTGCACCGATTTGCCGCGCGCGACCTTATAGAGCGGCGGCTGGGCGATGTAGAGATGGCCGCGTTCGATCAGTTCCGGCATCTGGCGGAAGAAGAAGGTCAGCAGCAGGGTGCGGATATGGGCGCCGTCGACATCGGCATCCGTCATGATGATGATCTTGTGGTAGCGCAGCTTTTCGACATTGAACTCGTCCTTGCCGATGCCGGTGCCAAGTGCGGTGATCAGCGTGCCGATTTCCTGGCTCGACAGCATCTTGTCGAAACGAGCACGTTCGACATTCAGGATCTTGCCGCGCAGCGGCAGGATTGCCTGGTTTTCGCGCGAACGGCCCTGCTTGGCCGAACCGCCGGCAGAATCGCCCTCGACGAGGAAGACTTCGGATTTTGTCGGATCGCGCTCGGAGCAGTCGGCGAGCTTGCCCGGCAGCGAAGCGATATCGAGTGCGCCCTTGCGGCGGGTCAACTCGCGCGCCTTGCGGGCCGCTTCGCGGGCGGCGGCGGCCTCGACGACCTTGCCAACGAGGATCTTGGCTTCGCTTGGATGTTCTTCGAACCAGGTGCTCAGCGCCTCGTTGACCAGACTTTCGACAACAGGACGGACTTCCGAGGAAACGAGCTTATCCTTGGTCTGCGAGGAGAATTTCGGATCGGGCACCTTGACCGACAGAACCGCCGTCAGGCCTTCGCGGCAGTCTTCGCCCTGCAGCGTTACCTTTTCCTTTTTGGTGATGCCGGAACTGTCGGCATAGGAAACCACCTGGCGCGTCAGCGCGGCGCGGAAACCGGCCATATGCGTGCCGCCATCGCGCTGGGGAATGTTGTTGGTGAAGCAGAGCACGTTCTCGTGATAGCTGTCGTTCCACCACATCGCCACTTCGACGGTGATGCCGTCCTTTTCGCCGCGGATGGCAACCGGCTTGTCGACGAGCGACTTCTTGGCACGGTCGAGATAGGCAACGAAGGCCTCGAGGCCGCCATCGTAACGCAATTCTTCCTGCTTGATATCGGAATGGCGCTTGTCGGTCAGCAGGATGCGCACGCCTGAGTTCAGGAAGGCGAGTTCGCGAAGGCGATGCTCCAGCGTGCCGTAATCGAACTCCGTCATCGTGAAGGTGTCGGTGCTCGGCATGAAGCTCACTTCGGTGCCGGTCTCATTCGGTGCTTCGCCCGTGACCTTCAGCGGCGCATCGGCCACGCCATGGCTGAAGCTCATTTCATGGATCTTGCCCTGGCGGCGGATCTTCAGTTTCAGCCAGACGGAAAGCGCATTGACGACGGAGACGCCGACGCCGTGCAGGCCGCCGGAGACCTTGTAGGAATTCTGGTCGAACTTACCGCCGGCATGGAGCTGCGTCATGATGACTTCGGCGGCCGACACGCCTTCGCCGGTATGGATATCCGTCGGGATGCCGCGGCCGTTATCGGTCACCGTCACCGAGCCATCCGGATTGAGCGTGACGGTGACGATGTCGGCATGACCGGCAAGCGCTTCGTCGATTGCGTTGTCGACGACTTCATAGACCATGTGATGAAGGCCGGAGCCATCGTCGGTATCGCCGATATACATGCCGGGGCGCTTGCGCACGGCATCGAGGCCCTTCAGAACCTTGATGGAATCTGCGCCATATTCGGTGCTTACGCCGTTTTCCGTCGCGGATGTATCGCTCATTCTGTTGAGATTTTCCCTGTTGTCGTAAAGCTGCGGCGCGCCTTGCGAATCACCGGCTTTCTTCCCTCTTGTATATAGGTTTTTTGAACCCAGTTCCCATGGCAAGCCCCTAAAACAGGGCATAAAACAGGGGATTATGACGCTTTTCCGTCGCCTTTGCCGCCATTTTCGAGAAGAGCCGATAGCCGGCCTATCTCCGCACTGTCAAGGCTGCGAATCCGCCGCGCCAGCCGGTTGGCAAATTCGGTATATTCGGGAGGCAGGCCTGACGTGTCGATGACGACACGCGGGTCGGATGAGCGGGCGAGCAGGAACAGTTCCTCGGCCTCATCCCAGATGATGTTGAAATAGCCGGCGATGCGCTGCAGCAGGTCGAATGTCGGCAGGCCACGCTTTCCATGTTCGAGCGCCGAGAGATAGGCGGGAGAGACGTTCAGCGCTTGCGCCATCTCCTTCTGCGAGACGCCCTTGCGGGCTCTCAGCCGGCGAACCGCCTCTCCGAAGGGTGTCATGGTCTTTCCCCATGCCGCCGCGACAGGCGAATATAGAGCGCGCCCTCGCCGCCATGATGCTGCGCGGCAGGTTCATAAGACGAGATCAGGTAGCGGAATTCGGGCTTGCAGAACCAGAGCGGCACGGCCCGCTTCAGCGCGCCTTCGCTGCCCATCGAGCTGCCCTTGCCGGTGATGACAAGCACATGGCGCATGCCGCGCTCATGCGCCCGGATCAGGAAATCGAGAAGGATGACATGGGCCTCGCTCTGCACCAGCCCATGCAGGTCGATCCGCGCTTCGAGCGCCAGCCGGCCCTTGGCGATCTTGCGTTTGACCGGCTTTTCCAGCGGATGATGCACCCCCGCCGACGGTTTCGTCGCCGTTGGTAGCGTCGGCTGCATCGGCATGGGCGCGGCGGGTGTCTGCTTTTCCTGTTCCCGTTCGGCCGCCGCTTCGGCTTCGGCAAGAAAGGCGTCGAGTTCGGTCAGCGCCCCCGCCTTGCCGGGCATCGGCCGCGTGCTGCGGGCAACCTTGCCCCAGAGGATCCTCTCATCTGCACTGAGCTTGCGATCCCTGGCCATCAGTCGAATCGTCCGGCGGCGGCATTGGGAATGAGGATGGCAAAATCGGCATCGTTGCGGACCGTGCCGGCACTTTCCCCAGCCATATCCCCCGAGCCGGTGAAGATGTCACCGCGCGCCGGCCCGACGATCGCCGAGCCGGTGTCGAGCGCCAGCATCAGCCGGCGGAACGGTCGACCGTGATCGAGATGGGTGAGGCTTTCGGCGCGGATGAAAAAGGGAAAACCGAACGTATGGATCATCCGGTCGACCGCAAGCGAGCGCCCGGCGAGAAGCGGCACCTTGGCGGCAGCGATCGGACCGGCCTCAGGATCGGCAACCGGCGCTTCCCGGAAGAAAATATAAGAGCGGTTATGCCACAGCACCTCGTCGACGCGCTCGGGATTGCGCGCCAGCCAGGCGCGGATCGCCTGCATCGAAATCTCCGCCCGATCGATCTCGCCCCTCTCGATCAGCAACTTGCCGATCGCCGAAAAAGCATGGCCGGCCTTCGCGGCATAGGTGATGCGGCCGATACGGCCATCCCGATAGCGCAGGCGGGCTGCGCCCTGCACATGCACGAAGAAGACATCGACCTTCGACTTCGCCCAGGCGATTTCGAGGCCTCGGCCTTCGAGAAAACCCCGATCGATGGCGCGGCGGTCCGGATAGACACCGATGCCGCCGTCATGCAGACGGCCGAAAGCATAGGCGCTGTCGAGCTCGGCGGGGCGATTGGCGTCGTCGAGATCGATCAGATCGTCCGGGCGCCGGTAGAAAGGGAAACGGAAAATTTCGTCCGGCCGCTCCGACACCTCGATGTCAGGCTCGTAGAAGGCGGTGACGAAGCCGGAATTGCCGTCCTTGCGGCGAATCAGAAAGGGTCGACAGTGCGTCTCGAAAAAGGCGCGCGCCGATGGCGGAGATGACGGACTGACATCTTCGGCGGCGACCAGAAGCGGGAGCAGGTCTTCCGAACTCAGGCCAAGCGATCCGGTGCGGTACGGTTTGACATCGCTGATTTGCCGCCGGCAGCGTCGCATGACTTCAAAAAGGCCGGAAGGATCATCATCCTTCCAGCCTTCCAGAGTGTCGAAGCTTATGGCCTGCAGGACGAAGTCCGCTGCGTGGTCACTCATGTTCCGATTCGGTCGCCACGAGTTTCCAGTTCGGGTCGCGCGAGCGGGTGTCGCGGGCAAAGGTCCAGAGGTCGTTGACCTCGGCGACGTTTTCGGCGTCGCCTTCGATCAGCACATCCGCCTTGTCGTAGGTGGCCGAAATGAGCTGGCTGATGATGCGCACGGTGATCTGCGCTTCGCTGCCCTTCGTCTCCGCATGGGTGATTTCGGCCTTGTCGATGCCGACGAAGGTGGACTTCACCTTCTCACCGCGGGCTTCGCGTTCGCCGATTGCCGCATCGAAACCGTCATAGACTTCACGGGACAGCAAGTTCTTGAGTGTTTTCCGGTCGCCATCGGCATAGGCCATGACGATCATCTCGTAAGCCATGCGGGCGCCGTTCAGAAACTCCTTCGGGCTGAAAGCGGGATCGGCCTTGTTCAGCGCACGCAGCGATTCGTTGAGCGGCGTTCCAGGCGCCGCAAAAGCATCGATGGCGGCGAAGCGATCCTCATCCTCGGTCGTCGCATCGCGCCGCGGCAGCGTTACGACTTTGCCGGCATCGGCGGCATCGGCCGGAGCCGCATCCCGCGGCGTATAGAGATCGCGCGGCGGCTTCTCATTTCCTGTGCGGCGCCCGAGCACGGAGCGAAGCTGAAAGAAAATCAGCACAGCCGCCACCAGGAAAAATAATGTGATGAAGTCGTTCGAACTCATATCGTATCGCAGCCGCCGTTAACATCTCTGATTTGTACTCCCATATAGTCCGCCTATACAGATGATTCAAATGATGGCTGGCATCTTCGCCGGCGCCAAGAGGAGACCGGCACGTCCGGGACATGACAGACATGCGTTTTTCGATCCTGCCAGCTTTCATTCTGCTACTCCCGTTCGCCGAAATTGCCGGTTTCGTCGTCGTCGGCCGGGCGATCGGATTGTGGCTGACGCTCGCGCTCGTCATGCTGGGTTTCGTTCTCGGCGTGGTTCTGCTGCGCCGGCAAGGCATCGGTATTTTGCGCCGCATGTCGAGCGAAGGACGAAACGGGGTGATGCCTGGCCGAGATTTGCTGCGGCCGGCGATGAACGTCATCGCCTCGCTGCTGCTGATCATTCCCGGCTTCCTCACGGATATCATTGCCATCCTCATTCTCATTCCGCCGGTGCGCGATCTGGTCTGGCGGGCGATTGCCAAACGCTTCGTCGTCGTCAACGCCAAGGGCGGTTTTTCCTCCGAGCCACAACCCGATTTTCGCGACCGCAAGCCAAACTCAAAGGTGGTCGATCTCGACGAGGAGGACTATCATAGAGAGCCGGATCGCAACTCGCCGTGGTCCGGCAAGCATCTCGGCGATTGAGGCACTGCGGCTGATCAACCGCGCCAAGCGCTCAGGGTTGTAAGCCTTTCCCTGAAATGTTAGATGGCGGCACCATTCCCATGCCCCTCGAGGAAAAGCCAATGGCAGACGATAACAACAACAACGGTGCGGCCAACCCCACCCTTTCGATCCTTGCGCAATATACCAAGGATCTCTCCTTCGAAAATCCGGGTGCGCCGCGTTCGCTGCAGGCCCGCGACAAGGCGCCGACGATCAACATCAATGTGAACGTCAACGCCAACCCGCTTTCCGATACGGATTTCGATGTCGTGCTGTCGCTGAACGCCGAAGCCAAGGATGGCGACAAGACGGTCTTCCATACCGAACTCGCCTATGGCGGCGTCTTCCGCGTGGCCGGTTTCCCGCAGGAGCACATGCTGCCGGTTCTCTTTATCGAGTGCCCGCGCATGCTCTTCCCCTTCGCCCGTCAGATCATCGCCGACGTCACCCGCAACGGCGGTTTCCCGCCGCTGATGATCGACCCGATCGACTTTACGCAGATGTTCGCCCAGCGCGTCGCCGAAGAACAGGCCCGCGCCAAGGTTCAAGCCGTTCCAAACTGAGCGGATCTTTCTTCACTGAAATACGGATGCCCGGGCTGGTCCCGGGCACTTTCAATTGTGGCTGGTTCAATCGAGGTTGGCGTATTTCGCCCAGATACTTTTTTCCCCGAGCTTAGCGACGAGCGCCTCATGCGCCTGCTCCTCGGTTTGGCTGAGGCGGCTACCAAGCGGGCGGGGCCGCTCGAGCACTGCGGCAATCACTTCATCGTCATCCCCAGCCATGTCACCGCGAGCTGCCTGGTTGGATTTGCTGACCGTGCTCAGACCGAAGGCTGCCTGTCGGCCGCCGATCATCTCGATATAGACTTCGGCAAGCAGTTCGGAGTCGAGCAGCGCGCCGTGTTTGGTCCGGTGCGAATTGTCGATGCCGTAACGCCGGCAAAGCGCATCGAGCGAATTCGGCCCCATCGGATGTTTGCGTCGGGCCATCGACAAGGTATCGAGCACCCTTTCCGGCAGGATCGGCGGCAAGCCGATCCGCGCGAACTCCGCGTTGATGAAGCCCATATCGAAGGTGGCGTTGTGGGCAATCCACTTCGCATCGCCGAAAAAGGTAAGGATTTCTTCGGCGACGTCCGCAAAAGGCTTCTTGTCCTTCAGGAATTCATCGGTGATGCCGTGTACGGCGAGCGCATCCGGATGAACCTTCTGATCTCCGGGATTGATGAAGATATGGATCGTGTTGCCTGTGGGGAAATGGTTGAAGAGCTCGATGCCGCCAATTTCGATGATGCGGTCGGCGCGGTTGTCGAGACCGGTGGTTTCCGTATCGAAGATGATCTCACGCATTCCGGAAATCTCCCTTGGCAATCCGCGTTTTCAGGTCGGCGACGATCTCGAGCACCCGTTCCCTCGTCTCCGCGATACTGTGACTGGTGTCGATCAGATAATCGGCCCGCCGCCGTTTTTCCGCGTCCGGTGTCTGGCGGGAGAGAATCATGCTGAATTTTTCCTCGGTCATGTCGGGACGCGCAAGCACCCTTTGACGCTGAATCTGTGGATCAGTGCTGACGACGACGATGACGTCGACTCTTTCCTCAGCGCCGGTTTCGAAGAGCAGCGGAATATCGAGCAGTACCATGTCGGCGCCAGCGGCACCTTGTTGCGCCAGAAATTCCATCTCGCGTTTGCGAACCAGCGGATGGACGATCGCTTCCAGGCGTTTAAAGCCGTCGGGATCAAAAGCGAGCTGGCGGCCAAGTTCATGCCGATCGACTGCTCCATCCTTCATCGTGCCGGGAAAGGCGGCATCCACCAGGGGCGCAGCCTCGCCGGCATAGAGATCGTGGACCACGGCATCAGAATCGTTCACCGGGATTCCGGCATCGGCAAAGAGCTTTGATGCCGTCGATTTTCCCATTCCGATGGAGCCGGTGAGACCGATCTTCAGCATCAGTGTGATTCCATATCTGCAATGATGAGCGCACGCAGTGCAGCGTCGACAACGGGACGCTGTCCGAACCATCTCTCGAATCCGGGCACGGCCTGATGCAACAGCATGCCGAGACCATCCACAATAGGAAATCCTTGCTCTTCTGCCTGTGCCAGGATCGGCGTCTTCAAGGGCACATAGACGATGTCGGTGACCACGGCATCGGCTGCAAGAGGTGAAAAATCGAGCTGGGGCGCAGCCTCGCCGTCCATGCCGAGCGAGGTGGTATTGATGAAGAGGCCGGCACCCTTCATGACTTCGGCAAGCGCCCCGGCAGGGTGGGCCTGAACACTCGGACCAAAACGGTCCGCGAGTTCACGCGCGCGTTCGACGGTGCGATTGACGACATGGATCTCGCGGAAACCACGATCCCGGACCGCCTGGATGATCGCCCGGCTGGCGCCGCCGGCACCAAAGACGACGGCTCTGCGGTGCCTGTCCCAGCCTGGATGGCGTTCATCAAGATTGGCGATGAAGCCGCGACCGTCGGTGTTTGTTGCATGCAAGACGCCATCCTCCAGCCAGAGCGTGTTCGCGGCGCCAAGTTCGCGTGACAACGCGTCCGGTCTATCGGCGAGCCGGAACGCCATTTCCTTGTGGGGAATGGTGACATTGCCTCCGGCAAAGCCGGAACTGCCGTCCTTCAGCGCACGAATGAAATCACCAAAGGCCTCGGGGGCGACTTCATGAGCGCGGTAGCTGCCTGGCAGGCCGAGCGTCTTCAGCCAATATCCGTGGATCAACGGCGAGCGCGAATGCTTGATGGGAAAGCCCGTGACAAACGCTTTCGGCCCGAATGTTTCACGTGAATCACCCATCGATCGCTCCCAGTTCTCGCAATTTTTTTAAGAGCGGCAGCATCGGCAGGCCAAGAATGGTGAAATAGTCCCCCTCGATCTTTTCGAAAAGCTGGATGCCCTCCCCCTCCAACTGATAGGCGCCGACGCTGGAAAGCGCGCGTTCGCCAACCCGGCTCAGATGCCTGGCGATGAAATCCGCTGTCAGCGGCCGCATCGTCAGTTCGGCATGCGCCAGATATTCCCACAAGAGCACGCCATCGCGGACGATCGCAACGGCGCTGTTCAATCGGTGGGACACTCCCGAAAGCGCTTGAAGATGACCAGCCGCGTCGGCCATGTCCTTCGGCTTATGGAAAACGCGGTCGCCGAGCGACATGGTTTGATCCGAACCGATGACCAAGCCATCCGGAAAACGGCTGCTCACTTCCTCGGCCTTGGCTTTGGCCAGGACGAGAGCGACGGCATCCGGCTTGGCGCCAGCTTTTTCCAGAGGTACTTCGACCGCCCGTTCATCGATCCTTGCGGCATGCGCCTCGAAGGATAGACCGGCATTTTCCATCAGCATCCGGCGAAAGGGACTCGACGATGCAAGAATGAGTTTCGGCGTCATGGGTTCCTCGGAGTGCCGGCTTTTCGTCAGCGCTTAGCGCAGCTTCGGGCGCAGGGCAACGATTGCCGCGGCTGTTTCCTCGATTGAGCGGCGCGTGACGTCGATCAGCGGCCAGTTGTGACGGGCACAGAGCGAGCGGGCATATTTCAACTCCTCCGAAATCGCGGCGCGGTCGGTGTAGTGTTCGCGATCGAAGCCCTGCGTCACCCCGAGCACCCGGTTTTCCCGCACCTGGGAAATACGGTCGGTGGTGGCGATCAGGCAGACGATGAGCGGTTTCGTCGCGACAAAGAGGCTCTCCGGCAATGGCACGCCGTAGACGATCGGAATGTTTGCCGTCTTGATGCCTCGGTTGGCGAGATAGATGCTGGTCGGTGTTTTCGACGTACGACTGATGCCGATGATGACGACATCGGCATCGTTATAATCGTCCGGCATCTGACCGTCGTCGTGATCCATGGTGAAATTCAGCGCTTCGATGCGCGCGAAGTAGCCGGCATTCATCACATGCTGTGCTCCGACCCGGCGGCGCGACGGGGCACCGAGATAGATCTGGAATGCATTCATGACCGGCTCCAGCACATTCACCGAGGCAACGCCCATCTCGACGCAGCGCTCATCGATCAGGCTCGCGAGCTCCCGGTCGACAATGGTGTAGAGCACAATGCCGGGGGCGTCATCGATCGCTTGGAGAACCGGCAGCAGCTGCTTGCGATTGCGGATCAGCGGATAGACATGTTCGATCGGCTGAGCGGATCTGAACTGCGCCGACGCGGCACGGCCGGCGGAGATCAGAGTCTCTCCCGTTGAGTCAGAAATCAGATGCAGATGAAAGAAGTTCGTTCTGTTCTCCACGCTATTTTCCGCTGCCTGTTGAAAAGACTGGATGAAACAGAGCTACGGTGCCGAGGCAGCCTCCGGCAAGGGAAAACATGCCTACTTATCCACATTTCGGATTTTGCGGATCGGTTTCGGTTGGCCCTGTGGACGATGGGGAGAAGATCGATTTCTGGAAAGCTGGTCCACAGCCTATCCACAGCCACGAAAAAAATCACCCATTCCGAAGGGCTTGGAATCATTTTCAGATTCAGCTTTTCCCCGAACGTCGGAAACAACGGCGAACTCCTTCCAATGTTTTTTGCAGGTGCGCGACAAATGGCATCGGCAGTGGATGGATTTTAATCCTTGATAGACACCGACTCTAAGAAATAGAAACCTTTTAAAATATCTTTGATTTTTTATAGGGAAGAAGCGCTTGAGCGAGACGCGCCGAAAGATCATGAGGGTTCTGGATGGCGAAAGCCTCTCCCCTCCTCCTCTCTGGCTGATGAGGCAGGCGGGGCGCTATCTGCCGGAATATCGGGAGACACGGGCAAAGGCAGGGAGTTTTCTCGATCTTTGCTATACGCCCGATCACGCCGTCGAAGTGACATTGCAGCCGATCCGCCGCTATGGCTTCGATGCAGCCATCCTGTTTTCCGATATCCTGGTCATTCCCGATGCAATGAAGCGGAACGTCCGGTTCACCGAAGGCCATGGTCCTGAGATGGATCCAATCGATGAAGCCGGGATCAGCAGATTGAATGGCGAAGAGGTTGTCGATTATCTCAGGCCGGTGCTGGAGACGGTGCGGCGGCTGCGTGAGGGGCTGCCAGCCGAGACGACGCTGCTCGGCTTCTGCGGCGCGCCTTGGACGGTCGCGACCTATATGATCGCCGGACATGGCACGCCGGATCAGGCGCCTGCCCGCCTTTTCGCGTATCGGCATGCTCGCGCCTTCGAGCATCTGTTGATGCTGCTTGCTGACGTATCGGCCGATTATCTCGTGGCCCAGATTGATGCCGGCGCCGATGCCGTGCAGATTTTCGATTCCTGGGCCGGCGTTCTCGGTGAGAGGGAATTCGAGGCGTTCGCGATCAGGCCGGTTGCGCGGATGATCGCTTCGGTCAAATCGCAGCGGCCACACGCGCGCATCATCGCTTTCGCCAAGGGCGCCGGCTACCAGCTGAAAACCTATCGCCAGAAGACTGGTGCGGATGCGATCGGTCTCGACTGGTCTGTCCCGCTGGCCTTTGCCGCCGAACTTCAAAAGGACGGGCCGGTGCAGGGCAACCTCGATCCTATGCGCGTCGTTGCCGGCGGTCGGGCGCTTGAAGAGGGCATCGACGATATTCTGCAGCATCTCGGCAATGGGCCGCTGATCTTCAATCTCGGTCACGGCATCACGCCGCAGGCCGACCCCGAGCATGTGCGTCTGCTGGTCGATCGTGTGCGTGGCGGGCGGATGCGAGGCGGGGCGTGACGATGGAGAAGCAGACCGATCGGAGACCTGGCGCTTACGCCCGGCGCCGAGCCCATTTTGCGCTGGTCTTCTTCGCGCTGATGGCGGTCGGGCTTTTCGCCTGGAACCCCGATAATCTCTATCTCTGGATCAAGGCACTGCACATCATCGCGGTCATTTCCTGGATGGCTGGATTGTTCTATATGCCGCGGCTGTTCATCTATCACACCGATGCCGAACCGGGTTCGGTGCAATCGGAAACCTTCAAGGTGATGGAACGCCGGCTGCTTCGAATCATCATGACGCCGGCGATGATGCTGACGTGGATTTTTGGCCTCTATCTCGCTTGGTCGGTCTATGGATTCCAAGGCGGCTGGCTGCACGCCAAGATCGGTCTCGTTGTGCTGCTGACGGGCGTTCATATGTTCTTCAGCCGTGCCGTCAGAGCCTTCGAGCGGGATGAAAACCGCCGCTCTGCGCGCTATTGGCGGTTCATGAACGAGGCACCGACATTGCTGATGATCCTGATCGTGATCCTCGTCGTGGTGAAGCCATTCTGAGGCAAAATCCATACTCAGGTTAAATTTGCTTCATTTTAAGCAGCCCTCTTGCGGCAGCGATTGCGAGTCGCTATTTTCCGCGCATCTCATCTACGTGGCATGTGTGTAAAGTTCAGTCGTCTGCGAGCCCTTTCGCAGTACCGAATACGACCCAACATCGCCTTTCCCCTTCGAAATTGAAAAGAGTATTGGTCACTTCATGGCTGAAATGAAGCTTCAGGAACTTAAGAGCAAATCCCCGACGGATCTTCTGGCTTTCGCCGAATCGCTCGAGGTTGAGAATGCCAGCACGATGCGCAAACAGGAATTGATGTTTGCTATCCTCAAGATGCTCGCCAGCCAGGATGTCGAAATCATCGGCGAAGGTGTCGTCGAAGTGCTCCAGGATGGTTTCGGTTTCCTGCGTTCCGCAAATGCCAACTATCTGCCAGGCCCAGATGATATTTATATCTCCCCTTCGCAGATCCGCCGTTTCTCGCTGAAAACAGGTGATACGGTCGAAGGCCCCATCCGCGGGCCGAAGGAAGGCGAGCGCTATTTTGCGCTGCTGAAGGTCAACACTATCAATTTCGACGATCCGGAAAAGATTCGTCATAAGGTTCATTTCGACAATCTGACGCCGCTCTATCCGAACGAGCGTTTCAAGATGGAACTCGATATTCCCACCACCAAGGATCTGTCGCCGCGCGTGATCGACCTGGTGGCGCCGCTCGGCAAGGGCCAGCGTGGACTGATCGTCGCGCCGCCCCGCACCGGTAAGACCGTGCTGCTGCAGAATATCGCGCATTCGATTACCGCGAACCATCCGGAGTGCTATCTCATCGTTCTTCTGATCGATGAGCGTCCTGAGGAAGTGACCGACATGCAGCGTTCCGTTCGCGGCGAGGTCATCTCCTCGACCTTCGACGAACCGGCCGTACGTCACGTCCAGGTGGCGGAGATGGTCATTGAAAAGGCAAAGCGTCTTGTCGAACATGGGCGCGACGTCGTCATCCTGCTCGATTCGATCACGCGCCTCGGCCGTGCCTACAACACCGTGGTTCCCTCCTCAGGCAAGGTCCTGACCGGCGGTGTCGACGCCAATGCGCTGCAGCGTCCTAAGCGCTTCTTCGGTGCGGCGCGCAATATCGAGGAAGGCGGTTCCTTGACGATCATCGCCACGGCGCTGATCGATACCGGCAGCCGTATGGATGAAGTGATCTTCGAAGAATTCAAGGGCACCGGCAACTCGGAAATCGTCCTTGATCGCAAGGTCGCCGACAAGCGCATCTTCCCGGCGATGGACATCCTCAAGTCCGGCACGCGCAAGGAAGACCTTCTCGTCCCACGCCAGGATCTGCAGAAGATCTTTGTGCTCCGCCGCATCCTTGCGCCAATGGGCACGACCGATGCGATCGAATTCCTGATCGACAAGCTGAAGCAGACGAAGAACAATTCCGACTTCTTCGATTCGATGAATACATAATCCTTAGCCGGATTCATCCTATGAGAGCTGGAGGCATCGTGATGATGTCGCCAGCTTTTCTATTTAGGAGGAACCGATTCGAAGTCGAAGATTAACCAGGCAATATGGCCATGTTGAATGATACCATATATGCGCTATCGAGCGGTGCTGCACCTTCAGGTGTTTCGGTTATTCGCATCAGCGGTCCGCTGACCAGAGACATATTGGCGAGCCTCGTCGGCTCGGTGCCGAAAGCTCGATACGCATCGCACCGAACGATTCGGACTCGTGACGACCAACCGATCGACAGTGGTCTGGTGCTGTTTTTTCCGGGGCCAAATTCATTTACCGGGGAAGATGTCGCGGAGCTACAGCTCCATGGCAGCAAGGCTGTCCTGGCGGCGCTGTTTCACACACTTGGCGACATTCCGGGTGTTCGAATGGCTGTTGAGGGTGAGTTCTCCCGCCGGGCTTTTGAGAACGGCAAGCTTGACCTGGTCGAAGTCGAAGGTCTGGCCGACCTTATCGGTGCCGAGACGGAAATGCAGCGACGCCTTGCGGTCGAACATAGCGCGGGCGGACTTTCCATAATTTACGATTCGTGGGCGGAACGATTAACCCGCGCACGAGCGCTGATTGAGGCGGAACTCGATTTTCCCGACGAGGATGATGTTCCAGGGTCGGTATCGGATATGGTCTGGGCCGATATGAGTAAGCTACGCGCCGATATCGCGCACCATTTGGGTGCGGCTTCGGCAGGTGAGATTATCAGGGACGGCTTTAAGGTGGTTATTGCCGGTGCGCCGAATGCCGGAAAATCAAGCCTGCTGAATGCTCTGGCACGGCGCGATGTTGCGATCGTCACCGAGATCGCCGGCACCACCCGCGATGTCCTGCAGGTTGATCTCGATATCGATGGCTACCTGATCAAGCTCTATGATACAGCCGGCCTGCGCGATGCCGACGACCGGGTTGAAATAGAAGGCGTTAGGCGCGCGCGTCTTGCGCTTGGCGATGCCGATCTTGTGCTGCTGCTGGTCGACATGTCGAATCCGCTGATCCCTGACGACTTGGAGGCAACTTGGCCTCATGTTACTGTCGGCACGAAGAAGGATCTCGTTGATGTCGTCTTGGGTCGGTATGATCTTCAGATTTCGACGGCAACCGGTGACGGCTTGCCGGAATTGCGGCAGTTGATTGGCAACAGCGTCGCAGCCCGTTTCAGCGGCTTGTCCATGGCGATCCCCAGTCGGCAACGGCATAAAGATTCGCTGACGAAATGTTTAGCCGCGCTCGATGCTGCGGTTACGCAGAAGGACGTAAATCTCGAACTGCGGACCGAGCAGCTTCGAATTGCTGCGGAGTTTTTGGGAAGAATTACCGGAAGAGTGGATGTCGAACAGCTGCTTGGGGTGATCTTCTCGGAGTTTTGTATCGGGAAATGATTCACGTGAAACATGGCGGCGGTTGTGTATGCCCAGTTTCACGTGAAACGTCGGCCGAAACTGGAGTCTTGAAATGACCGATAATGTCTATGATGTGATTGTGATCGGTGGCGGCCATGCGGGGTCGGAAGCCGCCAGCGCGGCCGCGCGCCTGGGTGCAAAAACCGCCTTGGTGACACACAGGCGGGACACGATCGGTGTGATGTCATGCAATCCGGCAATCGGCGGGCTCGGTAAGGGTCATCTGGTTCGCGAGATCGACGCTATGGATGGCCTGATGGGTCGTGTCGCCGACGTCGCGGGCATTCAGTTCAGGATGCTGAACAAGAAAAAAGGCGCAGCCGTTCGAGGACCGCGGACCCAGGCCGATCGAAAACTCTATCGTTTGGCGATGCTGGCAGCGATTGAGGCCACACCTGGGCTGGACATCGTCGAAGGCGATGCGTTCGACCTCGACGTTGTCGATGGGCATGTGGCCGGGGTGATCATGAAGGATGGTCGCATCCTCAAGACTCCTGCCGTCGTTTTGACGACGGGAACCTTTCTACGCGGACTTATTCATATCGGTTCGGAAAAGACGCCGGCCGGCCGTGTCGGTGAAGCGCCGTCGATCGGGCTGTCCGCCACGCTGGCCAGGCTGGGATTGCGCTTGGGACGACTGAAGACCGGGACACCGGCGCGGTTGGACGGAAAGACCATAGACTGGCAATCCGTCGGCCGGCAGGGGGCTGACGAGGAACTCGTGCCCTTCTCCTTTATGACCGACAGGATTACGACGCCGCAGATCGAATGCGGGGTCACCAGGACGACTGAAGCGACCCATCGCATCATTGTCGACAACATCATGCGATCGGCGATGTATTCCGGACAGATCGAAGGCGTCGGTCCTCGCTATTGCCCGTCCATCGAAGACAAGCTGGTAAAATTTGGAGAGCGGGATGGGCATCAAGTCTTTCTCGAGCCCGAGGGACTGGACGACGACACAGTTTATCCGAACGGTATTTCCACCTCTTTGCCGGCGGAAGTCCAGGCAGATTTCATCAAGACAATTCCCGGGCTTGAAGCGGCAAGAATTCTGCAACCCGGCTATGCAATCGAATATGATCATGTTGACCCGAGAGAGTTGACGCTGTCGTTGGAAGTCAGACGGCTGAAAGGTCTCTTTCTTGCTGGCCAGATCAATGGCACCACCGGCTATGAGGAGGCGGCCGCCCAAGGCTTGGCTGCAGGTCTAAACGCGGCGCTGCAGAGCAGCGATTCGGATCCGTTTCATTTTAGTCGGACCAGCTCCTATATCGGCGTCATGATCGACGATCTCACCTCCCGCGGTGTTACGGAGCCGTATCGAATGTTTACCTCGCGGGCCGAATACCGGCTGACTTTGCGTGCAGACAATGCCGACATGCGGTTGACGTCGCTGGCCATTCGGCTTGGCTGCGCCAGCAGCGAACGCGCGCAGCGATTCACAGCCTATCAGGCTGAGATGGACATGGGTCGGGCGCTCTTGCAGTCGCTCACCGTTACGCCGAATGAAGCGCGGCGGGCCGGCTTGAATATCAATCTCGATGGGCAGCGCCGAACCGCTTATGATTTGTTGTCCTATCCGAATTATGATTTTGCTGAACTTCGCCGTGTTTGGCCTGAGACATTTGGTACGATGGGATCCAAGGTGGCGGAAGCGTTGGAAATCGAGGCCGGCTATTCAGTTTATCTGGATCGGCAAGCCACGGCGATTGCCGATCAGCAACGCGACGAGCAACGGCAGATACCGCTCGATTTCGATTACGATGCGCTTTCCGGCCTCTCCAACGAACTCAAGGTGAAGCTCAGCGCGGCTCGCCCCTTCAACATTGCCCAGGCCTCCGTCGTTGAGGGGATGACGCCGGCGGCAATCGCATTGCTGCTTGTGCATTTGCGCCGCCTAACGTCTGCCGAGCGTCAAAGCGCCTGACGACGAGATTTGAAAGTCTTTCAGAATGGAATTAAACGGTTTGCGTGTTTCACGTGAAACACAGGAACGGCTTCAACACTTCGCGGTACTTTTTCAGAAGTGGGCCAAAACGATCAATCTGGTGGCGCCGTCGACACTCGAAGATCTATGGCACCGGCATATCGCTGATAGCAGCCAGGTGTTTCAGATCCATCCTCAACCGATCACCTGGGTTGATCTCGGCAGTGGCGGGGGCTTTCCGGGCGTTATTACGGCGATTTTTCTGGCCGAGCTGCAAAGCGGCTGGGTGCATCTGGTCGAAAGCAACCATAAAAAGGCGGCCTTTCTGCGGACAGCGCTGCGAGAGACGCAGGCGCGTGGGAGTGTGCATACCAATCGAATCGAAGATGCCTATGCCGAGATTGCCGACTGCGGTGCGATTTCAGCCCGAGCGTTGGCCGACCTGGACGGGCTCATGGACTATTCGGCTCCGTGGATGCTGGGCAAGCAAAATTGCCGTGGCTTTTTTCATAAAGGCCGGGATTACCTGCGGGAAATCGACAAAGCACGTGGTCGGTGGGAATTCGATCTGTTAGAACATAAGAGCGCCGTCGAGCAGGAATCTGTTATTTTGGAAGTATCAAATCTCCGGCGCTTGGTTTAACAGATCGGATATTGCGGCAATGGCTGGCGAACGACACCGGATTATCACCATCGCAAATCAGAAGGGTGGTGTTGGCAAAACAACCACCGCAATCAACCTGGCAACGGCTCTTGCTGCCATTGGCGAGCGTGTCTTGATCGTTGATCTCGATCCGCAAGGCAATGCCAGCACCGGCCTCGGTATCGACCGTCGCGATCGCAAACTCTCCTCCTATGATCTGATGGTTGGTGATCGCGGTATCACCGAGGTGACGCTCGAAACAGTGGTTCCCAATCTTTTTATCGTCCCGTCGACGATGGATCTGCTTGGCGTCGAGATGGAAATCTCGCAGCAAAGCGATCGAGTCTTCAAATTGCGGAAAGCCTTGTCTTCGCCTGAAGCAATGGCGTTCTCCTATATTCTTCTGGATTGCCCGCCGTCATTCAATCTTTTGACGATGAATGCCATGGCGGCCGCGCATTCCGTGCTGGTGCCGCTGCAATGTGAATTTTTCGCGCTGGAGGGGCTGAGCCAGTTGCTCGAGACCGTCAGCCAGGTTCGTCGAACGGTGAATCCGCGCCTGGATATCCAGGGGATCGTCTTGACAATGTTTGATGCGCGCAACAATCTCGCCCAGCAAGTGGTCAATGATGTGCGCACCCATCTCGGCGAAAAGGTTTACCATACGTTAATTCCGCGCAATGTCCGGGTTTCCGAGGCGCCGTCCTACGGCAAGCCAGCTATTCTCTATGATCTGAAATGCGCGGGCAGCCAGGCCTATCTGCAACTGGCCTCAGAGGTCATTCAACGGGAGCGCCAGAGACTGGCCGCGTAATATCATTTCAGGGGTGTAGGTGAGTGTAGATCATGAATGACGATGTATCGAAAAGGCGATTGGGCCGTGGCCTCGCGGCGCTGATAGGCGAAATGGATCAGCCTGTCCCGGTGGAAGCCGAGCGGACCATCAGTGCCGACAGGATGATCCCGATCGAGTTCGTCAGCCGTAACCCCCGCAATCCTCGTCGTTTCTTCGATGACACTGAGCTGCACGATCTCGCAAGCTCCATTCGTCAGCATGGTATCGTGCAGCCGATCGTGGTGCGAACGATGTCGCGGGATCGATATGAAATCATCGCCGGTGAGCGCCGCTGGCGCGCCGCTCAGCTTGCCGGATTGATCGAAATTCCAGTCATTGTCCGTGACGTCGATGACAAGACGGCGTTGGAAATCGCCATTGTCGAAAACGTGCAGCGCGCGGATCTCAATCCGCTTGAGGAAGCCTTGGGCTATGAGCAGCTCATCGCGGAATATGGCTACACCCAGAACGACCTCGGCGAGATCATCGGCAAAAGCCGCAGCCACGTTGCCAATTCTCTGCGCCTGTTGAAACTGCCGGACCCGGTTCGTGATCTGCTTGCTGCCGGCAGCCTGTCGGCCGGGCACGCACGCGCGCTGGTTTCGACGCCGGATCCGGCCAGTCTTGCCCGTACGATCGTTGCGAAGGGCATGTCGGTCCGCGATGCGGAGAAGCTGGCGCAGAACAATATCAAGGCACAATCCGAGCCTCCGCCGGCCCTACGGCGCGATCAGAAGGATTCCGACACGCTGGCCTTGGAAAGAACACTTTCCGATGCCCTCGGCCTTGACGTTGCGATCAATCACAAAACCAGTGGCGGGCAGATTAAAATTTCCTACAAGTCGCTGGAGCAGCTCGAGGAAATCTGCCGCTTGCTCGAGCGGCGTTAGAGCGATTCCCAGAAAATAGCGAAGCGGTTTTCCGTCCAGAAGGGCGTGAAGGGCAGAGCGTGCTTCGGTTAGCAGCTGAAGCGCTCCAAATCACGCCGATTTTCGACCGGATTGAAGGGTGGTGGAAAGAAGCGTTTGCATCGCAACGCTGTCTTCCAGTACCTGGCGCCGCCGACTCTGCAGAATTGCGGCCTGCAGGCGATTGGATTCACGGGCGATGCTTTCGGCGGTCCATTGGCGCAGCGCCTGTTCGATGATCGGCTTGCGGCGAAAATGCAGATGCCGCCCCATGGTCTGCATGATCTGAGGCGGCTGCAGGCGTTTTTCCTCCATTTCAGCGCGCATCGTATCGAGAAGCTGAAACTGCTTCAGGCATGCCTGAAGCACGAGAAAGATTGCGGTTTTTGAACTGCTGATCTTCTGCATGGCGTGCAGAAAGGCCGTGAGATCGCCGCTGAGAATCGCGTCGACGGCATCGTCGACGGAGATCGCGCTGGCATCGCCAATTATTTCGGTAACGTGATGTTCTTCAACCGTATCGGCGCCGCGACAATAGAGCGCGAGCTTGCGCACCTCGTTTCGGGAAGCGATGCGATCACCGCCAATCAGTGCGATCAGCGCCTGCCGCGCGGCCGGCGTGATACCGAGTTTCTCTGCACCGAGTTCGGTATCGATCAGCGTATTCAGAGCACGGCTGTCATCGGCGTAAGAGGGGATCGTCATGACGGATCGCGCGGCTTCGGCGGTCTTGCGCAGCAGCGAACCCTTTTTCAGGTCGCCGGCCTCCACGATTAGATAGGCGGCTTCGAGTGGTTTTTCGGCGAGCAGGGCCAGGGAATCGACGAGGTATTTTTCGTTTGCGGCGCCGCGGATCCAAATCAGCTTCTCACCGCCGAACAGCCCGATCGACTGGACCTCATCGACCAATCGTCCGGGATCCTTCTGCAGATCGCCGATATCGAGCTTCGTCAGCGAGAATGGATCGTCGAGGGCCACACCACTTTTACCGGCAAGCAGACCCGCCCGTTCCGAAACGAGGCCGCGATCCGGCCCATAGATGACGAAGATCCGATAGTTCAGCGCCGACTTCTGCAGAAAGATCTCGAATTCGTGGGATTTTATCTCTGCCACATCTCGCCTCAGCGGCTGAGGGCAGCGGCGATGTCGGCCCCTACGAATTCCGCCGCCTGATCCGCTGCGCGGTTCTCGGCATCACGGATCGCCCGCTGCTTGGCAAATTGCTGTTCGGAGAAATCCACCAGCGCCGTGGCCTGACGGCTGCCGGCCTTGATGACATGATTGCCGGTTATGGCACGCAGCGTGTAGGTGACGGTGACGGTCACCCGGCCGGCTTTCGACGTATCGCCGGATTCCTGAAGCAGCGTATCGGCGACGCTCGAGGTGGCGTGCATCTCAACCTGATATTGCGGGTTTGCGGCTTCGCCGGCGCCACGTGCTGCAAAGAAGATCAGGTGATTGCGAACCTGCTGCTCAACCCGGCTGCCTGCCGGGGAAAAGCCGACGGAGGAAAGCTTTTCGGTGAGACCGGAATTCTCGGAGTAAAGCGGCCGGACCTGGCAGGCAGAGAGAAAAGCCGCGGAGGCAAGGATCATGGCGATGCCGGCATTGCGAGCCAGCTTGCAAGCGATATCAAACGACAATGTTTACAATCCTTTGGGGAACCACGATGATCTTCTTCGGTGCCTGTCCGTTCAGCGCGTTCTTCACCGCATCCAGATCCAGCACGGCGGCGGTGACGGCATTCTGATCTGCATCGCGAGAAATTGTCAATTCGGCGCGTTTCTTGCCGTTGATCTGGACCGGCAGAACGACGTCGTTTTCGACAACGAGCGTTTCGTCGTAGCGCGGCCAGCTTGTCCGGGCAAGCAGCCCTTCGTTGCCGAGCGCCGTCCAGCACTCCTCAGCCAGATGCGGCGTCATCGGTGCGACCAGCTGGATCAGGATCTCTGCGGCATCGCGGACTGCCGCGCGATAGGCGGCATCACCCTCGCCCGCCGCAACCCTGGTCAGCGGTGCGGCCAGTGCGTTCACGAGTTCATAGATGCGGGCGACGGCCTTGTTGAACCAGAGCTTGTCATAATCGTTTTCGACAGCCTTCAGCGTCTTGTGGGCGACCTGTGAGATCGGCAAGGCTTCCCCCTCGCTCGCCGGCGCAGCTGCGACGGCGGAGAGTGTGTCCGCGGCTTCCGAAATCAGCCGCCACAGGCGTTGGGTGAAACGATGGGCGCCTTCGACACCCGCCTCGGACCAAATGACATCACGCTCGGGCGGAGAGTCGGACAGAACGAAGAAACGGGCGGTATCGGCGCCATAGGAGGCGATGATATCGTCGGGATCGACGACGTTCTTTTTCGACTTCGACATCTTCTCGATCGAGCCGATCGCAACTTCCTCGTTGTTGGTCAGCAGGAAGGCCCGGCGTTTGCCGTCGAGTTCGTCGATGCGGATATCGGCAGGGGCCACCCACTCGCGGCTGGCGCCGGCACCGCGGCTATAGGTTTCGTGGACCACCATGCCCTGGGTGAAGAGACCCTTGAAGGGTTCGGTGGCCGCCACGTGACCGGTTTCGCGCATGGCGCGGGTGAAGAAGCGCGAATAGAGCAGGTGCAGGATCGCGTGCTCGATGCCGCCGATATACTGGTCGACCGGCAGCCAGCGGTTCGCGGCTTCGGGATCGGTTGGTTTTCCTTCCCAGGGCGCGGTAAAGCGGGTGAAATACCAGCTCGAATCGACAAAAGTATCCATCGTATCCGTCTCGCGGCGGGCATCCTTGCCGCAGGTCGGGCAGGAGACATGACGCCAGGTCGGATGACGGTCGAGCGGGTTGCCGGGCTGATCGAAGGTGACGTCGTCGGGCAGCTTGACCGGCAGGTCCTTCTTCGGCACCGGCACGACGCCGCAATCATCGCAGTGGATGACCGGGATCGGGCAGCCCCAATAACGCTGACGAGAAATGCCCCAGTCGCGCAGGCGGAAATTGACCTTGCGCTCGCCCTGCGGCGCATTGCCGAGCGAAGCGGCCGCCAGGCGGTCGGCAACGATATTGAAGGCCTCCTCCGTCGTCTTGCCGTCGAGGAAGCGCGAATTGATCATCACGCCCTCACCGTCATAGGCGATATCGCCGACGGCAAAGCTCGCAGCGTCGCCATCCCTCGGCATGACGACGGCCACGACCGGCAGGCCGTATTTGCGAGCAAAATCAAGGTCGCGCTGGTCGCCTGACGGGCAGCCGAAGATCGCGCCGGTGCCGTAATCCATCAGGACGAAGTTGGCGATATAGACAGGCAGCTCCCAGGAGGGATCAAGCGGATGCCTGACGCGGATACCGGTATCCATGCCTTTCTTTTCGGCGGTCTCGAGTGCGGCGAGCGACGTGCCGGCACGGCGGCACTCCTCGCAGAAGGCTTCGATATCGGCATTCTTTGCGGCGGCATCCTTTGCCAGCGGGTGATCGGCGGCGATCGCCAGGAAGGAGGCGCCGAACAGCGTGTCCGGCCGGGTGGTATAGACCGTGACTTCACTCTCGCCGGCAGGCGCCGTTTCCGGCACAATCTCCCAACGAATCGTCAGGCCTTCCGAGCGGCCGATCCAGTTCTTCTGCATCAGCCGCACTTTTTCCGGCCACTGTTCAAGCGTGTCCAGCGCGTCGAGCAGATCCTGGCTGAAATCGGTGATCTTGAAGAACCACTGCGTCAGTTCGCGCTGTTCGACCAGCGCACCGGAACGCCAGCCGCGGCCATCGATCACCTGTTCGTTGGCGAGCACAGTGTTGTCGACAGGATCCCAATTGACCTTCGACTGCTTGCGGTAAACCAAGCCCTTTTCCAGGAAATCCAGGAAGAGATGCTGCTGGTGCTGGTAATATTCGACATCGCAGGTGGCGAATTCGCGGCTCCAGTCCAGCGAGAGCCCCATGGCCTTCAACTGCGCCTTCATCGAGCCGATATTCTGGTAGGTCCAGGAAGCGGGATGCACGCCGCGCTCCATGGCGGCGTTCTCTGCCGGCATGCCGAAAGCGTCCCAGCCCATCGGGTGCAGCACATTATAGCCCCGCGCGCGCTTATAGCGGGCGACGACATCGCCCATGGCGTAATTGCGGACATGGCCCATATGGATGCGCCCCGACGGATAGGGGAACATTTCGAGGACGTAATATTTTTCGCGCGGATCGGCATTGTCGGTCTCGAAGACCTTGTCTTCATTCCATTTCTGCTGCCAGCGAGGCTCGGCATCGCGCGGATTATAACGTTCTGTGGCCATCGTATTCGTATTTCCGGAAAATCAGGGGAGTTGGTCGAGACCTTCACCATGAAACCACCGTAGCGTCAAGTTTTGCAGGCGCTGCAAGCGTCCGATCTTGATCACGTGCAAGCGATTTCGCGAAGGCGGGTCTTGGCAAGCACGGGTTGGCTGGTTAGTTCATTGCCAATCCTTTCATGCTGGTATGTCGAGGCAGAACGATGGAACTTCAAGAGCGGTTGAACGACGTGCGATCACGGATTGCGGCCGGGGAACGCGCGGCAGGTCGGCCGGCGGGTTCCGTTCAGCTGGTCGCGGTATCGAAGACCTTCGAGGCGGACGCGATCCGCCCGGCCATCGAAGCGGGACAGCGCGTCTTCGGCGAGAACCGGGTGCAGGAAAGCCAGGGCAAGTGGCCGGCGCTGAAGGTCGAGCGTCCGGATATCGAATTGCATCTGATCGGGCCGCTGCAATCGAACAAGGCGGCGGATGCGGTGGCGCTCTTCGACGTCATCGAGACGGTGGACCGGGAAAAGATCGCCCGCGCGCTTGCCGAGGAGATGAAGCGGCAGGCCAAGACGCCGCGGCTCTACGTCCAGGTCAATACCGGGCTCGAACCGCAGAAGGCCGGTATCGCTCCTGACGACACGCCAGCCTTTGTGGCGCTCTGTCGCGACGAGCTCGGCCTTTCTGTTGAAGGTTTGATGTGTATTCCGCCGGCCGAGGAAAATCCCGGGCCGCATTTTGCCCTGCTGGCAAGACTTGCGTCCAAATGCGGCGTCGGAAAACTTTCCATGGGAATGTCCGGTGACTACGAGATGGCAATCGCCTTCGGCGCCACCAGCGTCCGCGTCGGATCGGCGATTTTCGGCGCGCGCTGAAACTCTGCTTTGGTCGGGCTTCCCGTTCCTCTCACCGCTGCCTAGATTGATATCGAGGCGTGCATGTCCTGGGGAGGAGCAGATGCAGAACGACTATCATCAGGTCTACGCGGCCTGGAAACGCGATCCCGAAGCCTTCTGGCGTGAAGCCGCTGCCGACATAGACTGGTTCAAACCGCCGGAGCGGGTGTTCTCGCCCGACGACGGTGTCTATGGCCGTTGGTTCTCAGCCGGGGAAACCAATACCTGCCACAATTGCCTGGACCGGCATATCGCTGCCGGGCGCTGCGGCGAGACAGCCGTTATCTTCGACAGCGCGATGACCGGCGAGAAGCGGCGTTTCACTTACGACGAGGTGCTTGTCGAGGTAAAGGCGATCGCCGCAACGCTGCTCGAATTCGGCATCGGCAGGGGCGATCGCGTGATCCTCTATATGCCGATGCTACCGCAGGCGGTCTTTTCGATGCTCGCCTGCGCTCGCATCGGTGCGGTTCACTCCGTCGTTTTCGGTGGATTTGCCGCCAGCGAACTTGCAGCGCGCATCGACGATTGCGGTGCGAAGCTGGTGATCACCGCAAGCTGTGGGCTCGAGCCCGGCCGTATCATTGTCTATAAGCCCTTGGTCGACCAGGCGATCGAGATCGCGGGTTCGAAGCCGGAGCGTTGCCTGGTGCTGCAGCGGCCGGAGCTTCGGGCAGATCTCGTCAATGGCCGCGATCAGGATTTCGAGACGGCAGTGGCGCGCCATCGCGGCGCCGAGGTCGCCTGTGTTTCGGTCAAGGCGACCGATCCGCTCTATATCCTCTACACCTCCGGCACCACGGGCCAGCCGAAGGGTGTGGTGCGCGACAATGGCGGCCATATGGTTGCGCTCAACTGGTCGATGCGGAATATCTACGGCTTGAAGCCGGGTGAGGTCTTCTGGACGGCTTCGGATATCGGTTGGGTCGTCGGGCATTCCTATATCGTCTACGCTCCGCTGATATCAGGCGTAACCACCTTGATCTTCGAGGGAAAACCGGTCGGTACTCCGGATGCCGGCACATTCTGGCGCATCGTTTCGGAGCATAAGGTGCGGGTGCTATTCACGGCGCCGACGGCGTTCCGCGCCATTCGGCGGGAGGACGCGGACGGCGATCTGATACGCAAATATCCGATGCCGGATTTGCGGGCGCTGTTTCTTGCCGGCGAAAGGGCGGATCCGGAGACCCTGAAGTGGGCGGAGCGCATGCTCGGCATACCCGTCATCGATCATTGGTGGCAGACGGAGACCGGCTGGCCGATCGCCGCAAATCCGCTCGGTCTCGGCGCCCTTCCCGTCAAGCACGGTTCGCCGGCGCTGCCGATGCCCGGTTATGAGATCGCGGTGCTCGACGATGCCGGCCATCCGATCGAGGCCGGAACGCTCGGCAATATCGTCGTGAAGCTGCCCTTGCCGCCCGGCTGTCTGCCGACCCTCTGGAACGCCGACCAGCGTTTTCGATCGGCTTATCTCGATGAGTTTCCGGGCTACTACAAGACGGCTGACGCCGGATATGTCGATGAAGACGGCTATCTCTTCATCATGTCGCGCACCGACGACATCATCAATTGCGCCGGTCATCGGCTCTCGACAGGGGCCATGGAGGAGGTCTGTGCGCGTCATCCCGATATCGCCGAATGCGCTGTTATCGGCGTGATCGATGCGCTGAAGGGTCAGGTGCCCTGCGGTTTCCTGGTGCTGAAGCGCCATGTTTCCCGTGAGGCGACGGTGATCGAATCAGAGGTCGTGGCGATGATTCGTGATTCGATCGGACCCGTCGCCGCCTTCAAGATGGCCATCATCGTTAACCGGTTGCCGAAGACGCGCTCCGGCAAAATCCTGCGCGGCACCATGCAGAAAATCGCCGACGGCATACCCTGGAAAATGCCTGCAACCATTGATGATCCAACGATTTTGGAAGAAATCGCCGAGGCGCTGCGGGCGCGCGGGTTCGGCTCGCTGCCGATGTGAATTAAACTTTCGGTAAGTCTAATTGAGGAATTGTTAACCATATCGATGCAAGCATTTGTTAACGGCAATGGCTTGCATAGCAGGCTTTGCATGACGCGGTCGCCGTTACCGGCTTAGTCCGGATTGCCCCTTTCTCAACGATTGTGGAACGGATCATGACAAGCATCCTCACCAACAACGCTGCCATGGCAGCGCTGCAGACTTTGCGCGGTGTAAACGATAGTCTCAAGGACACCCAGGGTCGCGTTTCCTCGGGTTATCGTGTTGAAAAGGCGGCTGATAATGCCGCCTATTGGTCGATCGCAACGACCATGCGTTCTGACAATAAAGCGCTTTCGGCCGTCTCGGATGCCCTCGGTCTCGGCGCGGCGAAGGTCGATACCGCCTATTCGGCCATGGACAGTGCCCTCGACATCGTCAGCGAAATCAAGGCCAAGATCGTCGCCGCCACGGAAAAAGGCGTCGACAAGACGAAGATCCAGCAGGAGCTCGATCAGCTGCAGGAGCAGCTGCTCAGCATCGCCCAATCGGCATCCTTCTCGGGTGAAAACTGGGTCGCCGGCGCTTCCGGCACGAAGAGCGTCGTCTCGTCCTTCGTCCGCGACGGCAGCAATGCCGTCTCGGTCAAGACGACGGACTATGTGCTCGATTCAGGCACGCTTGGAAACGTGCTCTTCGGCATGACCAGCACCGGCGCGATCGAAACGACCAGCGGCATCATCGGCACGGCTTTCAACGGAACCTATGGCGGCAAAGTTATCGTCATGGCGTCGATCTATGATCTCGACATTACCGGTTTCACCCAGGGCCAGCTCGACGCGGCCTTGACCGGCGTCGAATTGGTCCTCGGCGCCATGACCGCCGCCGGCTCAGCTCTCGGCTCGATCTCGACCCGTATCCAGCTCCAGGAAAATTTCGTCAGCGGTCTTCACGATTCAATCGACTCCGGCGTCGGACGTCTGGTCGATGCCGATATGGAAGAGGAATCGAGCAGGCTCTCGGCGTTGCAGACGCAGCAGCAACTGGCCGTCCAGTCGCTGTCGATTGCCAACAGCTCGGCGCAGAACATCCTCACCCTGTTCCGCAGCTAAAGCGCGTCGTGATCTTCTACAGGCAATAGGCAATAAAAAACCCCGCCAGACCGGCGGGGTTTTTCATGAGATAACCGATATCTCAGTACTGGTCGTCGTCCTCGTCCTTCGGGGCTGAGCGCAGCGAGCTCAGCTTGCGGAAGACGGCGTCGGCATCGATTTCCTTTTCCTCTTCGCGCTCGTAGCTCGGGGTCAGGCGCTCGGTTTCCTGTGCCGATTGCAGCGTCGCGCCAAGCTCGGCGGCGGTCGGCAGCGGACGACCCTTGGAGGCCTTTTCCACTTCCATGTCCAGATCGATCTGGCTGCAGAGGCCGAGCGTTACCGGATCCATCGGCGCCAGGTTGGCCGAGTTCCAGTGGGTGCGCTCGCGGATCTGCTCGATGGTCGATTTCGTCGTGCCGACGAGGCGGGAAATCTGCGCGTCCTTCAGCTCCGGATGGTTGCGAACGAGCCAGAGAATGGCGTTCGGGCGGTCCTGACGCTTCGAAACCGGCGTATAACGCGGGCCGCGGCGCTTGGATTCCGGCACGCGCACCTTTGGTTCGGAAAGCTTCAGCTTGTGGTTCGGATTGGCTTCGGCGCGGGCGATCTCGTCGCGGGAGAGCTGTCCCGTCGAGATCGGGTCGAGGCCCTTGATACCCTGCGCCGCTTCGCCATCGGCGATCGCCTTGACTTCGAGCGGATGCAGTTTGCAAAACTGCGCAATCTGATCGAAAGACAGTGCCGTATTGTCGACGAGCCAGATGGCTGTCGCCTTCGGCATGAGCAGTGTTTGAGCCATGGATATAGTCCTTCTATCGTCCGCGCCGGTCGCGGTCCGTGGATTGTCACCACAATGTCCGGGAAATATGCCGCTATATAACCGCACTGTCGCAGAATTGCAATTCTTCCAAAATGAAATGACCTTTGTCTAATTGCCGCCACGATGCGAACTGCTATGAATTGCCCTGATTTGAAATCCAGGCCCGCTTTGCCGGCGCGGCCCATCGCATGTCCCATGAGGAGGAGTTCCATGTCGGAGAAGATCTATCCGGTTACGAAGCCGGTGAAGGCGCGCGCCCTGATCGATAAGGAAAAGTACCTGAAATGGTACGAGGAAAGCGTCGAGAACCCGGACAAGTTCTGGGGCAAGCACGGCAAGCGGATCGACTGGTTCAAGCCCTATACCAAGGTCAAGAACACCTCCTTTACCGGCAAGGTCTCGATCAAGTGGTTCGAGGACGGCCAGACCAACGTCTCCTACAACTGTATCGACCGACATCTGAAAACGAATGGCGACCAGGTGGCGATCATCTGGGAAGGTGACAACCCCTATATCGACAAGAAGGTCACCTATAACGAGCTCTACGAGCATGTCTGCCGGATGGCGAACGTCTTGAAGAAGCACGGCGTCAAAAAGGGCGATCGCGTCACCATCTATATGCCGATGATCCCGGAAGCCGCCTATGCGATGCTCGCCTGCGCCCGCATCGGCGCGGTGCATTCGGTCGTCTTCGGCGGTTTCTCGCCGGAGGCCTTAGCGGGGCGCATCGTTGACTGCGAATCCACCTTCGTCATCACATGCGACGAAGGTGTGCGCGGCGGCAAGCCGGTGCCGCTGAAGGACAATACTGATACCGCAATTCATATCGCGGCACGCCAGCACGTGATCGTGGAGAAGGTTCTGGTCGTTCGCCGCACCGGTGGCAAGACCGGCTGGGCGCCAGGCCGCGATCTCTGGCATCACCAGGAAATCGCCACCGTGAAGGCGGAATGCCCGCCGGTGAAGATGAAGGCGGAAGATCCGCTCTTCATTCTTTATACGTCAGGCTCAACCGGTAAGCCGAAAGGCGTGCTGCACACGACCGGCGGTTATCTCGTCTATGCGGCGATGACGCATGAATATGTCTTCGATTATCACGACGGCGACGTCTACTGGTGCACGGCCGATGTCGGCTGGGTCACCGGCCACTCCTATATCGTCTATGGGCCGCTCGCCAACTGCGCAACGACGCTGATGTTCGAGGGCGTGCCGAATTTCCCGGACCAGGGCCGCTTCTGGGAAGTCATCGACAAGCATAACGTCAATATCTTCTATACGGCGCCAACAGCGATCCGCTCGCTGATGGGCGCCGGCGACGACTTCGTCACGCGCTCCTCGCGCTCTTCGCTACGCCTGCTCGGCACCGTTGGCGAGCCGATCAACCCCGAAGCCTGGGAGTGGTATTACAATGTCGTCGGCGACAAGCGTTGCCCTGTCATCGACACGTGGTGGCAGACGGAAACCGGCGGCCATATGATCACGCCGCTGCCAGGTGCCACCGATCTGAAACCCGGTTCGGCGACGACCCCGTTCTTCGGCATCAAACCGCAGCTGGTCGACAATGAGGGCAAGGTGCTGGACGGCCCGGCCGACGGCAATCTGTGCATCACCGACAGCTGGCCGGGTCAGATGCGCACGGTCTACGGCGATCACGAGCGCTTCATCCAGACCTACTTCTCCACCTATAAGGGCAAGTATTTCACCGGCGACGGCTGCCGGCGCGATGCGGACGGTTATTACTGGATCACCGGCCGTGTCGACGACGTGCTGAACGTCTCCGGCCATCGGCTCGGCACGGCAGAGGTGGAATCGGCACTCGTCTCGCACAATCTGGTTTCGGAAGCTGCTGTTGTCGGTTATCCGCATCCGATCAAGGGCCAGGGTATCTATTGCTATGTGACGCTGATGGCCGGTCACGATGGTTCGGACGCGCTTCGCCAGGAACTGGTGAAACATGTGCGGGCGGAAATCGGCCCGATCGCCGCGCCCGACAAGATCCAGTTCGCGCCCGGTCTGCCGAAGACCCGGTCCGGAAAGATCATGCGCCGCATCCTGCGCAAGATCGCCGAGGACGATTTCGGTGCACTTGGCGACACCTCGACGCTCGCCGATCCCGCCGTGGTCGACGATCTGATCGCCAACCGACAGAACAAGGCGACGGCCTGAGATATGGAGCCGCTCCGTCCCTCGCGGCTTCCGGAGCGGCTCCCATTTCGTCGACGCATTGGCGTGCGTTGACCGCAATCACGGGCGAAGCCCTCGGTGAGGCAACGTCCGTCCGTCAAGACGACATCAGGATACGGCAAAAATACTGGAGCCTAAGGCTCGTTAGCCGGATTCTACTTACATAGGCCATCTGCGTGGAGTGCAGCTCCGCCATAGTGATTTCGTAAATCCGCATATTCCGATCGAAAGAAGCCAATAGGAATATTACTCAGAAATCGATCGCCCGGCCGTTGATCTCATAGTCGCCGAAGCGCGCCGGTTCGGCTCCGCCGCGACCGCCGGTCTCCGGCGGCAGTTCCAGCGGTTTCTGGTTCTTCCGCCGCTCTTCGGCTTCGGCAAGCGCGCGCCTGGCAGCCGGGGACAGCGTCTTGCGCGGTGGCTCCGACCCCTCGGCTACCGGCGTTTCGCTAATGTCATTATCAGCGTCCTGCATGCCTTCTCCTGCCGGAAAATATTGAAAATGGCTGGTGAATAACCAAATCATAATGCGCCGGCGCCGGGATTGAAAGCTTGGGACGCCGAAATCGGAGATGGAGATCCGCAATGAACCTCGTCCGCACTGCCATGTTGCTTGCCTTCATGACGGCGCTTTTCATGTTCGTCGGCTTCCTGATCGGCGGTCGGGCCGGCATGATGATCGCCTTCGTCATTGCCGCCGGCATGAATTTCTTCTCCTACTGGAATTCCGATCGGATGGTGCTTTCGGCCTATCGCGCGCAGGAGGTCGACGAGCGCAACGCGCCTGAGTTTTTCCGGATCGTGCGCGATCTCGCCGGCAATGCCGGTTTGCCGATGCCGAAGGTCTATCTCTACGACAGCCCGCAGCCGAATGCCTTCGCCACCGGCCGCAATCCCGACAATGCTGCCGTGGCCGCCTCTACCGGCCTGCTCAGCGCATTGTCTCCCGAGGAGGTGGCGGGCGTAATGGCGCATGAACTGGCGCATATTCAGAACCGCGACACGCTGACGATGACGATCACGGCAACACTTGCCGGTGCGATCTCGATGCTTGGCAACTTCGCTTTCTTCTTCGGGGGCAATCGTGACAACAACAGCAATCCTCTCGGCTTCATCGGCGTCATCGTCGCGATGATCGTGGCGCCGCTCGCCGCCATGCTGGTGCAGATGGCGATCAGCCGCACGCGCGAATATTCGGCCGACCGCCGCGGCGCCGAGATCTGCGGCAATCCGCTCTGGCTCGCTTCGGCGCTCGGCAAGATCGCGCGCGGTGCCGCCCATGTTCCGAACGAAGATGCCGAGCGCAATCCGGCGACGGCACATATGTTCATCATCAATCCGCTCTCCGGAGAGCGGATGGACAATCTGTTTTCCACCCATCCGAACACGGAAAACCGCATCGCTGCCCTGTATGACATGGCGCAAGGCGGCATGAATGTCTCGACGTCGCCGGCGCGTGCTGCTAATCCGTCGCGCAAATCGCGCTCTGTTCCGGATACGGGCCTTGGTCGCGGTGGTTCGCAACCGCCAAAAGGTCCGTGGTCTTGAATTCAGACGGCACGAAGAAGCCATTCCGCAAGCAAAAGCCCTCCGCCGAGCGCTCCGCACCGGCTAAACCCGGCATGCAGGCGCGGGCCGCCGCGGCAAAAATTCTTGCTGCCGTCGTCGACCGCAAGCTGCCGCTCGACGGCGCTCTCGATCATGAACACGGCAATCCGGCCTATAGGGCGCTCGGCGAAAGCGACCGGGCGCTCGTCCGCGCCATCCTGAACACGACGCTGCGTCATCTGCCGCGCATCGATGCCGCCATTGCCGGGCTGCTGGATTCGCCGCTGCCGGAGGGGGCAAGGGCGCTGCATCATGTGCTTGCGATCGGCGCGGCGCAGATCCTCTATCTCGACGTGCCCGATCATTCGGCTGTCGATCTTGCCGTCGAGCAGGCCAATCAGGACCCGCGCAATCGCCGTTTCGCCAAGCTGGTCAATGCCATCCTCCGTCGGCTCGGCCGCGAAAAGGCTGAGGTGCTGGGTGAGATCGGCAAGGTCGCGCCGATGCCGGCCTGGTTCATCGCCAGGCTGGAGAAGGCTTATGGCCGGGATGCGGCGCTGGCGATTTCGGAATCCCAGCTCGAGCCGGCCGCGATCGATCTGACCGTCAAATCCGACCCTGAAGGCTGGGCCAAGCGGCTGAACGGTGTTGCCCTGCCGACGGGCGGTGTGCGGCTTGCTGCCTTCGACGGCGGCATTCCTGCGCTCGAAGGCTTCGATGAGGGCGAATGGTGGGTGCAGGATGCGGCAGCAAGCATCCCCGCCAAGCTTTTCGGCGATCTCTCGGGCAGACGTACCGCCGATCTCTGCGCCGCGCCCGGCGGCAAGACGGCGCAGCTCATTCTTGCCGGTGGCGAAGTCACCGCCCTCGACCAGTCGGAAAGCCGGCTAAGACGGCTGCGGTCGAATCTCGACCGGCTTGGCCTCAAAGCCGAGACGATTGCGGCAGACCTGACGACGTTCGAGCCGGCGGAGCGTTTCGATGCGATCCTGCTCGATGCCCCCTGCTCTTCCACCGGCACGACACGCCGGCACCCTGACGTGCTGTGGACCAAAGGAGCTGAGGATATTGCCAGGCTGGCGGCGCTACAGGAACGGCTGCTGCGCCATGCGCTGACATTGCTGAAGCCGGGCGGCACGCTGGTTTTTTCGAATTGCTCGCTCGACCCTGCCGAGGGTGAGGATGTCGTCGCCCGTGTTCTTTCCGATACGGATGCGGTCGAGCGCGTTTCGATCGGTGCCGGCGACTGGCCCGGCCTCGAGGCGGCGATCACACCACTCGGCGAATTCCGCACGCTTCCCACCATGCTGAAAATGCCCGATGGCATCGCCTCCGGCCTCGACGGCTTCTATGCGGCCGTGCTGCGTCGCGTGGCCTGATTGCAGGCTTGAGCGCGCCCAGGCGAATCTCCGCCAAGCCAGACATTTCACAGCCCGGCATCACGCATGCCGTTCTCACAAAACCGCCCGCATGATGCCGTTGAAACGCGTTAATTGCGTATATTCGAACCTTGTCACGAATTAATTCATTGCGGACGATGAAATCGGCCGCTTTTCACCTATTCTTAACCACGAGGGTCAATAGACAATAGAATATGCAGTTTGGTCGGCGTTTTGCGAGCATGTATGTTCGGGAGGCTTGGCGGCGCGCCTTGCGCCGCGTCGCGTTGCTGCGCCTGAAGCTCTTTCGCCATTCGATCAAGGTGCCCGAGCGTCTGATCGTCGCGCCGACCGATCTGCGCAGCATCGATCCGCATGTGGCCGACGAGATCCTCAACGGACGTTTTCTCCTGGCCGGGCGGATGCTGGAAACCAACGGAAAGTCGCCCTTCACCTTCACCCTGCCCTCGCGCCCCTTCGCGATCCGTCTTCATAGCTTCGGCTGGTTGCGGCATATGCGGGCGAACAAGACGGAGCGCAGCTCGGCTGCCGCCCGCGCGATCGTCGACAGCTGGCTTTCCATCCATGCCGGCCGGATGGAGGGGGTCGCCTGGGAGACCGACGTCACCGCCCAGCGCGTCATTGCCTGGCTGTCGCATTCACCGGTGGTGCTGCAGAACGCCGATCGCGGCTTCTATCGCCGCTTCATGAAGTCGCTGGCGTTCCAGGTGAGGTTCCTGCACCGCATGGCGCCGTTCACCCTCGGCGGCCTGGAGCTGTTTCGGCTGCGTATTGCGCTCGCCATGGCCTCCGTTGCCATGCCGGCGCGCGCCTCCACGCTCAGAAGGGCGGCGCAGGCGCTCGACCGCGAGTTCGATAGCCAGATTCTGTCGGATGGCGGCCATATCTCGCGCAATCCACGTGTCGGGCTGGAATTGCTGCTTGATCTGCTGCCGCTCAGGCAGACCTATGTCAATCTCGGTCATGACCTGCCGCAGAAGCTGATCTCCGGCATCGACCGCATGTATCCGGCATTGCGGTTCTTTCGCCATCAGGACGGCGACCTGGCGCTCTTCAACGGAGCGACCTCGACGCTCGCAAACGAGCTGATGTCGGTGCTGCGATATGACGAGACCGCCGGTCAGCCGTTCAAAGCTTTGCCGCATTCGCGCTATCAGCGGCTTTCCGGCGGGAAGACCGTGATCATTGCCGATACCGGCACGCCGCCTTCGGCAGGCGGGCTGCGGACCGCGCATGCCGGCAGCCTCTCCTTCGAGATGTCGTCCGGCCGCCATCGCTTCATCGTCAATTCCGGTTCGCCGAAATTTGCCGGGCACCGCTATGTCCAGATGGCGCGAACGACGGCGGCGCATTCGACCGTCATCCTCAACGACACCTCGTCCAGCCGTTTTTCGCCCTCGCCCTTCCTCAATCACGCGATCATCGAACCGGTCAAGACAGTCACCGTCGAGCGCGCCGAAACGGAGGATGGACGCGACGGCATCAAGCTCAGCCATGACGGTTATCTCAGGGTGTTCGGGGTGCTGCACGAGCGTGAACTGACCCTCAATGCCGCGGGCTCGATCGTGACAGGCCGCGACCGGCTCGTCGTCCGCGAAGGATATGAGAGTGACGAGCCCCTGAATGCTGTCGCCCGCTTTCATATCCATCCCGCGATCGTCCTGCATCAGAGTGACGGCGAGTCCGTGCTGTTGACGGCGCCGGACGGTGAAAGCTGGCTGTTTTCGGCACCCGGCAATGAAGTGCTGATCACCGAGGACATTTTCTTCGCCGACAGCTCCGGCATCTGCGGTTCGGACCAGATCGAGATCGATTTCGATCTTGCCGAGAAGACGGAAATCCGCTGGTTCCTGTCCCGCAAGGGCTAGATCATGTGCCGACGCCTGTTTGCGCGGCGGCAAAGCTGTGCTAACGCGACGCCAGCATGCGAGCATCCCTCGCGGATATCTCCCGAAGCCCGAACGGAGAAGGTTTCATGGCCGTCATTTCCAAGAAGATCCCCGCCCCCGACAAGGTCGAAATTAAGACCGCACTCATTTCCGTCTTCGACAAGACCGGGATCGTCGAGCTCGCCCACGCCCTGTCTGCCAGGGGCGTCCGCCTGCTTTCGACCGGTGGCACCTATAAAGCGATCACTGCTGCCGGTCTCGCCGTCACCGATGTCTCCGAAATCACCGGGTTTCCGGAGATCATGGACGGGCGCGTCAAGACGCTGCATCCGACGGTGCATGGCGGTCTGCTGGCGATCCGCGACGACAGCGAACACCAGGAGGCGATGAAAACGCACGGTATCGAGAGCATCGACCTCGCCGTCATCAATCTCTACCCCTTCGAGGAGGTGCGCGCCGCCGGCGGCGACTATCCGACGACTGTCGAGAATATCGATATCGGCGGTCCGGCGATGATCCGCGCATCGGCCAAGAACCATGCCTATGTGACGATTCTGACCGATCCGGCCGATTATGCCGAACTCACGGAGCAGCTTTCCGCAGATGACGGCAAGACTGGCTATGCCTTCCGCCAGCGCATGGCCGCCAAGGCCTATGCCCGCACCGCCGCCTATGATGCGATGATTTCCAACTGGTTCGCCGAGGCGCTGTCGATCGACACGCCGCACCACCGGGTCATCGGCGGTGCGCTGAAGGAAGAGATGCGCTACGGCGAAAACCCGCATCAGAAGGCGGCCTTCTATGTCACCGGCGAGAAGCGCCCGGGTGTTTCTACGGCCACCCTTCTCCAGGGCAAGCAGCTCTCCTACAACAACATCAACGATACGGATGCCGCCTACGAGCTCGTCGCCGAGTTCCTGCCTGAGACAGCGCCGGCCTGCGCCATCATCAAGCATGCCAATCCCTGCGGTGTTGCCACCGGATCGAGCCTGGTCGAAGCCTATCAGCGGGCGCTCGCCTGCGATTCCGTTTCCGCCTTCGGCGGGATCATTGCCCTCAACCGGACGCTGGACGCCGAAACGGCCGAAGAGATCGTCAAGCTCTTCACCGAAGTGATCATCGCGCCGGATGTGACGGAGGAGGCGAAGGCGATCGTCGCCCGCAAACCGAATCTGCGGCTGCTGTCGGCCGGCGGCCTGCCCGATCCGCGTGCCGCAGGCCTGACGGCAAAGACCGTTTCCGGCGGCCTGCTGGTCCAGAGCCGGGACAACGGCATGGTCGAAGATCTGGAACTCAAGGTCGTCACCAGGCGCGCGCCGACGGCACGGGAACTTGATGACATGAAGTTCGCCTTCAAGGTCGGCAAACATGTGAAATCGAATGCCGTGGTCTATGCCAAGGACGGCCAGACAGCCGGTATCGGCGCCGGCCAGATGAGCCGCGTCGATTCGGCCCGCATCGCCGCTTTGAAGGCCGAGGAGGCCGCCAAGGCGCTCGGCCTTGCCGTGCCGATGACCCATGGTTCGGCAGTCGCCTCCGAAGCCTTCCTGCCTTTTGCTGACGGTCTTCTGTCGATGATCGCCGCAGGGGCGACCGCGGTTATCCAGCCGGGCGGCTCGATGCGCGACCAGGAAGTCATCGATGCTGCCAACGAACACGGCATCGCGATGGTGTTCACCGGCATGCGCCATTTCCGCCATTGAATGAGGATCGGGCGCGGCACGCGCTCATCTCCGGCTTGATCGGGCCTGTTCCTATGCCCGATCGGCCGGATAGGGCGTGCGGATCAGGAGCACCAGTCCGCCGGCGAGAAACAGGATCAGCGTTGCCATTCCGAGCCGCGGTGATCCGCTGATATAGGTCACCAGCGAGAAGAGCAGCGTCGCCATGAAACTCGTGGCGCGCCCCGAAAGCGCATAAATGCCGAAATAGCGGCCGGCCTCCTCGGGGCTGACGCTGCGGGCGAGATAGGAGCGCGACGAGGCCTGCACCGGCCCGAAGGCGAGCCCGATCAGCAGACCATAGAGGATATAAGCCTTTTCCGCCGCGGTCCCGAAGAGGCCACCGGAATCGGCCATCGGCAGCGGCATCAGTCCGAACAGCGTGTAACCCGGTCCTGTCGAGATGATGCCGATGGTGGCGAGAAGCAGCATGGTCAGGCTGATGACGACGGTCACCTTCGAACCGACGCCCTTGTCGATGCGGCCGGCGATCAGGCAGCCGAAGATCGCGACGACATTCAGGATGATGCCGTAGATGCCGATCTCGATTGTCGCCCAGCCGAACATGCCGGCCGCAAAGATTCCACCGAGGATCAGCAGGCCGTTGACGCCGTCCTGATAGATCATCCGGGCAACGAGGAATGTCAGGATGCCGCGGCGCTCCTTAAGTTCGGCTAGCGTGTTTCTGAGCTCCCGCAAGCCGGAGCGGACGGCGGTGCCGAAGGGAAGACCCTTGCCGACATCGGGTGTGAACAAGAACATCGGCAGGATGAAGATCAGGTACCAGACGGCCGAGATCGGCCCGGTGATGCGTGCATCCTGGCCGGTCTTGGGATCGAGACCGAATAACGGATCGAGGCCGAGGATGGTCTTGCCGCTCTCGGGGCTTGCCGCCAAAAGCGTCACGACGGCAATGAGCACGATCATGCCGCCGAGATAACCGAGCCCCCAGGCGGTGTTGGAGAGTTTTCCGACCTCGTGCCTGGCGACCAGGCGCGGCATCATCGAATCGTTGAAGACGATCGAAAACTCCGCCGAGATCGAGGCGAGGATCATGAAAATGACGGGATAGAGGACTGGTGAACCCGGGGCGGCAAACCACAGGCAGGAAAGGCTGGCGATCTTGATGACGGCGAAGAAGCCGATCCAGGGTTTGCGTGCGCCGGACTGGTCGGCGATCGAGCCGAGAACGGGTGAGAGCAGGGCGATGATCACCGAGGAGATCGTCGCCATGTTGCTCCACGTCGTCTGCGCGGAAACCGGGTCATCGGTCAGGCGGGAAACGAAATAGGGCCCGAAGATAAAGGTTGTGACCACGGTAAAGAAGGGCTGCGCTGCCCAATCGAAGAACATCCACCCCCATATGCCCTTCTCCGTGGCCTTCGGCGGTTGCGTTCCTGTCCAGTCAATGCGATTCAACATCCGCTCCTTTTTTCGCGGACTGTCTCACCTCGCCCGGTCGCGCGCAAGATCGGTCAGGATACCTGCGGCAACGGTAATACGCGCAAGGTTGGGATCGCCGCCGTCGCTGAGGCTCGAAAGCTCTTCGAGGATACGGTTGATGCGGATGCGATCCTGCGCATGCCAGGCCTGAACCGGAAGCTTTTCCTTGCCGTGATCGGAAAGAGCCGAGATGACGATGTCGCGTCTGGCGCTGGCGATCTGGTCGATGCTGCGGGCAAGCGCCAGATTCTCGTAATGGTCGGAGGTGAGGATCCGTCCGCCGGCTGCCAGCAGCCTGGCGATACGGAAGGTCTGCGACACCGCGAAGTAGTTTTCAGCGGCGCGCACCAGGGGCTCGCCGGTGCGTTCGGCAATCTGCATGATCTCCGGCACCAGCGCGAAGCTTTGGAGGTTGGCAATCTCGGCCGCGAGCTTTTCGGGCACGCCTGCGTGGCCGTACTCCGCCTGGCGGGCGGCGGTATCGCCGGCCGCCTGTTCGGCGAAGGCAGGCCTCAGCTTCTTCAGGGCCGCCTGCAGCCGGCTAATCACCTCCGCCATATCGGCCTTGGTCATGCCGGTCTTCAAGAGCAGGCGCGTCAACACGATAAAGCTATGGCTGATTTCCTCGTAGATGCGGTTCTGCATCTCACCTGATATCTTGCCGTCGAGAGCGTCCGTTTCGGACCAGAGCCGGGTCAGGTCGAACCCGTCGCGGGCAACGATCGCGGCGCGCACCACTTCCGGCGCCGAGGCCGCCGTCGCGTCCATCATGGCGACGGTGAAGCTCGGCCCGCCGCGGTTGATCGCTTCATTGGCAAGCACCGTCGCGACGATTTCGCGCTTCAGGCGATGGCTGGCGATATCGCCGGCATTGGTCTTCTGCATCTTGATGGGGAAATAATTCGAAAGCGTCGCGGTGAAATAGGGATCATCCGGCAGATCGCTAGCGGCCAGGGCATCGAAGAGCACGATCTTGGCATAAGACAGCAGCACGCCGATTTCCGGCCGCGTCAGCGGTTTGCCGGCAGCATAGCGTTCGGCGAGGGTCTGGTCGTCCGGCAGCGTCTCGACCTTGCGATTCAGCTGCTTGGCGCCTTCGAGAACCGTCATGAAGCGCGCAAGTTCCAGGCCATTTGCCGTGCCCTTGCGTTCTGTCAGCGAGATCGCCAGCGACTGCAGGTAATTGTTGCGCAGCACCAGGGCCGCCACTTCGCCGGTCATCGAGGAAAGAAGCTGGTCGCGTTTTGCCCGCGTCAGGCGTCCGTCATGCATGGCGGCGGCCAGCGCGATCTTGATGTTGACCTCAACGTCCGAGGTGTTGACGCCGGCCGAGTTGTCGATGGCGTCGGAGTTGCAGCGTCCACCCTTCAGACCATAGGCGATGCGGCCCTTCTGGGTAACGCCGAGGTTTGCGCCCTCGCCGATCACCTTGGCGCGCACCTCAACCGCGGTGATGCGGATTGGGTCGTTGGCGCGGTCGCCGACTTCGGTGTCGGTTTCGGAAGGCGCTTTCACATAGGTGCCGATGCCGCCGAACCAGAGCAGGTCGACCTCACTCTTCAGGATCGCCGTGATGATTTCGAAGGGCGTGGCCACGGCCTTGTCGATGCCGATTGCAGCAACCGCTTCCGGCGTCAGCGTGACCGATTTCGCCGAGCGAGAAATGATCATTGCCCCCTTCGAGAGCTTGCTCTTGTCGAAATCCTGCCAGCTCGAACGCGGCAGGTCGAAGAGCCGCTGACGTTCGGCCAGCGCCTTTTCCATGTCGGGATCGGGATCGATGATGATGTCGCGATGATCGAAGGCGGCAATGAGCCGGATCTTGGGAGACAGCAGCATGCCGTTGCCGAAGACGTCGCCCGACATGTCGCCGACGCCGGCGACGGTAAAGGGTGTCGTCTGGATATCGATGTCCATCTCGCGAAAATGGCGTTTCACGGTTTCCCAGGCGCCGCGGGCGGTGATGCCCATCTTCTTGTGGTCATAACCGGCCGAGCCGCCGGAGGCGAAGGCGTCGTCCAGCCAGAAGCCGGCTTCCTGCGCCAGTGCATTGGCGGTGTCGGAGAAGGTCGCGGTGCCCTTGTCGGCGGCGACGACGAAATAGGGGTCGTCACCGTCGAGCCTGACCGTATCCTTCGGCGGCACGATATCGGCGCCCGATATATTGTCGGTGATCGAAAGCAGCGTGCGGATATAGGTCTTGTAAGCCTCGCGGCCGGTATTGAAAATCTCGTCGCGGCTGCCGCCGACCGGGAGCTTCTTCGGATAGAAGCCGCCCTTGGCGCCGACCGGCACGATGACCGCGTTCTTCACCTGCTGCGCCTTGACGAGGCCGAGCACTTCGGTGCGGTAATCCTCGGCGCGATCCGACCAGCGCAGGCCGCCGCGCGCCACCTTGCCGAAGCGCAGGTGCACACCTTCGACTTCGACGCCGTAGACGAACATCTCGCGGAAGGGTTTCGGTTCCGGCAGCCCGTCGACCAGGTGCGGATCGAGCTTGACGGCCAGCATCGGTTTCGGCGAGCCGTCGGGGTTCTTCTGGAAATAGTTAGTGCGCAGCGTCGCATCGACGATATTGACGTAGCGGCGCAGGATACGGTCGTCGTCAAGGCTCGGCACGTCGGCGAGCTCTGCCTCGATCGCCTGGTGCAGTTCGGCAAGTTTCTTCACGCGGACCTTCTCCGACAGCCGGGTGTCGAGCGTGTCATGGAAGAGACGAAAGATGGCGGCGGCGACGACAGGATATTTGTCGAGCGTCGTTGCGATATAGTCCTGCGAATAGGCGATGCCGGCCTGGCGGAGATAACGCGCATAGGCGCGCAGCACGTTGGTCTCGCGCGCCGAAAGCCCGGCCGAAATGATCAGCCGGTTGAAGCTGTCATTGTCGATCGTGCCGGCGAAGGCGGCTACGAAGGCTTCCTCGAGGGCGGCGCCGTAACGCGCCAGATCGATTTCGCCGCCATTGCGGGTTTCGAGCTCCATGTCGTGCAGCACGACGAGTTTCGTTTCTGCATCGGCGGCCGGCACTCCGATGTCGAAGGTACGTTCGCTGACGACATTGAAGCCGAGATTCTCGAGAAGCGGCACGCGGCGCGACAGCGCCAGCTGGCCGCCGGCGTGGAAGATCTTCAAGGAAAGGGTGCGGCCCTGCTCTTCCTGACGATGGTAGAACTGGATGCGAAGCGGCTCGCCTGCGGCGCAGGCGCCGATATCGGCAAGGTCGGCCACGGTTTCCTCCGGGGTGAAGGAATCCTGGAAGGCCTGGTCGACCGATATCTTCGGCGCCTTTGCCCCGGCCAGTGCCTCGAAACGGTCGTCCCAGCGGGCGGTGATCTCACGGATCATCTGCTCGAGCTTTGCCTGCGGAATGCGTGGCGTCTTGCCGCCGGAGCGACCGATGATGAAATGTACGCGCGCCACGCCGCCTTCCGGGAAAGCCGGGTAATAGGCGGAGACGCGGCCGTCATAGACGGTCTTCAGATAGGTGCCGATCCGCTCGCGAACGATCGAGTCATATTCCTCGCGCGGCACGTAGACGATCACCGAGACGAAGCGATCGAAATGGTCGATGCGCGGCAGGACGCGCACGCGCGGCCGATCGGCCAGGTCGTTGATCTGTTCGGCAAAACTTGCAAGCAGCGTCGTGTCGATCTGGAAGAGATCGTCGCGCGGATAGGATTCCAGCGTGTTGTCGAGCATGCGGCCGGAATGGCTCATCGGGTCGAAGCCGAAATGCTCCTTCACCTTCTCGACCTTAGAACGCAGCAGTGGGATTTCCGAGGCGAGCGACGTATAGGCCGTCGAGGTGAAAAGGCCGACGATACGCAGTTCGCCGGTGACCTTGCCTTGCGCGTCGAAGCGCTTGACGCCGACATAATCCATATAGGCCCGGCGATGGACGATCGATTTCACATTCGCCTTGGTGACGATCAGGAAGTCGGGGCCGTCGAGGAAGGCAAGAATCTCAGGCGTAGTCGTCACGGCGTCCTTGCCGGTGCGCAACACGAGAACATCGGGGTTGGAGAGGATGCCGAGGCCTGCTCCCTTGTCGCGTTCGACCCTGGCATCGCTCCCCTTGCCGGAATAGACATATTCACGCATGCCGAGGAAAGTGAAATTCTCGTCGCGCAGCCAGGTCAGGAAGGCGACGGCTTCGTCGCGATCGGCCTTCTTGCGGCCGGTGCCATTGGCCGAAAGCTCGGCGATCACGCCGTCGACCTTGGAAAGCATCGGCTTCCAGTCGGACACCGACAGGCGCACCTGTTCGAGCACGGTTTCGATGCGTTTGACGAGATCGGCGGTCTGGGTGGAATTGAGCGGCGCAATATGAAGCTGGATATGGCTGACGCGATTGGTCGGGTCGCTCGGGTGATCGGCGGAATAGAGCGCAGGCGCCTTGCCCTTTTCCATGACCAGGATGGGATGCACGGCCATGAACAGGTCGCGATAGCTGCTCGTCACTTCACCCATGACCGATTCAAACAGAAAAGGCATGTTCCGATCGGTGACTGAAAGCACCGAGACGGCGATGCCATCCGGCGTCACGTCGGCAATGGTGTCGATGCTGACGCGCGGCGCCTTGCCGCTCCAGGCGGCGAGTTCCTTTGCCGAGTGTACGGCAGAGAGTGCCAGCATTTCAGGCGTATAGAGTTCGAGATCATCATTGCTTGCCCGGCCGAAGAGAATTTCCGGATCGAGATGCGCCTCGCCCGTCGCCTTGGCGATCTTGCGCGCGCTTTCGATCTGCTTTTCCCGTTTCGGATTGTTTCTGGCAGCCATGGATCGCCTCCCTCAATGGTCTGATTTTCTGCAAGCTAGCAGAAGATTCTTCGAAAAAATCTCTAAAAGAGAGGTTCGAAGGATTGTTTTGGCGCTTTTTTGGCGCTCGAAACGAGAAAATCCAAGAAATTTTCCGCTTTCGTGGCGAAATGAAAGAGAAAGTTCTGTCTTCAGGATTTTCGTTCCGCCGCACATTTCCACGCTCGCATGAACAATGGTTGACAGCGTGGCGCCAAAAAGATCATCAAACGCGGTCATCATTCGGATCTGGATATCATGTCGGAAAATGCAGCGGGTGCAGTCATCGTCATCTCCAGCCATGTGGTGCGTGGCTCGGTCGGAAACCGGGCAGCCGTCTTTGCGCTGGAGACGCTTGGCCACCCGGTCTGGGCCCTGCCGACCGTCGTGCTGCCCTGGCATCCTGGCCATGGCCGCTCGACGAGGCTGACTTTTGCGGAAACGGATTTCGACGCGGCGATCGACGATCTCATCCGCGCGCCCTGGATCGGCGAAGTCAAGGCGGTGCTTTCCGGCTATTTCGGCAACGCCGCTCAGGTCCGCTCCGTCGCCCGGCTGGTCGATGCGCTCCGGCAAAACAATCCCGAGCTCATCTATGTCTGCGATCCCGTCATGGGCGATCTCGGCGGCCTTTATGTGCCGGAAGCAACCGCGGAGGCCATTCGCGACCACCTTATTCCGCTCGCCTCGCTGGCGACGCCGAACCGCTATGAACTCGCATGGCTTTCGGGGGCAGCGCTCGAAGACAATGGCGCGATCATGGAGGCGGCGCTCGCGCTCGGACCATCGCGCATGCTTGTCACTTCGGCCGTGCCGATGATGGCGGGCGGCACCGGCAATCTCTATCTTTCCGGCCGTCACTCGCTTCTTGCCGAGCACCGCGTCGTCGACAAGCCGCCGAATGGTCTGGGCGACCTGCTCGCCGCCGTCTTCCTGTCGCGCCTGCTTTCCGGGCTCGAGGACGAGAAGGCGCTGCAGCTTGCCACCGCCAGCGTCTTCGAGGTCCTCGCGCGTGCCGTCAAGCGCGGCAGCAACGAACTGATGCTGGCGAGCGATGCGTCCAGTCTTTCGACGCCGATGGCCATGGTGCAGATGCGCCGACTCGTGCACCCGGCGCAGCGGCGGAAAAAATGACGCATCTGCCAATGCGCTCATTTTGCGGTGCAGCAGTTGATCTTGTCTTCCGCGCGCGCTAATCCAGAAGCATGCAGCGTTTTCCAACACCTCTTCTGGACGGCTATCGCAACTTTATGAACGGGCGTTATGCCGACGCCCGCGACAGGTATCGGCAGCTGGCCGAAAATGGCCAGAGTCCGCATACGCTGGTCGTTGCCTGTTCGGATTCGCGGGCGGCGCCGGAGCTGATCTTCGATGCCGGCCCGGGCGAGCTCTTCGTCATCCGCAACGTCGCCAACATGGTGCCGCCCTACGAGCCGGATGGCCATTTCCACTCGACGTCGGCCGCCCTCGAATTTGCCGTGCAGGTGCTGAAGGTCACGGATATCGTCGTCATGGGCCATGGCCGTTGCGGCGGCATTCGGGCTGCGCTCGATCCGAACGCCGAGCCATTGTCGCCGGGTGACTTCATCGGCCGCTGGATGTCGCTGGTCAAACCCGCCGCCGAGCAGATCCAGAGCAACGACGTGATGACGGCCGCCGAACGGCAGACGGCGCTGGAGCGCGTCTCCATTCGCAATTCGATCAGCAATCTCAGAAGCTTTCCCGACATCAAGGCGCTCGAGGAAGCGGGGAAACTTCATCTCCACGGCGCCTGGTTCGACATTTCGACCGGTGAACTCTGGGTCATGGACGCCGAGACACGCGACTTCATTCGGCCCGAAATCTAAGGACGCGCCGGTTTATCAGTTTTTTAAGGATTGTTGTTAAGCTCGCCGTCAATTGGTCGCTCACGACCGACGTTTTGATCACCGTGGCGATTGGCGATGAAGTTCGAAACCATCAAACGGGTTATCCTGGCCGCCATTCTGCTGCCCTTCGTCTTCATGCTCATTGAAGGCGTCGTCGTCATACGCTCTTCAATCAAACAATACAGGGATCTCGAAAAGGACCGGCAGTTCGCCGATGTGCTTGCCCGCGGCGGATCCATCGCCGCCACGGAGATCCTGAGTGAAATTGCCGCCACCCGCCTCTACCTCGCATACCCCGGCAGCACGACTGCCGCCGAAATGCAACGAAGCCGGGTGACGCTCGATCGCGAGCGCCGCGCTTTCTATGCCAGCCTGCCCTCCCGCGATACGCTCGATGACGGCCTCGTCGGCGAATTGTCGGTTCTCAGCCTTGCATACAGCCGCATCATTGCCGCGCGCAGCGCCGTCGACCAGGGCCGTTATGCCGGCAGCGATCCCGGTTCCATCTACTGGTACGCGGCTCTCAAGCAGCTTGCCGTCGTCGATGCGCTTTCACCACTGATCAGCGATCCGATGCTGCTTGAGAAATCCAACCAGCTGATGGGCATCCTGCTGACGTATTACGGCGAAAGGCTGATTACCGGCGTCGGCACCCGCTATCTCGATCGCGGCGTTTCCGCCAGATTTCCGGTGGAGCAGTTCGTACAGGGCAAGACCATGCTCGGTGAGGGCATGGACCACATGGTCTTTCATTCCGCGGCACCGATCGTGCGCGAGATCGTCGCCTATCTCGCCCGCAGCAGTCAGGTGAAGGCGAATGCGATCACCGACGCCATCCTTGCCGGATCGCGGCCGACGCGGGCCGTGCGCGACGTCTGGGCAGCCGCGCAGAGCGAACGCATGACCTTCCTGCAGCAGAAGATGGTCGAGGCCGCAAAAGATATTCACGAGACCGGCGAGAGCCTTTCGAGCCGCGCGCACATACATCTGACGCGGATTCTGGCGCTGTGTGCCGGTCTGCTCATTCTCGCCACGTTGGTGATGGTGCTGGCGGCAAGGGGCCTGCGCCTGATCGATCGGCTGACGCGGGATCGCGAGACGCTGGTGGGCGAGTTGCGCAATGCCGCCCAGACAGACCTTCTGACCGGCCTGTACAACAGGCGCGGCTTCGAGGTCGCCGCATCGGCGCTTCTCACACAAGCCGAACACGGATCGCGCTGGATCTCCGTCGTGCTCTTCGACCTCGATCATTTCAAGAGGACCAACGATGTTCACGGCCATGACGCCGGCGATGCCGTGCTCCGGCAGGTCGCGGGCGTTGCGCGCGAGAATTTCCGTTCCTTCGATCTGCTGGTGCGCCATGGCGGCGAGGAGTTCCTGGCGCTTCTGCCGGATTCGACGCCCGACGATGCCGTAATCGTTGCCGAGCGTGTGCGGCTGGCGATCGAGGCGGCGGAAATCCCCTTGCCGAGCGGCGAAATTCTCAAGGTAACGGCGAGTTTCGGATGCGCCGGCCGGGCAAATGAAGTCTCCAACAGGAACTTCGAGGATCTGGTCAAACGCGCCGACCTGGCGCTCTACGCCGCCAAGGCCTCTGGCCGCAACTGCGTGGTTTCGGGACCGATCGTGCAGGCTTCGGCCCCGGAGGAGCGACGCAAGACGGCGTCCGGCGGCGGTTTTGATTCCCGCAAATGAAAAACGCCGCATATCGCAGCGGCGTTTCCGGCTATCGGTGTCGATAAAGACTTAAAGTCCTTTTGTCTTATGCATGTCGTTGTCCCGGAACCGCTGCACGCTTCCGGGCGACATGCATTATCTGCCGTCGATCTGCTGGCCGATATAGGCGATCGCCTGCTGGTAGACGGTGGCGGCGTTCCAGCCCTGGATGGCAACGAAATTCGGCTCTCCGGGCTGATAGCCGGCGCCGGGGCGCCAACCGTGGCCCTTGAGGAAATTCGCCGTCGAGGCCAGCGCATCGGCGCGGGAACCGACCATGTCGACGCGGCCGTCGCCGTCGCCATCGGCACCGAAGCGCACGACATTGCGCGGCAGGAACTGCGTCTGGCCGATTTCACCATGGGCAGCACCCTTGGCCTGCGGGCTCAGATAACCTTCGGAAACGAGCTGGAGCGCGGCATAGAGCTGGTCGGTGAAATATTCCGAACGGCGGCAGTCATAGGCAAGGGTCGAAACAGCCGACAGCGTATGCTGGTTGCCCATATAGCTGCCAAAACCGGTTTCCATGCCCCAGATTGCGATCAGTGGGCCAGCCGGAACGCCGAAACGGCGCTCGATCGAAGCAAAAAGCGCCTGGTTGGCAGCCTTCATGCTGCGGCCGCGGGAGATGATGGCGGCACCGCCGCGCTTCTGCATGAAAGCGTCGAAGGACAGTTTGAAGCTCTTCTGGCCGCGGTCGGCGGCGATCGTCGGTTTGTTGTAATTGACGTTGGCGAAGGCGCGGTCGAGGACCGAGCGGTTGACGCCGTTTGCCGCTGCTTCCTGCTTGAAGTCGGCGACCCATGCATTGAAACCGCTGCTATTGTTGCCGCATTGGGCGCCCTGGGCCGCTGCCGGCAGCGCGTGAAGAACGCCGGCTGCCGTAAACGCTGCCAGAAGGAATGTTGTCATGCGCATGAGAAACCCCGCTCCAGTCTGCTGAAGCGCGCCGCGGCCGATCGGAACCATGCGACGCGCCCTAAATCTTCGGTCTGTGCATGCCGTTTTCCCAAAACCACTCAACGGTTTCGGGCGGCACGCCTTGGCTTGACGCCGGGCAGAATGCCAGCCGAAAGCGATCTTGTCACGATCACCTTTTAGTAAGCGCTTATGAATAGAGGCGCTTACGGCCCGGCAAAAAGCCCCGCCTTCATCGGCAGGGCTTTAACATATTATGGTTTACAAATGGTATCAGGCGGCCTGCTTGCGCGGCTTGACAAGACCGCGATTGACGAGCAGCTCGGCGATCTGGATGGCGTTCAACGCTGCGCCCTTGCGCAGATTGTCGGAGACCACCCAGATGTTGAGGCCATTTTCAACCGTCGCATCCTCACGGATGCGGGAGATGTAGGTCGCATCTTCGCCGGCGGATTCATATGGCGTGATGTAGCCGCCGTTCTCGCGCTTGTCGATAACGAGGCAGCCCGGTGCATCGCGCAGGATGTCGCGAGCCTGGTCGGCCGTGATCTCGTTTTCGAATTCGATATTGACCGATTCCGAATGGCCGATGAAAACCGGCACGCGCACTGCCGTGCAGGTCACCTTGATCTTCGGATCGAGCATCTTCTTCGTCTCGGCCAGCACCTTCCACTCTTCCTTGGTGTAGCCGTCCTCCATGAAGACGTCGATGTGCGGAATGACGTTGAAGGCGATGCGCTTGGTGAACTTCTTGTTCTCGATCGGATCGGCGACGAAGACGGCGCGCGTCTGGTTGAAGAGTTCGTCCATGCCGTCCTTGCCGGCGCCGGAGACCGACTGATAGGTCGAGATGACGACGCGCTTGATCTTGGCGAAGTCATGCAGCGGCTTCAGAGCCACCACCAGCTGGGCGGTCGAGCAATTCGGATTGGCGATGATGTTGCGCTTGGTGAACTGGCTGATGGCATCCGGGTTCACTTCCGGCACGATCAGCGGCACGTCGGCGTCGTAACGCCAAGCCGACGAATTGTCGATGACGATGCAGCCCTGCTGGCCGATCTTCGGCGAGAACTTCTTGGAGACTTCGCCGCCGGCCGACATCAGGCAGATGTCGGTATCGGAGAAATCGTAATTCTCCAGATTGGAGACCTTCAGCGTCCGGTCACCGTAGGAAACCTCGGTGCCCTGCGAACGCGAGGAGGCGAGTGCCACGACCTCATCGGCGGGGAAGCCGCGCTCGGAGAGGATGTTGAGCATCTCCCGGCCGACATTTCCGGTCGCTCCCGCAACTGCTACTTTGAAACCCATTTCTCAAGCTCTCTTTCTCTTCTCTCCTCTTGTTCGGTGAGGGGAAAGGCGCGACGGATCGCGTCTTCCTGTCCCCAGCCGAGCCGGGGAGAGAGCGGCAGGCCAGAGACGTCAGACGGTTTTCGTCGTCGTTTTGGCCTTGGTTTTGGCGGAAACCGGAACGGCAATGTCCACCCCGGCAACTCGTGCCCGGTCATTGCATTCGGCAATGGCGTGTTCGTCGCGAACCATGGAGATTCCTTTTCCGCTGTTGCTCTTAGAAGGTTTTCCACAGGAGTCAAGGTTTTTGCACTCCGAGCCGGCAGGCAAAGGCGGCGGCCGCAGCGCTGCGACGTTTTGTCATGCCGCTGTCATCCTTGGGAGGTATCCCGGCCCGGTCATCAATGTCTGCACGAAAACGGGGGTTTTCCATGCGTACGCTTCTTGCCGCCTTTGCGGCCACCACCATCCTTGCGGGCGCCGCTCAGGCGACGACGGTCTATCCGCTCGATCGCGCGACGATCCTCGTCGGTTCGCCGTTCGATTTCAAGGTCGAGCTCAACAAGCAGGTCAAGCCCGAAGACGTGAAGATCACCGTCAACGGCCGGGATTACAAGACCGTGCTCGGGGGCGAAGCGCAGTTCGTCGAGTTGGAAAAAGGCAAGGATGACAAGGCTCTCGGCTCCGCTCTCCTGCTGCGCGGCCTGAAGATTTCCGCTCCGGGCGACTACAAGGTCGAAGTTGCTGCCGGAGACGAGACGAAGTCCGTCACCTGGAACGTTTACGAAACCGTAGCCGAGCCGAAGGCCAAGAACATCATCTTCCTGCTGGGCGACGGGCTTTCCGTTGCGCATCGCACCGCTGCCCGCATCATGTCCAAGGGCATGACTGAAGGGAAGGCGAATGGCCGCTTGAACATGGACGATCTCGAGCGCATGGCCTTCATCGGCACGTCGGCGACCAACGCCGTCGATACAGACTCGGCCAATACAATGTCGGCCTACATGACGGGCCACAAGACGGCCGTCAACGCGATCGGCGTCTACGCGGACCGTACGCCGGCCTCCCTCGATGACCCGCGTGTTGAAACGTTCGCGGAAGCTGTCCGCCGCCTGACCAAGAAGTCGATCGGCATCGTTGCAACGGCCGAGGTCGAGGACGCTACGCCGGCTGCGGTCGTTGCCCATACCCGCAACCGCAACGACAAGGCCGATGTCGTCGGCATGCTGCTCGACGTCAAGCCCGAAGTCCTGCTTGGTGGCGGCTCGGCCTATTTCCTCGGCAAGGAGGTCGCCGGTTCCAAGCGCAAGGACAACCAGGACTACATCAAGCTGTTTCAGGATGCCGGCTACAAGCTTGCGACCGACAAGAACGAGCTCGCAGCCAATGCATCGGCGGAAGGCAATCTGCTCGGTCTCTTCAACACCGGCAATATGGACGTGACGCTCGATCGCGAGTTCCTGAAGAAGGGCACCGTTGACAAGTTCCCGAACCAGCCGGGTCTCGTCGCCATGACCAAGGTTGCGCTCGACCGCCTCTCCAAGAATCCTGATGGTTTCTTCCTGATGGTCGAAGGTTCCTCGATCGACAAGATGTCCCATCCGCTCGATTGGGACCGCGCCGTCGTGGAAACCATCGAATTCGACCAGGCCATCGGCGTTGCCCGCGAATTCCAGAAGGCCCATCCGGACACGCTGATCGTCGTCACCGGCGACCATACGCATGGTGTATCGATCATCGGCACCGTCGATGATGACAAGCCCGGCACGGAAATGCGCGAAAAGGTCGGGATCTATGCCGAGGCCGGCTTCCCGAACTACAAGGATGAAAACGGCGATGGCTATCCCGACAGAATCGACGTCAGCCGCCGGCTGTTCCTGAGTGCCAATAACGGCCCCGATCACTACGAGACCTTCCGTCCGAAGCTCGACGGTCCGTTCGTTCCGGCTGTCCAGAACGAAAAGAAGGAATATGTCGCCAACGAGCAGTATAAGGATGTTCCCGGCGCGGTCTTCGTCCAGGGTAATATTCCGAAGAGCGGCGACTCCGGCGTGCACGCCGCTGACGACGTCGTCCTGCAGTCGACCGGTCCGGGCGCTGAAGGTTTCCATGGCTACATGGAACAGAGCGACGTCTATCGCGTGCTCGCCGACACCTTCGCGCTCGGCGCCAAGCAGACGAATTGATCTGAAGCCCGTTCAGTAAGGTCGCTTGCCGGCCTTGCCTCTTTCATCGATCATGGTCCCGGCCGATTACAGCGCCGCGCGTCTTTCAGACGCGCAAAAGGACGCTGCAACACTTTGAAGCTAGCATCGTGCTTTTCCGAAAATCGTTCCGATTTTCGGGCCGATGCTAACGGCCGGGACTTCATTCTTGGAGATCGCCATGGAAAAACTCCCTTCGCGGCATCTCAGCCGCCGCGGCCTGATCGGGGCCATCGGTACGCTGGCTTTCGCGGCTGTGGTTCGCCCGGGTTTTGCTGCGGATTTCTCGATCAGCTTCGCTGAGCTCTACGGCAAGTTCGGCGTGCTCGGCCTCGAATTCTCCGACAAGGTGAAGCGCCTTGCCGGCAAAGATGTCAGCATGAAAGGTTTCATGGCGCCGCCCTTGAAAGCCGAAGCCCAGTTCTTCGTGCTCACCGAAGTGCCCATGTCGCTCTGCCCCTTCTGCTCCTCGGATACGGACTGGCCGGACAATATCGTCGTCGTCTATCTCTTGGAGAAACAAACCTTCGTGCAGCCGCGCCAGACGATCGAAGTGCGCGGCATGCTGGAATATGGTTCCTGGACGGATCCGGACACCGGCTTCGTCAGCCTGCTGCGTATCCGCCAGGCGGAATATTCCGCCGTCTGAACCGATATGCTCGCTCTCAATATCGAAAACCTTTCCGTTGTCTTCCCTGGCCTGTCCTCGCCGGCGCTGGCGATCGGCCACCTGTCGATCGCTGCCGGCAGCAGGGTCGCCATTACAGGGGCGTCCGGCTCCGGCAAGAGCACCTTCGTCAATATCGTTGCCGGGCTGGAGCGGACACGGCAAGGCCGCATCCGCTGGAACGGCGAGGATATCGCGGGTTTTTCAGAAAGCCGGCGCGACCGGTTCCGTGCCGCCAATATCGGCCTGGTGATGCAGGAGTTTCATCTCTTTCCCGGCCTGTCGGCGCTGGAAAACGTGCTTCTGCCGGCGCGGCTTGCCGGCGCCGCCACGGCGGATGTCATCGAGCGGGCGCATGCGCTTTTGAGCACGGTTGGTCTTTCCCGCCCCGGCCAGAAGATCGAAACCATGTCGCGCGGCGAGATGCAGCGGGTGGCGATCGGCCGGGCGCTGCTGCGCAAGCCCGGCGTCATCATCGCCGACGAACCGACCGCAAGCCTCGATGCCGAAAGCGGCGAGGCTGTCGGCGATCTCATTCTCGATCTTGCCATTGCCGAAGGCAGTACGCTGATCGTCGTTTCACACGATCAGCGCCTGGCCAGCCGCCTCGACCGTTGCATCACCTTCGGCTCCGGCCGGATCAGCGAAGATTCCACGGCAACGGCGGGAGAGGCTGCATGATCCGCTTCATCCTTTCCGATCTTCGTCGCCTCTGGGCGGGGTCGCTGGTGGTGGTGCTTTTGGTGGCGCTTGCGACCGCGCTTGGCGTTTCCGTCGTGCTGCAGGAACGGGCGCTTCGCCTCGGCAGCGCGCGCGCCGCCGATAAGTTCGATCTCGTCATCGGCGCAGGCGGCAGCGAGACGCAGCTGGTGCTGTCTTCCGTCTTCCTGCAGGCCTCGCCTTTGCCGCTCATGCCGGGCGAGATGCTGGGCAGGCTTGCCGCCGATCCGCGTGTCGACTGGGCCGCGCCGATCGGCTTCGGCGATTCCTTCTCCGGCTATCCGATCGTCGGCACGACGACCATGCTGGCGCAAAACCTGTCCGGCGGCTTGATCGAGGGCAAGATTTTCGCGCACGAGGGCGAGGCGCTGATCGGCTCCGCCGTCAAACTGTCGCTCGGCGGCGAGATCAAGCCGATGCACGGTTTGCCGGAAGAGGGCGGCGAGACCCACATCGAACTCGTCTATCATATCGCCGGCCGCCTGCGGCCGACGGGTACCGCCTGGGACCGGGCCATTCTCGTTCCGATCCAGGCCGTCTGGCATATCCATGGCCTGGCGGCGGAGGAACATGCGGAGGAAGGGGCCGAGAGCGAGCACGAGCATGAGGAAGCCGGCGAGCATCACGATGGACATGAGCATCACGGCAGGCTTGATCCGGATGCCGCACTCGACGAGCGCTGGACTGCCGACGCTCCCGGCCTTCCCGCCATTCTCGTCAAGCCGAAGACGATCGCCGATGCTTACAAGCTGCGGCAGGAATATCGCAGCGGCGATACCGTCGCCGTTTTTCCCGGCGAGGTGTTGACCAATCTCTACGCCACGCTCGGCGACGCCAAGCAGATCCTCGTCGCGGTCGCCTCCGGAGCGCAAGCTCTCGTCGCGGCCTCGCTGGTGCTGGTCACTGTCATCCATATCGGCCAGCGCCGCCGCCAGATCGGCGCGCTGAGGGCCTTCGGCGCGCCGCGAGGGGCGATTTTCGGCATTGTCTGGCTGGAATTCTTCTTCCTGGTGGCAGTCGGCATCGGGCTCGGATTCGCCCTCGGTTATGCTGCGGCCCTCCTCTTGTCCGGCATGTTCTCCGAGACGAGCGGGATCACCATGCCGGTCGTCTTCGCCCGTGAAGATGCCGGGCTTGCGGCGGTTCTGCTTGCCTTTGCCACAATTCTCGCGGCGCTGCCGGCAGTGCTCGCCTATCGGCAATCGCCGGCGCAGGCGCTGAGAGCGTAACGGATCCACGTTGCAAAATTGCAGTGAAACCTCCGGCGGCGTCACAGCGGCGGAGGGCTCGATCTGCATGACGCAGCGCAATATCATTAGACTAAAGTCATAATCCCAAAGCATCTCTCTTTTTGATCTGCCGTTTCTGGCACACTCCCGTCAGGCGTGTCGCGGCCAGGGGTCTGCTTTGAGGAGAGTAGGTCGCGCGCGTTGCTCATCACTCTGTGGAGGACAGACAATGGCAAATGTCGCAAGCATCGACGGCGCGAAGGCCGGTCCGATGACCGGCGAGGAGAAGAAGGTCATCTTCGCCTCTTCGCTCGGCACCGTTTTCGAATGGTATGATTTCTATCTCTACGGTTCGCTCGCCACTTATATCGGCGCGACCTATTTCACCCAGTATCCCGAGGCCACGCGCAACATCTTCACGCTGCTCGCCTTTGCCGCCGGCTTCCTGGTGCGCCCCTTCGGCGCGCTGGTGTTCGGCCGTCTCGGCGATCTCGTTGGCCGCAAGTATACCTTCCTGATGACGATCATGATCATGGGTCTGTCGACCTTCCTCGTCGGCATCCTGCCGGGTGCGGCCACCATCGGCATCGCAGCCCCGATCATCCTGATCGCGTTGCGTCTGCTGCAGGGCTTGGCGCTTGGCGGTGAATATGGCGGTGCGGCAACCTATGTCGCCGAACATGCGCCGAACGGGCGCCGCGGCTATTTCACCTCATGGATCCAGACGACGGCGACGCTCGGCCTGTTCCTGTCGCTGATCGTCATCGTCCTGGTTCAATATCTGATGGGTGCGGCTGAGTTCGCCGCCTGGGGCTGGCGCATTCCGTTCCTGGTGTCGGTCGTCCTGCTCGGCATCTCCGTCTGGATCCGCCTGAAGATGAACGAATCGCCGGCGTTCCAGCGCATGAAGGCGGAAGGCAAGGGCTCCAAGGCGCCGCTGACCGAAGCCTTCGGGACATGGAAAAATGCCAAGATCGCGATCATCGCGCTTCTCGGCGCCACAATGGGCCAGGCGGTCGTCTGGTACGGCGGCCAGTTCTATGCGCTGTTCTTCCTGCAGAACGTGCTGAAGGTGGACCTGTTCTCGGCCAATGTCATGGTCGCGATCGCACTTCTCCTCGGCACGCCGTTCTTCGTCATCTTCGGTGGCCTCTCCGACAAGATCGGCCGCAAGCCGATCATCATGGCAGGCCTTCTCATCGCGGCGGTGACGTATAATCCGCTGTTCAAGGCGATGACCTGGACGGCCAATCCGGCGCTTGCCGAAGCGCAGGCTTCGATCCGGGCAACGGTCACGGCTGATCCGGCGGATTGCCGGTTCCAGTTCAACCCGACCGGCACGGCGAAGTTCACCAGTTCCTGCGACGTGGCGACGGCATTCCTGACCAGAAATTCGGTGCCTTATGATGTCGTGCCGGGTCCAGCCGGACAGCCGGCAACGGTGAAGGTCGGCAACGCGACGATCCCGAGCTTTGACGTCGTCGCTGCCGGCGACAAGGCAAAGGGCATGACCGCCGCCTTCGAAAAGGGCGTCAACATCGCGCTTCACGATGCCGGCTATCCGCTGAACCGCGGCGCCGCCAAGGTGGCGGATGCCAAGCTCGATGCCTTCATCGCCGCCAATCCGGAACTGTCGCTCAATGCCGATGCCGTGCGCGCCGGTACGAAGGAAACCGTGCCGGCCGCCAAGCTGGTCGAGACCAAGCTGCTGACGGCGGATGAGGCCAATGGCGTCACCGACATGGCGGTCTACAACATCGCCAATGGCGGCACTTTCGCCATGACCGCCGATCCCGCCCGCGTCAACTGGATCGGTACGATCGCCATCCTGTTCATCCTCGTCCTCTATGTGACGATGGTCTACGGGCCGATCGCCGCACTTCTGGTCGAGCTCTTCCCGACCCGCATCCGCTATACCGGCATGTCGCTACCCTATCACATCGGTAACGGCTGGTTCGGCGGCCTGCTGCCGGCGACGGCCTTCGCGATGAGCGCTGCCGCGGGCGATATATACTACGGTCTCTGGTACCCGATCGTCTTTGCGACGATCACGCTGGTGATCGGCCTGATCTTCCTGCCGGAAACGAAGAACAGGGATATCCACGCAATGGATTGAGCGGTTGGCTGAGCCGCGTTCCACTTGAGAAAAGGCCCGGCGCTCACATGGCGCCGGGTTTTTTCGTGTCAGAGAACAGGCGCTTGGCGATCGGCCAGCCATCCGGCGCCAGTGTGAAGAGCAGACCACAGCGGGCGAAGACGATCGCCGTCAGCAGCGAGAACCAGGCGCCGAAGGCAAGGCCGGCGATGACATCGCTCGGATAATGGGCGCCGACCATGACACGCGTCATGCCGAGCCAGATGGCGCAGGCGATAAAGGCGACGCGGTAGCGCGGAAACAGCAGCGCGAATGCGGCGAAGAAAGCGCCGACCGTTGTGGAATGGCCGGATGGAAAACTTTCGAAAGCGGCATGGCCTGAAAAAGGCGTGAAGGAAAACATGCCATAATCGTGGAAATGATCGGGACGTGCCCTGCCGATCGCTCGTTTCAGCAGATTGGCGAGAAGCCCGGAGAAGACGACCGTGATGAAGAGATAGGCGCCGATCCAGCTGACATAGAGCGCCTGCGCCTTGGAGCGCGCCGTCTTGACAAGCTTGTAACCCGCCCGCCCCTGAAAGAACAGCAGGATGCTGGTGTAGATCAGCCAGGCGGAATCGCCGAAACCGGTCAGCATCTGGCCGAGTTGCTTCACCGGTGCAGGAACTTCGCTGGCGCCGATCGGCGCATCGAAGAGCAGCATGGAGAGGATGACGGCATTGAGCGTGATGAAGAGGCATGCCTGCCAGCGCAAAGGCGGCATGCCGGCGCTGCTCCGGCGCCAGCGCCTGTCCAGGGAAGCCCAAAATGCCCGCATGCCGTCGTCCATTCGAATTTTGTCCTGGAGCGCCGCCATATCCTACAGGACGCGCTAAGGACGTTTTATCACTTGAATTGGCGCATAATGCTTGCCGAATATCGCTTCCGATTTCGAGGTCATGCGCTCGTTAAAATCCGGCGCAAAAATACACGAGATTGTGGCCGAGAATAGTCCGGTTGGGATAATTCGACCAAGCCGATGCGGCTCGCGCTCCTGAGAGAAAAAGCCCTCCGCATGCATCATGCGAAGGGCCGGAACTGTTTCACGTGAAATATCAGGCGGAAAGCGTCTTGAACTCGGCCAGGATCGCATCACCCATCTCGACGGTGCCGACCTGCCTTGCGCCATCGGCCATGATGTCACCGGTGCGGATGCCCTTGTCGAGCACGTTGGCGATCGCCTTTTCCAGGTCGTCGGCTTCCTTCACCAGGTTGAAGGAGTAACGCAAGCACATGGCGAAGGAGGCGATCATGGCGATCGGATTGGCGATGCCCTTGCCGGCGATGTCGGGAGCCGAGCCGTGCACCGGCTCGTAGAGCGCCTTGCGCTTGCCGGTCTTGCCGTCAGGCGCGCCAAGCGAGGCCGACGGCAGCATGCCGAGCGAACCGGTCAGCATGGCGGCGACGTCGGAGAGCATGTCGCCAAAGAGGTTGTCGGTGACAATGACGTCGAACTGCTTGGGCTGGCGCACCAGCTGCATGCCGCCGGCATCGGCCAGCATGTGTTCGAGCTGGACGTCGGAATATTTCGCCTTGTGCGTCTCGGTCACCACCTGGTTCCAGAGCACGCCCGACTTCATGACGTTGCGCTTTTCCATGGAGCAGACGCGGTTCTGCCGGGTGCGGGCCATTTCGAAGGCGACGCCGGCGATGCGCTCGATCTCGTAGGTATCGTAGACCTGCGTGTCGATGCCGCGCTTCTGGCCGTTGCCGAGGTCGATGATCTCCTTCGGCTCGCCGAAATAGACGCCGCCCGTCAGCTCGCGGATGATCAGGATATCGAGGCCTTCGACCAGCTCCGGCTTCAGCGACGAGGCTGACGCCAGGGCCGGATAGCAGATGGCGGGACGCAGGTTTGCGAAGAGCTGCAGATCCTTGCGCAGGCGCAGCAGGCCGGCTTCCGGACGCACTTCGTAAGGCACGCTATCCCATTTCGGGCCACCGACGGCGCCGAAGAGAACCGCATCGGCGGCAAGTGCCTTCTGCATGTCGGCTTCCGAGATCGCCGCGCCATGCGCATCATAGGCAGAGCCGCCGACAAGGCCTTCGTCGATGACGAAACCGGCGTTCATCGCCTCGTTCATATAGGCGATGATCTTGCGGACCTCGCCCATGGCCTCGGGACCGATGCCGTCACCCGGCAGCAGGAAAAGATTGCGCGCTGTCATGAAACCCTCCTGGGAAAAACAAGTTGCGGCTTCTTAGACCCCGGAAATGGGCATTTCAAGCGAGAGGAGAGGTGAATCGGTACGCTTCGCTCTTCGCCGCGATGGTTGCTCCCGTGCCTGCAAACGGATTAGAACGGCGGGCCCACCCTTTTCTTTCCCTGGATGTTGCCCATGCCTTTCGCACCTCTCCATCTCGACACGCCCTTGGTTCAGACAGCATCCGGTTACAGCGCCAGCGGCAAACGGCTCTGGCTGAAGCTTGATGCGCTGCAGCCTTCCGGCAGCTTCAAGCTGCGCGGCGTCGGCAGGCTTTGCCAGCACGAGGTGGAAAATGGGGCGCGCGAGATCTTCTGTGCTTCCGGCGGCAATGCCGGGATTGCCGCGGCTTATGCCGGCCGGGCGCTCGGCGTACCGGTCACGATCGTCGTGCCGGAGACGACGGCGGCCGATGTGCGGCAGACGATCGCCGCGACGGGCGCCAATGTCCTCGTCCATGGTTCGGTCTTCGACGAAGCCAATGCCCATGCCGTCGAACTCGCCCGGAGCCGCAAGGCGACCTATGTGCACCCCTTCGACCATCCGCTGCTGTGGGATGGCCATGCCACGCTGATCGACGAGGTGGTGGCGAGGAGTGCAAAATTCGATTGCGTCGTCACCAGCGTCGGTGGCGGCGGGCTGCTTGCCGGCATTGTCGCGGGGTTGCAGCGAAACGGGCTATCCGATGTGCCCGTCATCGCCGTCGAAACGGAAGGGGCGGCCTCGCTGAACGCCAGCCTCAAGGCGAATGAGCGTATCACCCTTCCCGCCATTACCTCGATTGCCACTTCGCTCGGGGCGCGGCAGGTGGCGCAGCATGTCTTCGACCTGCCGAAGCAGCATCCGATCGAAAGTATCGTCGTCAGCGACGCCGATGCCGTTGCCGCCTGCCTGAAATTCGCCGATGCGCAGCGCATTCTGGTCGAGCCGGCTTGCGGTGCCGCCCTTGCCGTTGCCGATGTGCATGCCGGGCTGCTTCAGCGCTTCGACAATCCTCTGATCGAAGTCTGCGGCGGCATCGGCGTATCGCTCGAAAAGCTCAGAGCTTGGAAAGAGAAGTTTCTCTGATCTGCGGCAATTCGGTACTGTAAAGAAAAAGCCGGGCGAAAGCCCGGCTTGATCGGCAATTATTGGATTGTGCTCAGGCCGCCCAAGGGTGCGAAGCGGCGTTCTTCTTTTCGAAACTGTCGATCGCCTTGCCCTTTTCGAGCGTCAGGCCGATATCGTCGAGGCCGTTCAGCAGGCAGTGGCGCTTGAACTCGTCGAGATCGAACTTGATCGAACCGCCATCGGGGCCGGTGATCTCGAGGCTCTCGAGGTCGACGGTCAGGATGGCGTTGGAGCCGCGCGAGGCGTCGTCCATCAGCTTGTCGAGATCGTCCTGGCTGACCTTGATCGGCAGGATGCCGTTCTTGAAGCAGTTGTTGTAGAAAATGTCGGCGAAGCTGGTCGAGATCACGCAGCGGATGCCGAAATCGAGAAGCGCCCAGGGCGCGTGCTCGCGCGACGAGCCGCAGCCGAAATTGTCGCCGGCAACGAGGATCTTGGCATCGCGATAGGCCGGCTTGTTGAGCACGAAATCCGGGTTTTCCGAGCCGTCCTCATTGTAGCGGGCTTCGGCGAAGAGGCCGGTGCCGAGGCCGGTGCGCTTGATCGTCTTCAGATAATCCTTCGGAATGATCATGTCGGTGTCGATGTTGACGACCGGCAGCGGCGCTGCAACGCCCGTGAGCTTCACGAATTTATCCATGATCCATGCTCCATTTCAGCAAATCTACTTTCTGAATTTGCATCTAGTCCAGTTTTTCGTCGAAATGAAGGAGAATCTTTCACAGATGGCGGCCACGCGACGTTTCGCGCGGCCTGCCGATTGCGCCGGTCCCCTTATTTGGAGGGTGCGTTCAACCCCCAGAGGACGCCGAACGGATCACGAAGCTGGCCGTAGCGGTCGCCCCAGAACATCAGTTCGACCGGCATGACGACTTCGGCGCCGGCCGCAACCGCGCGATCCCACCAGAAATCGATATCGTCGATAACCAGCTGGATGGCGAAGCCTTCGTGGCCTTTGAAGGGATGGCCGTATTCGGGATAGGCATCCGACAGCATGAGGGAGCTGCCGTTGATGTAGAGATGCACATGCATCGTTCTGCCGTTTTCGTCGACCGGCACGCGATAGGCCTCTTCGGCGCCGAAAGCCTTCGTGTAGAATTCCGCAGCTTTCACCGCGCCATTGACCGTCAGATAGGGCAGCAGGCCATTCTTGACCGGCGGCATCTTGGTCGGGTTGCTCTCTGTCGCATCCATGCTTGTCCTCCATTCGTTTTTAGCGCCGGCTGAATGCCTGGCTGCTTCAAGGACGTAGCATGGAAGCGTGATCCGACAGTGTCGGCCGAAATTTTTCAGCGAACGAAATCTTCAGTGAAAAGGTGATCAGAGATCGATGATCGTGCCGCGGCCGTCGTTCCACACCCGCATCTCCGGCTTACCGTTGTTTGCCTTGGCACGGATTGGAGCGGGCTTCATCTTCATCGACAGCGCGCGCCCGACCATGAGTACGGTCAGGATGCCGCCGACAGCAAGCGTCACCGAAAAGGTGAGAAGCAGCATGGCCACGAAAACGGTGGCGCCGGCAAGCATGAGGAAGATGGAGCGAATGTTCTGCATGGTTAGAGACCTTTCTTCGGAAAGGAATGTGGTTCTTCTCTTTCCTCTCTGCAAGGCAAGCATGGCTTTTTGTTGTTCTGCTGGATGTTCTGGGGCAGGTTGCTTGCTTCGGCTGTCAAAGCTTGGCACTAATTCGCCATGAGCCGAAACCCCGTGACCCCCCGCCTGCGCCGTTCGGTGCTGAGTGTGCCTGCCATCAACCCCCGCGCCCTCGAAAAGACCCATGCGGTCGATTGCGATGCAGTGATCTTCGATCTCGAGGATTCGGTGGCGCCGGAAAAGAAGGCGGAAGCGCGGGAAAACCTGAGGCGCTTTTTTTCGGATCGGCCGCTCCAAGGCAAGGAGCGGATCATCCGTATCAATGGCCTGTCATCCAATTTCGGCCTGGCCGATCTGGAGCTGGTGACGGCGCTTGGTCCCGATGCCGTTCTGCTGCCGAAGGTCGACGAGCCGCAGGATGTCACTGATATCGGCGACCTTCTCTCCGAGGCGGATGCGCCCGAAGATCTGCGCATCTGGGCGATGATCGAGACGCCGCGCGGCATCCTGAATGCGGCTGATATCGCCGAGGCCGGGCGCACGCCGGGCTCGCGGCTCGATTGTCTCGTCGTCGGGCTCAACGACCTGCGCAAGGAAACCGGCGTGCTGCCGCAGCCGGGACGGAGCTATCTCGTGCCGTGGCTGATGCAGGTCGTCCTTGCGGTCAGCGCCTACGGGCTCGATGCGATCGACAGCGTCTTCAACGATTTCAGGGACGAGCAGGGTTTCGATGCCGAATGTCAGCAGGGCCGGGCCATGGGCTTTACCGGCAAGATGCTGATCCATCCCGCGCAGATCGAGCCCGCCAATCGTCATTTCGGCCCGGATCCGGCCGCGATTGCGGAAGCGGAGGCGATCATATCAGCCTTTGCCGATCCCGCTTCCGAGGGGCTGAACGTCATCAATGCAGGCGGTCGGATGATCGAGCGGCTGCATCTTGTCCAGGCGGAAAGTCTGGTTCATAAAGCCCGCCTGATCGCAGCCCGCCAGGCTGCAGCACGAAAGACGATGTGATGAAACTCTACCGCTTCCTGACCGGTCCCGACGATGCTTCCTTCTGCCACAAGGTTACCGCCGCCCTCAACAAGGGCTGGTCGCTGGAGGGCTCGCCGACCTATGCCTTCAATGCCGCAACCGGCGCGATGCAGTGCGGCCAGGCCGTCGTCAAACATGTCGAAGGCAAGGATTACGATCCTGAGATGAAGCTCTCCGAGCAGTAGCGCGTTCTGCCGAACGCGCGGTTTAGCGCTCGGCGGCTTCCTCGGCGCTGGCCTCGATCCGCTCCATGTCATCGTCGCTCAGCCCGAAATGGTGGCCGATCTCGTGGATCAGGACATGGGTGATGATATCGCCGAGCGTCTCATCGTTCTCAGCCCAGTAATCGAGGATGGGGCGGCGGTAAAGGCGGATGCGGTTCGGCATCTCGCCGGTTTCCACGGTGAAACGTTCGGAAATGCCCCTGCCCTCGAAAAGGCCGAGCAGGTCGAAAGGGGTTTCCAGCGCCATGTCCTCGAAAACGTCGTCATCGGGGAAGTCCTCGATCTCGATCGTGAGGTTGGTCGTCAGCTGGCGGAATTCATCCGGCAGATGGCTGTAGGCCTCCATTGCCAGCGACTCGAAGGTGCTGATCGTCGGCGCATGGCGGTCCCGCCAATCATCGCTCTGGTCTCTGCGGGCCATGAATATTCCTTCCTTTGCAGGCCCATATAGAACCTTTATCGCCGATTTTCGAGTGCGGAATCAAAGGCAGGAATAAATTCATAGAGAATGGCCGTTGACTCTTCATTAGCTCTCTGGAATCTATAAGAACATAACAGGAACAAGACGGATTGGAGAACGCCATGGCGCAGCACGCCCTGGCGCGCGAGCGGCTTTTTGCGCTCCGCGAAACCATCGCCAGACTGGAGGGAAAGCCCGCGCCGGCGCTTGCCGCGGCGGAACGGGAAGCCGTGGCGGAAGGACGCAAGACCCGCCAGGAGCGCACTCTGCCGCCCCTGCCGTTTGGAATAGAGTTCCTCGATGGGGCACTGGAAGGCGGCCTGCCGCTCGATGCGATCACCGAATTCCGCTCGGCTCTGTCTCGCGATGCCGGTGCGGCAAGCGGGCTGGCTATGGCTGTTGCCGCACGGCTGCAGAAACAGGAAGAGGATGCCGGCAGGTTTCTGCCGTTGCTCTGGATCGGCGATGCAATCGGCACGCTGGAGGCCGGCCGTCCCTATGCCCCCGGACTTCGGGATTTCGGACTGAGCCCGGAGCGGTTTCTCCACGCCGCGCCACGCAAGCTGGACGAGGCGCTCTGGCTGGTGGAGGCGGCGGTGGAAAGCGCTGCCTTCTCGGCCGTCATCTTCGAAGTGCGAGGCAATCCCGCCCATTTCGGGCTGACCGAAAGCCGCAGGCTCAGTCTTCGGGCGCGGGCTGCCCGCCATCCACTCTTTCTCGTGCGCCAGGCCGGAGCGGAGGAGGCAAGCAGTGCGGCTTTCCGTCTGCATGTCGAACCGGCCCCGGCCGGTCTACGGCCGTTGCCGGACGGATCGAGGCTTTCCGGCAGCATCGGCAATCCGATTTTCCGTCTCACGCTGGAGAAGAGCCGCAATCCGGCTCCGCTCTCCTTTCTTCTGGAGTGGAATCCCCATGAACGCGAATTTCTCCCTGTCGCCGAACCAAACCTCGTTCGTCCTCCAGGCGAACAGTCAGCGCATTCTGGCGCTCAGCTTCCCGCATCTGCCAACGGACCGCATCGCCCGCAAACGATGGGGGCTCTCCTGGCGTTCGAAAGGGCGTCCTGAGACGCCGCCTATCGTCTGTTCCGGCAAGCTCAACAATGCCATGCGGCTGACGGCACTTGACGAGTTGGCCGAGAGGCTGGGGTTGAGGAAGGATCTGGGCGTTGCCGAAGCGTGCGCCATGTATCCAATGCTTGAGGTCGCGGAAGAGGATCCGGCGGCCGATCGCCGGCTGCTGGAGGCAATTGCCGACTGGTGCGACCGTTATACGCCGCTGGTGGCATTCGACGGCAAGGACGGTCTGTTTCTCGACATTAGCGGCTGCGCCCATCTGTTCGGCGGTGAAAAGGCGCTTCTTCGGGATGTGCTGTCGCGGCTTTTTCATATGGGGTTCGATGCACGGGGCGCGATTTCATCATCGCCCGGCCTTTCCTGGGCGGTGTCCCGCTTCGGGCAGAGTGGCGTGATCGAGGACGAAGAGGCCGAACATGTGCTGGTGTCCTTGCCGGTTGCAGCCTTGCGGCTGGAAGGACAAACCGTCGATGCTCTGAAGAAGCTCGGCCTGAAATATATCGGCGATGTCATCGATGCGCCGCGAGCGCCGCTGACCCGCCGGTTCGGGCCGGAGCTGCTTCTGCGTCTCGACCAGGCGCTGGGGCATGAAGAAGAGCCGGTCTCTCCCCGGCGTCCTGTCGCCAGCCTCTCGGCCGAAAGCCGGCTGATCGAGCCCATCGGGACGGAAGAGCAGATCCTTGCCGTCACCAGGCAGGTCGCCATGTCGCTGCAGCCGTCGCTGGAGGCGCGAGGGGCTGGCGGGCGGGTGTTCGAACTGGTCCTGTTCCGCGTCGACGGCAGGGTCTTTCGTATCTCCGTCGGCGCTTCGCAGCCGCTGCGCGAACCAAAGCTCATTGCCGGGCTTTTTTCCGAGCGATTGCAGGCGGTCTATGATGATCTCGATGCCGGCTATGGTTTCGAGATCCTGCGGTTGAATGTGTTGCGGCACGATTCCTTTAACGAAGCGCAGGGGGATTTCGAGGGAGATCGCCAGGGAGATATCTCGCTTTCTGTTTTCGTCGACCGGGTGTCGGCCCGGCTTGGTGCGGATTGCCTGCAAAGCTTCCAGCTTCGCGAGAGTCATGTGCCGGAACGCGCCGTCATCACGGTTCCTGTGATGGAGAGTCTTCCCAGGCGGAAGGTAGCGCGGGACATCCAACTTCCTTTCCGCGAAGAGCGCCCGTTGCGGCTCTTTGCAACGCCGGAGCCGGTTGAGATCATGATGGCCGAAGTGCCCGATGGTCCGCCGCAGATCTTCCGCTGGCGGCGCATGCAGCATCAGGTGGCAAGAAGCGAAGGGCCGGAACGGATTGCCATGGAGTGGTGGATCGATGGGGATGAGGCCGAGGCGCGTGACTATTTCCGCATTGAGGATGAGACCGGGCATCGCTTCTGGATCTATCGTCGTGGTTTTTATGGTCAGGAGCTTGACCCTCGCTGGTTCATGCACGGCGTGTTCGCATGACAACCGCACGGGCATTCTTCGAGGTCGGCACGAGAACGAATTTCTCGTTTCTCGAAGGCGCCTCCGGTCCGGAAGAGATGGTCGTGCAGGCCGCTTATTTGAAGCTCGGCGGTCTCGGGATTGCGGACCGCAATTCGGTTGCCGGCGTTGTGCGAGCGCATGCCCAGGCGGAGCAGCTTGAGGAGAGATACAAGAACAGGGATGAGATTCTGGCTGAGGCGAAGAAGAAGGGAAAAACAGAGGTCATTCTCGATCCTATCCGGGTTCAACCGGGCGCGCGTCTCGTCTTTTCCGACGGAACGCCTGATATCCTTGCCTATCCACAAAACCGGCGAGGCTGGGCAAACCTCTGCCGCCTTCTCAGCGCCGGCAATCTGAAGGAAGAAGCGGTCAAGGGAAGCTGCATCCTGACGGAAGCGGAGCTTGCGGAATGGGGGGACGAGATGATGCTCGCCCTCGTTCCCGACCGCAGCCTTGTCGATCATCAGGCGGGGCAGTCGACGCTGGACGATTATCTGGAGCGGCTTCGCAGGCGATTCCGCAAGGCCTTTTTCATGGCGCTGGCGCCAGCCTATGACGGCCGCGACAGGCAGGTCTTTGCGGTGCTTTCGATGCTGGCTGCCCGAAACCGCGTCCCGCTGATTGCCACCAACCAGCCGATTTACCACCATCCTGAACGCCGGCCGCTTTCGGATGTCGTGATCGCGATCCGGGAGCATGTGCAGATACCACAAGCCGGATTCCTGCTGGCGCCGAATGCCGAACGTTACCTCAAGGATTCACGTGAAATGGCCCGGATCTTCCGGGACTATCCTGATGCGATCGAAAATACGCAGACCTTTTTCGGCAAGCTGAGCTTTTCGCTGAAGGAACTGGAGCACAATTATCCGCCTGAAAACGATCCGGGCGAAACGCCGCAGGAGACCCTGGAAAGACTGACGAGAGCGGGCGCCGCAAGGCGTTATCCCGACGGTATCCCGCCCAAGGTGGCGCAACAGATCGATTATGAACTGAAACTCATTGGGGATAAGCAATATGCCTCCTACTTCCTGACGGTTCACAAGATCATCCAGCACGCCCGCTATGAACTTAAGGTCTTGTGCCAGGGGCGCGGATCGGCGGCAAACTCGGTCATCTGCTATTGTCTTGAGATAACGGAAGTCGATCCGCAGAAGAGCACGCTGCTCTTCGACCGCTTCATTTCGATGGATCGTGACGAACCGCCGGATATCGATGTCGATTTCGAGCATGACCGGCGCGAAGAGGTCATCCAGTTCATCTACAAGAGATACGGCATAGAACATGCCGGACTGACGGCGGGGGTGACCACCTATCGGACCCGTTCGGCCGGCCGTGAGGTCGCCAAGGCCTTTGGGCTCTCGGAGGATGTTCAGTCGGCGATCAGCAGCCTCGTCTGGGGCTGGTCGGAGGACAATCTCTCCGAACGGGATGCCAAGGCGGCCGGCCTCGACATCAAGGATCCGGTGACGCAGAACGTGCTGAAATATGCGTCCGAGCTTCTCGGTTTCCCCCGCCACCTCACCCAGCATGTTGGCGGCTTCGTCATCACGCGGGACCGTCTCGACGAGGTGGTGCCGATCATGAAGACGGCGATGCCGGATCGCTACATGATCGAGTGGGACAAGGACGACCTCGACAATGTCAAGATTCTCAAGGTGGATGTGCTGGCGCTTGGCATGCTGACCTGCCTGCGGAAGGCCTTCTCGCTGCTTGAACTGCATTACGACGTGAAGAAGACGCTCGCAGACCTCGGCAACAAGGAGCATGGGGACGAAGGCGAGCCGGTTTACGAGATGATGGGCCGGGCCGATACGCTCGGCGTCTTCCAGATCGAAAGCCGGGCGCAGATGAGCATGCTGCCGCGTCTGAAGCCGAAGCTATTCTACGACCTCGTCATCGAGGTGGCGATCGTGCGGCCAGGACCGATCCAGGGCGATATGGTGCATCCCTATCTGAAGCGCCGGGAGCAGCAGGCCAAGAACATTCCGATCGAATATCCGAGCAAGGAGTTGGAAACGGTTCTGGAAAGAACCCTCGGCGTGCCCTTGTTCCAGGAACAGGCCATGCAGATCGCCATTACCGCCGCAGGCTTCAGACCGGCGGAAGCCGACAAGCTTCGCAGAGCGATGGCGACATTCAAGAGAACCGGGACGATCGGCAATTTCGAAAAGCGGTTCATCGAGGGAATGGTCTCAAAGGGTTATGCCCAGGAATTCGCGCAGCAGTGTTTCAACCAGATCAAAGGCTTCGGCGAATATGGCTTCCCCGAAAGCCACGCCGCCTCCTTCGCGCTGCTCGTCTATGCCTCCTCTTGGCTGAAGGCCTATTATCCCGATGTCTTCTGCGCGGCGATGCTGAACTCCCAGCCGATGGGGTTTTATGCGCCGGCGCAGCTGGTGCGGGATGCACGCGAGCACGGGGTAAGGATCCTGCCGGTCGATATCAATGAATCGGACTGGGATTGCGGACTGGAAGAAGCTGTCTTCGATCGGAATGCTGTCGATTTCCGGCATGAAAAGATGCGCACGATCATCAAGACCCGGCATGCGGTGCGACTGGGTTTTCGCCAGATCAAGGGCCTCTCGATAGACGATATGGAACGACTGGTCGGCAATCGAGGCGAAGGTTACAGTTCGGTGCGCGATCTCTGGCTGCGGTCCGGTCTGCAAAAATCCGTCATCGAACGGCTGGCGGATGCCGATGCGTTCCGGTCGATCGATCTGTCGCGGCGCGAAGCGCTCTGGGCGGTGCGGGCGCTGGATGTGAAGAGCGCAGCCGAGGAACTGCCGCTTTTCGAGCAGGCCCGTCATATCGACCTCCAGATCGAACCTATGGCGAAGCTGCCGGACATGCTGCCGGGAGAACAGGTTATCGAGGACTATCGTTATCTCTCGTTGTCGCTGAAGGCGCATCCGGTCTCTTTCCTGCGGGAGGAGTTTCAAAGGACGGGCATCACGCGCAGTGTCGATCTGTTGAAGATCGCCAGCGGAAAGCGGGTGACGATCGCCGGCCTCGTGCTGGTGCGCCAGCGACCGGGTTCGGCCAAAGGTGTGATCTTCATGACTCTCGAAGACGAAACCGGTGTGGCCAATGCGATCGTCTGGCCGAAAATGTTCGATAAATACCGATCGGTCGTGATGGGTGCTCGGCTGGTGAAAATCCGCGGCAGGCTGCAAAGCCAGAGCGGAGTGATCCATACCGTTGTCGAGCATATCGAGGATATGACGCCGGCGCTCGGGATCCTGCAACGCGAGGCCCGGCGTTTCGGCGCCTGCGGACGGGCGGACGAAGTGCTGAGACCGGGGGGCGATCCGCGGCAGAAAAAGCTTGCGCATGCGCAGGAGAGGGTGGAGCTGGAAAAACGCATGGTTGCAACAGACCGCCATGCGGGCGCGGCGGCAACGGCTGAAGTGATGCCGCGCGGACGCAACTTCCATTAAAACAGCGTCACCCGATCAGGCCATGCGGCGCGTCTTCATCGGCCTTGTAGCGTCATCATCCTGAAACCTCTGCATAATTTTAGACGATATGCATGGGGTCTCATCCGGACGCTGTTATTCAATGATGCGGGGCTCGAATTTTTTCTTGACAGCCACCATCTTCTTTAGCAGAAAACACGATAGTCAGTGTCATGTTTGGAATGAAGACGTGCTCGTCTGCAGCTGCAATTATATAACCGATAAGGAAATCCGGGAGGTTATCACCAACCTTCTCGATGAAGACTGTTGGCAGCTTATTGTGCCTGCGAAGGTCTACCACGCCATGGAAAAACGCGGCCGCTGCTGCGGCTGTTTTCCCAACGTCGTCGACATTATTATCCAGACGACCGAGGAATATCACGCCCGTCGCCACTCGACGGAGACCGAAATATTTGATTTCATGTCCCGCTTGAAACAATTCCATGAGGAAAACAGGAGAGCGGACATTGAAAGGCGACAAAAAGGTCATCGAGCGGCTTAACGAGGCGTTGTTCCTCGAACTCGGTGCGGTCAACCAATATTGGGTTCACTATCGTCTTCTTGAGGACTGGGGCTACACCAAGCTCGCCAAGAAGGAGCGCGCCGAATCCATCGAAGAGATGCACCATGCCGACCGGCTTGTTGCGCGCATCATCTTCCTCGAAGGCCATCCCAACCTGCAGACCCTTGCACCTCTGCGCATCGGCCAGAACGTCAAGGAAGTGCTGGAAGCCGATCTTGCCGGCGAATATGACGCCCGCACGGCTTACAAGAAGTCGCGCGATATCTGTCATGAGGCCGGCGATTACGTCTCCATGAAGCTTTTCGAAGAGCTGCTGGCGGACGAGGAAGGTCATATCGACTTCCTCGAAACACAGATCGATCTGCTCGAGAAAATCGGCGAGAGCAAATACGGCCAGCTCAACGCTGACTCCGCCGACGAGGCTGAATAAGGCCCCTGCCGATATCGGCCGCCCCATCGGCGGCCGATATTCTTCACCTGGCCTGATATTCTTCATCTGGCATTGTCGTGGACCTTGCTCCCGTTTGCCGAGCGCAAACCGAAGCGGTCTTCCTGCTCAAATCAATCTTCCGATTGCAGCGTCGTCAGATGCTGGAATTCGGCCACGACCTGGTCGTAGACGGCGCGCTTGAAGGGGACGATCAACCCCGGCAGCTGCTGCATCGGCTTCCACTCCCAGGCATCGAATTCCGGCTCGTGGCCGCCAGGCGGCGGGTTGATGGCGATCTCGCTGTCGTCGCCGTCGAAGCGGAAGGCGAACCAGCGCTGCGTCTGACCGCGGAATTTTCCTTTCAGCCCGATGCCGATCAGTGCCGGCGGCAGATCGTAGTTGATCCAGTCTCGCGCTTCGGCGAGCAGGGTCACCGTCTTCATGCCGGTCTCCTCGTAGAGCTCGCGGTAGGCGGCGTCCAATGGATCCTCGCCGTTGTCGATGCCGCCCTGAGGCATCTGCCAGAGCTGCGGCGAGCCGTCATATTCGGAATTGCCGTCGGGGATGCGCCGCCCGGCCCAGACGAGGCCCTGGCGGTTCAAGATCATCACGCCGACGCAGGGGCGGTAGGGCAGATCCTCGGCTTTCACAGTCGCCTGGCTCATCTTTTTCTCCGTTAGGGGATTCTTATCAAGGATTCCGGGGGTCGTTGGAAAGGGCGGCGACGCCGACGATCTCGATGCCGCGCATCGCGGCCTCCTCGCTCCATTTGGCGATGGCGTCAACGCTCTCATCGAAAGCCGAGGCGATGCCGATCGCCTGACCGTTCTTGCGGGCGATGCGCTCGAGTTCGTCGAGCTTCTTCAGGATGGCGTTGATATCGAGCTGGCCGTCGAGCTGCAGATCGGCGAAGGCATAAGGCAGTTCGGTTCCCTTGGCGACATCAGCCGTCTTCGACTGCGCCGAGGTGCCGTCGTCGAGGAACAGCAGGCCGCGTTTGCCGATATCACGCATCACGGGTTCCATGGCGGCCGGATCCGACAAGAAACGGCCGCCGAGATAATTCATGACACCGGTATAATTGGTGATCTCGCCCATCGCCTTGTGCAGGTTCTCGATATTGCGGGCGGCCGGTTTCGTGGTCAGCAGCGTTTCAGGACCCGGATCATTCGCCGGATAATCAAATGGTTCAAGCGGCACCTGCAGCAGGATCTCGTGGCCGCCGCGGCGGGCTTCCTGCATCCAGCGCTGCAGGCTGTTGCCGCTTGCGGCGAAAGCGAAGGTGATCTCCTCCGGCAATTCCGCTATGGCGCGCTGCGTTCCGGTCTGGCTGAGCCCGAGGCCGCTAACGACGATGGCGATACGGACGCCGCGCGCGCCGGACGAAGGACGGGCATATTGATCCATCGGCCGCCGGCCATCCGGACCGACGATCGGAAGCCTGCCCAAAGGGGTCTCTTCGAGCAATGCTTCATTCGGCTGGGCGGCCATGCGCGGATCCTGGCCGATCTGCATGGCATCGACCAGCACCGGCCCGCTGCCGTCACGCGGGCGCGGGCTGTATTTGGTGACGACGGAGCCGTCACCGGTGACCATCTGCTCGACATTGGCGCCCGAGCGCGGCTCGGCGCGCGGCATGTCGTCAGCCGCCTGGTTGGCGGCTGACGTTGGTGGCTGAGGCTGGGAAGGCGGCGTTGCTGGCTGCTCGGCCGCAGGCGGTTTGCTGCGTTCGAGCCCATCGCCGCGAAATGCCGTATAGAGCGAGAAGCCGCCTATCGCGAAAAGGCAGAGACTGGCGGCGATGCGGCCCAGGCGCAGAACACCCGGGCGCCGGCTGCCGGTTTTGCGGTTGCGGCCCAAAGGCGCATGCAGGTCCGTTCCCAATTTTTCGCCCGCTCCAAAACCGGGAAACAGCAGAAAGGGAAGGCCGGGCGAGGTGCCCGGCCTTGAGATGATCGATTACTTGGCGACGACGGCCTTGTCCGGGTTCGGCGGGAAGGCCGGATCGGTCTTCTTGCCGCGCAGGAGGTCGAGCGCGTAGTTCAGCTGAACGTCGTCCTTCGGGTCCGGCGGGACGTAAGCAACGGAGCCCGAACCTTCGTCCGTCTCGCTCTGGCCCTTGATGTGGCCGCGCAGGCTGGATTCGCCTTCGGTCACCATCTTGCCCTGCAGTTCCTCCGGCAGCGGCTCCTCGACCTTGATGTCGGGCGTGATGCCGGTACCCTGGATCGAGCGGCCCGACGGCGTGTAATAGAGCGCCGTGGTCAGGCGCAGCGCGCCGTTTTCGCCGAGCGGGATGATCGTCTGGACGGAGCCCTTGCCGAAAGACCGCGTGCCGAGAATGGTGGCACGGCGCAGATCCTGAAGAGCGCCGGCGACGATTTCCGATGCGGAAGCCGAACCGCCATTGATCAGCACGATCACCGGTTTGCCATCCGTCAGGTCGCCCGGGCCGGCATTGAAGCGGCGGGTTTCATCCGGATTGCGGCCGCGGGTCGAAACGACCTCGCCGCGCTGCAGCAGGGCATCGGAGACGTTGATCGCCTGGTCGAGCAGGCCGCCCGGATTGAGGCGCAGGTCGAGAACATAACCCTTCAGCTTGTCAGCCGGAACGGTGTCCTTGATCTTCTTGATCGCCTTTTCCATGTCGGGATAGGTCTTCTCGGTGAAGGAGATGATGCGGAGATAACCGACATCGTCCTCGACACGCGACTTGACTGCCTGGACGGCGACGACGTCACGGACGATCGTCAGTTCGATCGGCTTATCGGCGCCCTTGCGGATCAGCGTCAGCTTGATCGGCGTGTTGACGGCGCCGCGCATCTTCTCGACGGCGTCCTCCAGCTTCAGGCCGCGCACGGACTGGCCGTCGATCTCGGAGATATAGTCACCGGCGAGAACACCGGCCTTAGCGGCGGGGGTATCATCGATGGGGGTGATGACCTTGACGAGTTCGTCTTCCATCGTGACTTCGATGCCGAGACCGCCGAACTCACCCTTGGTCTGGGTGCGCATGTCCTCGGCGTCCTTCGCATTCATGTAGCTCGAATGCGGATCGAGAGAGGAGAGCATGCCGTTGATGGCGTTCTCGATCAGCTTGTCTTCGGCCGGCGGCGTCACGTATTGCGCACGCACGCGCTCGAAGACATCGCCGAAAACCGAAAGTTCCTTGTATGTAGAGGATCCGGCCGCTTCTGCCGGCACACCCGCCGAGTAAATGACGCTCATTGCGGTCGCACCCATCAATGCGCCGACCAGAACAAGAGAAGCCCTACGAATCATTGCGTGCCTTTCCAGTGTCTTTGGAGGTCCACCACGGCCGGGAATCGACCGGTCTACCGTCCTTTCGAAATTCAATGTAAAGCGTTGGCCGGTCCGTTTCCAGCGCCAAAGCAGTTGCGCTTGCCACTCTTTTTGCGCCCATCACGGCAAGCGGCTCGCCGGAGAAAACGAACTTTCCCTGACGGGTATTGATCGTATCCATTCCCGAGAGAACCAGGTGATATCCATCGCCCACGTCGAGGATGATCATCTGGCCGTAACTGCGGAAAGCGCCGGCGAAAACCACCAGGCCATCCGCAGGCGCCGTCACCACCGTCTCCGGATTGGTGGCGACCGTCATTCCCATGGCCTCGTGTCCGGTGCCGTCGGCATCGCCGAACTGGCGCAGGATATCGCCCGCAACGGGCACCTCCAATTTCGCCTTCAATTCTCCGAAGGGATATGCGGGCGCAATACGGTTTTTATCGGGCACGCCGCTGTCGGCGAGCGCCTTGGCCTGAGCGCGCTGCTCGTCCGTCATAAGCCTGCGGTTCTCCTCCGCCTGGCGGGCGGCGGCGGCAGCATCCCGCACCGAAGCGATCTCCGATTCCATCGAGGCGACAAGGCCTTCAAGGCTCGTCGCCTTGCCCGCCAGCTCTTCGGAGTGTCTTCTCTCGGCTGCGAGTTCGGCGGCATTGGAACGGCTGAGCTTGTCGTTTTCGGCAAGCAGCAGGTCCATGCGCCGCTCTTCCTCGATGCCATCCGTCATCGTCGCGGTCAGCGAGGCTTTTTCGGCGGCGCTTGCGGTTTGCAATGCGGCGAGGTTTGCGAGGTCTGCTGCAAGTTTGTCGGTCTCCTTGCGGATGCCGGGCACGACCGCGCCGAGCAGAATGGCGCTGCGCACCGAGGCAAGCGCGTCATCGGGGGTGACGAGCAAAGCGGGCGGCGGGTTGCGGCCCATGCGCTGGAGTGCTGCCAGCACCTCGGCCAGAAGGCCGCGGCGCTCATGCAGGGAACGGCGGATGCCATCCTCCTTGACGCCGAGATCGGCAAGCTTCTTCTCGCTTTCGAGGATCTGCTTTTCAAGCGCCTTGCGGCGTGCGGCGGAATCGATCAGCGCCTGGCGGATGCTCTCCGTGCTCTTTTCCAGATCGGCGATGCTCTGGCGCAGCGCGCTCACCTTGTCGGTGGAGAGGCTGATGGTCTTCGACAGGGTTTCGAGTTCGGCTCGGGTCTGATCACGCTTGGCGGCAAGTTCGGCGGCGGGATCGGGCGGTGGCGGCTCGGCTGCCGGCTGCGGTGCGGATTGTGCCGCTTCGGGGGCGGCTTCCTGCGCCCGGACGATAAACGGATTTGCCGACACGACAATCACCGCCACACCGACACCGGCCGCGATAGCCGGCAGGATCATGCGGTGTCGCCTGGTGGATGCTCTCGTCATGCGTGTTGGGGCACTTTCTCAAATCGCGCGAAGACTAAGCTGATTTGGCGCGCTTTGCCAGAACGTTCGACGGAGAGCGGGTGGCCAAGCAAACACGGCTGCGTGACATTACGACGCGCTGGGCGACGCATTGGGCCGCCGCGGCATCAGACGCGGTGATAGGGGTGACCGGACAGGATGGTAACGGCGCGGTAGAGCTGTTCGGCGATCAGCGTGCGCACCAGCTGGTGCGGCCAGGTCATCTTGCCAAGACACAGCGTGGCGTCGGCACGATCGTACAGGGCGGGATCGAGGCCGTCGGCGCCGCCGATCGCGATGGTCAGTTCGCGTTTGCCCTGATCGCGATAGGAGCCGAGCAGATTTGCGAAGGCTTCACTGTCGAGCGCCTTGCCGCGTTCATCGAGAAGAATGAGAATGCTGCCATCCGCAAGCGATTTCAGAAGCATCGCCGCCTCTTCACGCTTGCGGGTTTCCGCATTGGAGGCACGGCTTTCGGCCACTTCGGCAACACGGGTAAATTCGAGGCCGACGGCAGGGCCGGCCTTGGAAAAACGGTCGAGATAGCGGGCCACAAGATCCTTTTCGGGGCCGGACTTCAGCCGTCCCACCGCAAAAAGACCTATTCGCATTCATCCGCTCCCGCTCATGCGGCACATCGGGCGCACACTGCGCCACCGGCCGGCTTGTGATATTTTCCGGCCAGCCAATGCCACGTCTCAGGCGCCGGACAGAATGCCGGCCTGCCTGTCAGTGCCGTGTTTCTTCATCCATATCCGGAGCCGCCCACATCTTTTCGATGTTGTAGAACTCGCGGATTTCGGGACGGAACACATGCACGATAATGTCACCGGTGTCGATCAGGACCCAATCCCCGCCTTCCTGACCTTCGACGCGGGCCGTACCGAGGCCGTCGTCCTTAAGGTCGGTCAGCAGATGATCCGAGATCGCCATGACATGCCTGTTCGAGCGGCCGGAGACGACGATCATGTAGTCTCCCAGCGCCGATTTTCCGGCAATGTCGATAGTGACGATATCTTCAGCTTTGGAGTCCTCAAGGCTGGCGAGGACGGTTTCTAGGGCACGGGCGGCGGCATCGGCGCCACGTTCCGCACTCTTCGGGATAACGGCGAGCGTTTTTCCCTTGGCGTGTACTGTTGTCAGTGCTTTCCCTTTCCTGGAATGACAAACTATGCACAACACAGATCCGATCGAGACCGGATCATGGTTAAGATAGGCATCAAACCATTAATGTTTCAAGACATGCTAAGGTACGGAACGGCCGAAAATCCGATCTAACGTCCGAATTGAAGAATATTGCCACGCGGGCTGCTTCCGGCGGGCGGTGTACAGTTTCCATACCGCAGCGTAAAGTGCCGAAAATTCCGCGATCTCTGGATTCAATGACCGACTCAGCCGCAAAAACACTCGTTCCCGTCCTGCGAATCAGCTTCCCGGACCAGGATCGCCTCGGTCGCGGAAAGATGGAGCTCCTGGAGCACATCCGCTCGACCGGTTCGATCTCGGCGGCGGGGCGGGCGATGGACATGTCCTATCGCCGGGCATGGCTGCTCGTCAGCGAGATGAACCGGATGTTCTCTGAACAGGTGGTGGAATCGCAGCGCGGCGGGCAGAGGGGCGGCGGCGCGGTGCTGACGCCGTTCGGCGAGGAACTGCTCGAGCGTTTCCGCCGGATGGAAAAGACGGTGCGCACCAGCCTTGCCGACGATCTCGCCTGGCTCGAAGGCAAGCGCAATCTGCAACAGGGCAAGCGCGGCTGATCAGGCCTCCAGCGCAACCGTCTTGATGACGGCGAAGACCGCCCTTCCCGGCCGAAGATCGAGGCGCTCGCAGGAGAGCGTCGTGATCCGGGAAAGAATGATATCGCCGCCGCAATCGAGCCGGATTTCCACCGTTCCGTCCTCGACCGCCGATATCTGCTCTATCCTTGCTTCCAGGATATTCAGCGCGCTGAGCCCCTCCGGCTTTGCGGTCGCCAACATGACATCGCGGGAGGGAATGCGGATGCGGGCCGATTTGCCGGGCGCAAGGGCCGCACCCGGAATATGGAGCCGGCAGGATTTCAGCGCGACGGTCGACAGGCGGTGAAGCAGATCGAAGCTTTCCACGGTGCCTTCGAGTAGCGCGCCCGCCTCGCGCCGATCGGCGGAGGTTGACGGACGGCTCAATATGTCGATGGCGGAACCGGTCGCTTCCACCTTGCCGTCGCGCATGACGACGACCTGGTTTGCCAGCCGCGCCACCTCTGCGATCGAATGGCTGACATAGACGATCGGGATGTCGGTCTCGTCGCGCAATCGTTCCAGATAAGGCAGAATCTCAGCCTTGCGCGCCTCGTCGAGGGCGGCGAGCGGCTCGTCCATCAGCAGCAGGCGGGGCGAGGAGAGAAGCGCGCGGCCGATGGCGACGCGTTGCTTCTCGCCGCCGGAGAGTTTCGCGGGGCTGCGCGCCAGCAGCGTCTCGATGCCGAGCAGGTCGACGATGCGATCGAAGCTCTCGCCGCGTGCCGTTCTCGCCGCGAACCAGCGGCCGTAGGAGAGATTGGCGCGAACGTTGAGATGCGGGAAAAGCCGCGCCTCCTGGAAGACATAACCGAAACGGCGGCGATGTTTCGGGATGAAGATGCCGGTTGCGGTGTCGGTCAGGGCCTCGCTGTCGAGGACGACGCGGCCTGCGTCCGGGCGCGCGAGGCCGGCGATGATGCGGATCATCGCGGTCTTGCCGGAACCGGAACGGCCGAACAGCGCGGTGACGCCACGCTCGGAGGTGAACGCGGCATCGAGCGAAAAGGCGCCGAGCCTCTGTTTTGCCTCGACAATCAGCGTCATGGATCGATCCTCCGGCCGGCCAGACGGGCGAGGAATTCGGAGGCGAGCAAAGCGGCCATGGAAATGACGACGGCAACGAGCGTCAGGCGGAGTGCGCCGGCATCGCCGCCCGGCACCTGGGTGAAAGTGTAGATCGCCGCCGACAGCGTCTGGGTTTCGCCCGGGATGTTGGAGACGAAGGTGATCGTCGCGCCGAATTCGCCCATTGCCTTGGCGAAGGAGAGGATCATCCCGGCGATGATGCCGGGCAGGGTCAGCGGCAGGGTGATCGTCAGGAAGACCCAGACAGGCCCGGCGCCGAGCGTTCCGGCCGCCTCCTCCAGCTTGCGGTCGACCGCTTCGATCGACAGGCGGATGCTGCGCACCATCAGCGGAAAGGCCATGACGGCGCAGGCCAGGGCCGCACCCGTCCAGCGGAAGGAGAGAACGATGCCGAAATACTGGTCGAGCAGGCTGCCGACCGGACCGCGTCGGCCGAACAGAATGAGCAGAAGGAAACCGGTGACGACCGGTGGCAGGACCAGCGGCAGATGAACGACGCCATTCAGCACCGACTTGCCCCAGAAGCGGCCGCGGGCAAGCAGCAGGGCGACGAGGATGCCGAAGGGCAGGCTTGCCAGCATGGCGACGATCGAGACGCGCAGGCTGAGCAGGATCGCCGTCCATTCCTCATTGCTCAACCCCAACATGTCCAAATGCAGCCGTCTCCCTGGAAGTCTGGGGGCACGCCGGGGCGGGCCTCAGTTTGTTGACAATGCTCGTTCTTTACATGGCGTCATCCGACGCCTGCCCCTCATCCGCCTGCCGGCACCGACCGGGGTCAAGCCACGGGTCTCGACCCGTCCTTCAGACCCCCGCTCGCGGGGCGAAGGGACCCCGTCGCACCGTTTTCCTCAACCTCAACGCGGCGTTTGCCACGTCCCCTCGCCCCGCGAGCGGAGAGAGGCTTAGGGTGAGGGGCAATCCCACGGCACGAACAAGACAGCCTCTGCTACTTATCGATCGATGCAAATGCTTGGGGTACAAGACAAGCATCACGAAACACTAATTGGTCGACTATTTCAGAATCGTGAAACCCTGCGCCGTGAAGAAGGCAGCAGCCCTGTCGGATTTCAGGAAGTCGAGATAAGCTGCTGCATCCGGGTTCTTGCTCTCGGCAAGGATTGCGATCGGATAGATGATCGGCGGGTGGGAATCGGCCGGGAAGGCGCCGACGACGGCGACACCCTTATCGGCTGCGGCATCCGTCTGGTAGACGATGCCATAAGGCGCTTCGCCGCGGGAGACGAGGGCAAGGGCGGCGCGCACGCTTTCGACGCCGGCGACCTTGCTTTCGACCGATTTCCAGACGCCGAGCTTTTCGAGCGCGGCCATGCCATATTTGCCGGCCGGAACCGATTTCGGCTCACCCATGGCCAGCTTGCCGTCACCCAGCAGTCCTGCAAGATCGAAGCCCTGCTTGATCTCGACCGGTTTTGCCTTGGCCTTTTCGGCAACAAGCACGATGCGGTTGCCGAGCAGATTGGAGCGGGTATCGGCCTTGATCAGGTTTTTCTTGGCGACGTAATCCATCCAGTCGAGATCGGCCGAGATGAAGACATCGGCAGGAGCCGCGTTTTCGATCTGCTTGGCCAGGGCTCCGCTCGCCGCATAGGAGGCGACGGTTTCCTTGCCGCTTTCCTTGGCCCAGGCGGCGTTGGCGGCGTCGAGCGCATCCTTGAGGCTGGCGGCCGCAAAGACGGTGAGCTTTTCGGCTGCGGCAGCAGGCGCCGGAAGCGCTGCCGCGCCAAGCCAGAGGGCTGCGATCGCGGCGGTTGCCTGTTTCATCCGTCGGCGGCGGTTCTGCATGATGTCTCCCCAGGTTTCGAAATATTGCGACGAATATAACGGGTGGGGTGCTTTGGCTAGGGATATATCCAGAAAAATATAACCATATCGGGCCTGCGTGTTCGCAACGCCCAATGGTTTTGGCATTGTTGAAGTGCATGGCTCGAACCGCAGCATGAGATCCAAAGGGCGGAAATATCCAAACGACAGTTGGCAGACCGCAACGATTCCCGGCGGTAGAGTATGCTCCGTCGATTTCTGCCAAGAAAAACGGCAATGCCAAAGCCATAAGGCTGCATAGGATTGCAAGTGACGCATTGCTGCAATGCAACAATCGATATTCATCTTCCTGCGAAATATGGTACAACACACCCATCGAAACGGCTTCTCCTCCTCCCATAGCCGTTCGGTAGGATCGACAACACTCCTCCTCCCAGTTGTCGATCGAGTTTATAAGCCCGACGGATCTCCTCCCCCGTCGGGCTTTCTCGTTTTCGGGACATCCTTGGAAATCAAACTAAAGCGCGTCGCCGGGCGACGAGCCGTTGCGGATTGCCGTCGAGCTCAGGCCGGAGCGCGGCCCGTGGATGAAGGTCCAGGCCGGCGCACGCTTCTTCCAGAGAACACGGGCATCATCCTCGTCGACCCGGGCGAAATCGAAGGTCCTGGCCATTTTCGAGGAGAGGAAGGAGAGCGTCGCACCTGGCCGGTCGATCACCGCGATCGGGAAGGTGCGGGCAATCTCCTGCCATTTCTGCCATTTGTGAAAGGTCTGCAGGCTGTCGGCGCCCATGATCCAGATGAAATGCACATGCGGATTGCGGGCCTTGACGCGGGCAAGCGTGTTGGCAGTGTAGCTGACGCCGAGCGTCTGTTCGAAGGCCGTCACCTTGACGCGGGGGTCGGCGGCGACACGCTCGCTTTCGGCAATACGCTCGGCAAGCGGGGCGAGCTGGTTGCGGCTCTTCAGCGGATTGCCCGGGGTGACCATCCACCAGAGCTGGTCGAGGCCAAGCCGCTTGAGGGCGATCTCGGCGACCAGCGCGTGGCCCTGATGCGGCGGATTGAACGAACCGCCAAACAGACCGACGACCATGCCGCGCTCGCTGTGCGGCATGCGGAGATAGTGCCGGTCCACATTCTCAATCGTCACGTCTGGCTCGGTCGTCACCTCAGGGCCGCGTCTGTCCGGCACCATGCACCCGATATTTGAACGAGGTGAGCTGTTCGACGCCGACAGGACCGCGGGCATGCATCTTGCCGGTGGCAATGCCGATTTCCGCACCCATGCCGAACTCGCCGCCATCGGCAAATTGCGTCGAGGCATTGTGTAGCAGGATTGCTGAATCGACTTCGGTGAAGAAACGCGCGACGACGTCAGGGTCCTCGGCGATGACGGCCTCGGTATGGTTCGAGGAATAGGTCTGGATATGGGCGATGGCGCCCGATATGCCGTCGACGACGGCAACCGAAATGATCGCGTCGAGATATTCGGTCGACCAATCCTCCTCGGTCGCGGGCTTCATGCCGGGTGCGACCTTCAGCACCGTTGCCGAAGCGCGGATCTCGCAGCCGGCCTGCGCGAGAACCTCGAGCAGCGGCGTCAGATGCGTGCCGATCGCGGCGCCATCGACGAGCAGGGTTTCGGCCGCGCCGCAGATACCGGTGCGGCGCATCTTGGCGTTGACGACGATCTTCTTCGCCATTTCGATATCGGCCGAGGCATCGACATAGATATGGCAAAGGCCTTCGAGATGGGCAAAAACCGGCACGCGGGCCTCGTTCTGCACGCGGGCGACCAGGCTCTTGCCGCCGCGCGGCACGATGACGTCGATCGCGCCCTCCAGGCCGCGCAGCATGGCGCCGACGGCAGCGCGGTCGGCGACCGGAACGAGCTGGATAGCATGCTCTGGAAGTCCTGCCGCCTTCAGGCCTTCAACCAGGCAGACATGGATAGCCTGCGATGAGCGGCGCGAATCCGAGCCGCAACGCAGGATGACGGCATTGCCCGCCTTGAGGCAGAGGGCGCCGGCGTCCGCCGTGACGTTCGGCCGGCTTTCGAAGATGACGCCGATGACGCCGAGCGGCGTGCGGACGCGCTCGATCTTCAACCCGTTCGGCCGGTCCCAGGCGGCGATGACTTCGCCGACCGGATCGGCAAGCGCGGCAATGGCGCGGATGCCCTCGGCCATTTCGGCCACACGCCTGTCGTTCAGCGTCAGCCGGTCGACGAAGGAGGCAAGCATTTCGGTGCCTTCGATATCCTTCAGGTCCTTGGCGTTCTCGGCAAGAATATGCGCCTTGTTAGCCAGGATCGCATCGGCCATGGCGTTCAGCGCCCTGTTCTTCACCTCGGTGGACGCAAAGCTCAGCGGTCGTGCGGCAGCCCTCGCCTTGCGGCCGATGTCGTTCATCAGCACGTCAATGTCAGGGCCTGGCGCCACGGTATCAAGCATAGCTCGCGTCCTTCTTCTGCCTTTCCGATTTCGAACCGATCTGGGCGGTCATGACCATGTCGTCGCGATGGACCATGGCGGCGCGCCCGGCATAACCGAGGATGGCGGCGATTTCCGCCGATTTGCGGCCGGCGATCCGGCGGGCGTCGTCGGCATCGTAGCTGACAAGACCGCGGCCGATCTCGCGGCCCGCCGGGCCGATGATCGCCACCGTATCACCGCGGCTGAAGAGGCCGGAAACGCTGCACACGCCGGCCGGAAGCAAGCTCTTGCCGGCCCCGAGTGCAACGACGGCGCCGTCATCGACATGCAGTTCGCCGGCCGGCTGCAACTGCCCGGCAATCCAGGTCTTGCGGGCGGTGACAGGCGTGCCAGACGGCGCGAACCAGGAGGAACGCGCGCCGTTTTCGATTGCCGACAGCGGGCTGTCGGTCTTGCCCGACGCGATGATCATGGCGCAGCCCGATGTGGTGGCAATCTTGCCGGCATCGATCTTGGTGCGCATGCCGCCACGCGAAAGCTCGGAGGCCGCACCCCCGGCCATTGCCTCGATCTCCGGCGTGATCGCGGCAATCGTCTCCAGGAACGTTGCGTTCGGATCGAGATGCGGCGGCGCGGTATAGAGGCCGTCAATATCGGAGAGAAGAATGAGCAGGTCGGCGCCGGTCATCGTCGCGACGCGGGCGGCGAGGCGGTCGTTGTCGCCGTAGCGGATTTCGCTGGTGGCAACGGTATCGTTCTCGTTGATGATCGGCACGGCGCCGATTTTCAAAAGCTGATTGATGGTGGCGCGGGCATTGAGATAGCGGCGGCGTTCCTCGGTATCTCCAAGCGTCAGCAGGATCTGGCCGGCGACGATCTCGTCGCGCGACAGGCTTTCCGACCAGGCACGCGCCAGCGCGATCTGGCCAACGGCGGCGGCCGCCTGGCTTTCTTCCAGCTTCAGCGCGCCCGAGGGCAGGTCGAGTACCGAGCGGCCGAGCGCGATCGCGCCCGAGGAGACGACGAGCACATCGATGCCCTTGGATTTCAGGCCGGCGATATCGGCGCACATGGCGTCGAGCCAGGCCTTCTTCAGCCCGGCCTTGCGATCGACCAGCAGCGCAGATCCGATCTTGATGACGATGCGGCGGTAGCGGCCGAGCGGCTTACGGCTGGTCATCGGCCTCGTCCTCGCCCTGAACCTCGCCCTTGTCCTCATCGGAGACGACCATGTCGCGATGGCGCAGCTTCGGCACCTTGGCCGGCTTCTCCTCGGTATTGGCCTCGACGATGATGTCGCGCAGGGCGCGCAGGACCTCGGTCATGCCCTTGCCGGTGACGGCCGAAATCTGGAAGGGCGTCTTGCCGCAGGCCTTGGCCAATTCCTTGGTCTTCTTCTTCAATTCGGCATCGTCGAGCAGGTCGATCTGCGACAGCGCCACGATCTCAGCCTTATCCGTCAGCTCGTTTCCATACGCTTCGAGCTCGTGCTTGACCGTCTTGTATGCCTTGCCGACCTTTTCCTCCTGGGCGGAGACGAGGTGGAGCAGCACGCGGGTGCGCTCGACATGGCCGAGGAAACGGTCGCCGATGCCGACACCTTCATGGGCGCCTTCGATCAGGCCTGGAATGTCGGCGAGGATGAATTCCCGCTCGTCGATGGTGGCAACACCGAGGTTGGGATGCAGCGTGGTGAAGGGGTAGTTGGCGATCTTCGGACGGGCGCGGGTGACGGCAGCCAGGAAGGTCGACTTGCCGGCATTGGGCAGGCCGACGAGGCCGGCATCGGCAATCAGCTTCAGCCGCAGCCAGAGGGTCTTTTCCTCGCCGGGCAGGCCGGGATTGGCCCAATCCGGTGCCTGATTGGTCGAGGTCTTAAAATGGGCATTGCCGAAGCCGCCATTGCCGCCATGGGCGAGGCAGAAACGCTGGCCTTCGACGGTGAGATCGCAGATCAGCGTTTCCCGGTCTTCCTCGAAGATCTGGGTGCCTACGGGAACCTTGAGCGTCACGTCGCTTCCATTGGCGCCGGTGCGATTCCTGCCCATGCCATGGGTGCCGATCGTCGCCTTGAAATGCTGCTGATAGCGGAAATCGATCAGCGTGTTCAGTCCGTTGACAGCCTCGACCCAAACGTCGCCGCCGCGTCCGCCATCACCGCCATCCGGGCCGCCGAACTCGATGAATTTCTCGCGCCGGAAGGAAACGCTGCCGCCGCCGCCGTCTCCGGACTTGATATAGACCTTTGCTTCGTCGAGAAATTTCATTTTACTTCCAATATTCAGTGGCAGTTGGACGGCCGTCTTGGCCCATTCGATATAGGCGGTTCCGACGGAGGTCAAAGATTATCGTGAATTTCGTGAGCTATAACATACAGTACGGCTTCGGTCTCGATGGCAGATACGATCTGCCGCGCATTGCCCGGAGCCTCGAGGGGGCCGATGTCATCGCGCTGCAGGAGGTGACCCGCGGCTTCTCCCGCAACGGTTTTGCCGACATGGTGGCCGATGTTGCCGCCTTCTTTCCCGACTATTTCTGGGTGTATGGGCCAGCCTGCGATATGCATGTCGAGGCAGCCAAAGAGGGGCTCCGGCCGGTGCCCGGCACGCGATTCCAGTTCGGCAACATGGTGCTGTCGCGCTGGCCTGTTATCTCCACCCGGACGCTGCTTCTGCCGCGCAGCCGGACGATCGGCAAGATCAACCTGCAGCGCGGCGCAACCGAGGCGGTGATCGAAGCACCCGGCGGCGCGTTCCGCGTCTACTCCGTCCATCTCGACCATGTCTCTGCCGACGAGCGCATCCGCCAACTGCAATTCCTGAACGCGCAGATCAATGCCTTCGTCCAGGAGGGCGGGTCGCTGACGGGAGGCGGCGAATTCGATCTGCCGGAGCCGCCGCTGCCGGAAGATTACGCCATCATGGGCGATTTCAACATGGAGCCGGAATCGCCGGAATATTGCGCGCTTGCCGGTGCCGGCGGCGGATATTACGGCCGCGTCGCCAGGGTCGGCACGCCGATCGACGCCTTTGCGGCGCTCTCGGCCTATCGGCCGGAGAGCTATAGCTGGATGGATCCCGAAGATCACGGCAAACGCATGCATCTCGATTATTGCTTCGTCAGTTGCGGCCTCGAGGCTCGGTTGAAATCCGCCCGGATCGATACGCAATCCGAGGGCTCCGATCATTTTCCCCTATGGGTCGAGATCGGCGATTGAGGGAGCCGCCGCTGTGGCGGCGTCTCCCTTTCTAGTCCTGGATGAGAGCATGATGTTGTCCGAAAACCGCGTACACTTTTCGGCATCATGCTCTGTCACGCAACCTTGCGCGGCTGCAGCATGCCCGGCTGCAGCACGGTTTCGATGTGCGACACCATGGTGTTGCGGGCGAAACAATAGATTTCGCCGCAACCCGTCATGCGGAAACCGAGCTTCTCCTGCAGTCGCAGCGAGGCCGGGTTGTCGGCGAAGACGCCGGAATGGACCGGCGTCTCCGGCATGCGGCGCGAGAAGCGCTCGATGATCGCCGCCACCGCCTCGCTCATATAGCCGCGCCGCCAGTAGTAGCGGTTCAGCCAGTAGCCGAGGTGCCAGCGGCCGTGACGCAACTCGATCGAGACGTTGCCGATATGGACATCGTCGTGACCGGTGATCGCCAGCGGCCAGTCGGGCAGGGTGCCCGAGGTGACTGGGATCAGCCAGTCCAGCGCATCCTGCCGGTCGAACGGCGCGGGTACGCGGGACAGCATGCGCGTGACCGCAAAATCGGAGAGCGATTCCGCGATCGCAGGCGCATCGCTCAGCCTGTGCGGGCGGAGCGTCAGCCGGGCGGTCGAGATGACCGGCGCGGGGCCGGGCATCATCGGCTTGACCTCAGGCCTTTGCAGCGCGGTCGTGCTCATGCGATGTTCCCCCAGCTTCGGAGGGACATCCAGGTCTTGCGGTCGAGCCTGTACCATTCGACCGGCACGTTGCTGCCGAGCGCCAGCGAGGCGGCGAGCCCCGATCCCTGGAACTGGAAGCCGCACTTCTGGATGACGCGGCGCGAGGCGACGTTCATCACCCGGCAGCGCGCATCGATCTGATCGACGTCTTGGCGGGTTCTGAACACCATATCGACCAGGGCATGGCAGGCCTCGGTCGTATAGCCCTTGTTCCAATAGGGCTCACCCAGCCAGTAACCGATCTCGACGGTCTTGCCGTCGGCATGCGGCTCGACGCCGCAGCAGCCGATAAAGGCGCCGTTTTCGGCCTTGGTGATCGCATAGACGCACTTGCCAATCTCGCCATTTTTCGTGCGACGCACGAAGTCAGCAGCATCATTGGCGGTATAGGGGTGCGGCATACGCGATACCATGGTGGCGACTTTGGCGTTGTTGGCGAGATGGGCAAGGGCGTCGATGTCTTCTTCGTGGGGCGCGCGCATGACGAGCCTTTCCGATAACAAGACAGGGCAATCGGTCCTTAACCGCTCCGGCCTCAGCCGTTCTTCGGAAGACCGCTGGTCTTCCCGGGGCGACCGTGATTGGTCTGCCCTTAACAATTGGCCTTGCATGGTTCAGTCCTCCTTGAGGGGTAAAGAAAAAGGGGAGATGGCGCCCCATCTCCCCTGTTTTCTAGACTGAACCTGATACGGCCAGCCGGGTCGATGAGACGCCGGCTGTTTTTGAGCGCTACCGGCTTATTCCGCTGCTTCCGCTTTCGGCATGACAGACACGTAGACGCGACCGTTGGCCTTCGTTCGGTAGTTCACATTGCCGGCGGTAAGCGCAAAAATCGTGTGATCCTTGCCGAGGCCGACGTTGGAACCCGGATGCCACTGCGTCCCGCGCTGACGCACGAGGATGTTGCCTGCGATGACGGCTTCGCCGCCGAACTTCTTCACGCCAAGGCGCTTGGATTCGGAATCGCGACCGTTGCGCGAGGAACCGCCAGCTTTTTTGTGTGCCATTGGAGTTCTCCTTTAAACCTTGTCCCGTTGATCTTACTTGGCAGCCACGATGTCCGTGATACGGACGACCGTGTGATGCTGACGATGGCCGCGCGAACGCTTCGAATTCTGACGGCGGCGCTTCTTGAAGGCGATGACCTTCTTGCCGCGGTTCTGTTCGACGACTTCTGCCTTGACAGAGGCGCCGGTAACGAAGGGCGCACCGATCGCAGCGTCGGCGCCTTCGCCGATCACGAGCACTTCGGTGAATTCAATGGAATCGCCAGCGGTTGCTTCCAGCTTTTCGATGGTCAGCACGTCGTTGGCTGCCACACGGTACTGTTTACCGCCGGTCTTGATGACTGCGAACATTTTTTATCCTTTCATGTTCGTTCCAGCTCTCCTCGCTCGCTGAGCAAGGTGGCCGTCTTTTTATCAGTCGAAGTTAAGCAGGGATTTCAGAGGGAAACCTCGAACTCTTCCTGCCGGTGAAACGCCCCACGCAAGCGCAGGACAAGCAAGGCACGGATTTCTCCAAACCTATTGCGCAGCCGAGATACGCGAGCGACAAAAAAGTGTCAAGGCAAAAGGATGGAATGCTTCGACTTTTCGGCTTGCCAACCTGTCATATGCTCGTTATGAGAACGCCCGCGCCGAACAAGCGCCGACCAGACCGCGGAGAGGTGGCAGAGTGGTCGAATGCACCGCACTCGAAATGCGGCATACCTGCAAGGGTATCGTGGGTTCAAATCCCACCCTCTCCGCCATGCCCTGCTAGGCTTTCCAACGAGTTCCGTTTTCTGTCAGTCTTGGATGATGCTGTCGAAACTGGCCAGGGCCACACCCTCGGCACTCCTCCAGAGGTGTCCGCCAAGCAAAACTCGATCTTTCCCACCGGCTGTTATAAAAAGCTCTCGGCGCGAGGAGCTTGTTGCCTGGCGCATAAACTCAAATTTAAACTATTGCCTGTTGTCTTCGCCAGACTGCAACCGGCGGAAATGGAGTGCAATGTTGAAGACCGAAGATTTGAGTTACGTGAACCTAACAAGCGAGATACTAAAAAATTACACTAAAAGGACTCCGGTTGTATCGGGCCAGTTTCTTCGGTGGTTTTTTGAAAATATCTTGAGGCTTGACCCCCAAGACGCTGACGACGCTTGCGTAGATTCTTCTCAGGACAAAGGAATCGATGGTTTATATGTAAATGACGTTACGGAGATTATTCATCTTGTCCAGGTGAAAACTCGGCAGAAGGAAAATAGCACTCTGGGCGATCCTGAACTTAAGGAGTTTTTTGGTTCAATTCAGCAGTTTAAAGACGAAATTGCTATCCAATCGGTATTGGCTGGCAACACGAGCGACAAGCTGAAGCAGGCCATAAGGCGCACCAAGCTCATTGATAAAGTGAAGAGCGGCTATCGGGTTGAAGGAATATTTGTTTCCAATATTCCGGCGAATAAAGATGCGGACGATTACGTCGAAGGTCGGCCGGAGATCACCCTCTACGATGCAAAAGAGATTTGCTCTGAGTATATAGATCTTGGAGCAGTTGGGGGAATAAAATCCGATTTCAAATTCAACGTAGCCGATACGGAGGTAATAAAATATACTTCGTCAGAAGCTATATCTGCTCGTATGTTTCTAGCAGATGCGTTGCAGCTGCTTCACCTTCAGGGTATTACTGACGGAAAATTGTTTGAAAGAAACGTTCGACTTTCTCTGGGCAACACGAAAGTTAATAAAAGTCTAATAAGGAGCGTTAGAGACAAATCTGAGCATAAAAACTTCCCGTTATACCATAACGGCATAAATATATTATGTGATGAGTTCGTTTCTGAGACGGACGAGGAGCTCGTTATCAGAAACTACGTCGTGGTCAATGGCGCCCAGAGTCTAACTTCACTCAATGCGGAGAGAAATAGGATTTCTCCAGACCTTAAGATACTGGTGAAGGCTATCGAGGTTAAAGGGGACAGCCAGCTGGCTGACAAGATTACGACCAACAGCAACAATCAAAATGCGATTAAGCCGCGAGATCTTAAGGCCAATCACGGTATACAGCAGAGGTTGAAGCAGGAGATCGAATCAATTGATGGTCAGGCTGTTGTTTACGAAGTGAAGAGGGGGGAGAAGCATAAAGGCAAGGAAGTCATATCCAATGAAGATGTGGGCCTTATTCTTCTCGCCTTGGATCTCGGCGAGCCCTGGAGCTGCCATCAGAGATATAAGGTGATGGACGAATCGCATTCAAAGATATTTGGCCGGCCCGATGTTGACGGATATAAAATCATAGCTCTGTTGCGAGCGTTTGAAGCTGTTGAACCCGCGCTGGATTCGTTCGATGATGGAAGCGTGGGCCATTATAGCTTAACTCGCTATTTTCTTGCTTACGCCGTCGCGGAAATCATCAAAGACAGCGAGGTCGGAAAGGCTGTGTTCAACGATTTCAGCACTCTGTTCGTTAAAGGGACCTTGGGTAAGTTTGTTCAGGTCTTCGCCGATATCGCAGAAACTACGGTTCACGATCTCAATGCGGCACTTGCTGACGAAGACCAGGAGGGGTTCGATCATAAATCGGACTTGAAGAGCCCGAAGTGGACGCGAGCGATGGCAGGCACACTACGAGCGGACTACAAAAAAGATGTCAAACGGAAAAAGGTGAAGGCCGTCGACGAATTGTTGGCAGGCGTTATTTGACCTGATGTGAGGGTGGCCGGTCGATTTTATCGGCCGCCCTTTATGGACAACTACCTTTACGTCGTCACAGCTTTCCCGGCCCTCCTGCGATCGCTTCCGTATCACGCACAAGCCGCGAAACGGTAGACTTATTGAACCCGGACAGTCTTGCCTTGCAACTGGTTAACCTTTCGTTGCGACTGGCGAGGGCTAGGTGATGTGTCAGCCATGGATCGAAATCATAAGCGGATTTCGAGAAGCGGCCGGGCGAGCGCAACTGATCCTTTCGCGATTAGGCGGCGCCTGCAAAAGCCGGCTCGGAAGTTGATCAAGAGCTGCTCAGGGGGCCGGCTGCTCACTGCACTTCATATTCGGCGCGAACGAAATCGGAAAAGTTAGGAAACTACTTCTTATTGCGCCACCCGATCCGATTTCACTGCAATATATGCGATTTGTCGCGGCCAGACTTCAAAATTGGTATGCAAGAGGCGATGTTCGATGCTCACCATCGTGCCCGCTGCCACCGACTAATTCATCGAGCAATGAGCCTACACTCTGCATAGGTGAGCCTCGGTGATGCACGTCAGATCATAACAGCGCCTAAACCTAAAGGTTCTTTAAATTCTCCAGTTCCCTGAACGGATGATAACCAAGACGACGGTCGAGGCACCGTGGGTCATTGGTCGTTGCACCCAAAATGATGCCGTTCCTCAGCGACACGCTTGTTGCTTGTCTGCCAGTATAGCCTCCGTAGCCGTTCTTCGCGTTGGCTTTAACACACACCGCTTCAATACGAGCTTGTGGGTTAAACAAGACCACATTGGAGATCTCCGCATCTCGGATCGAGTATGGATCGAGTAGGAAATCACGAGCAGCATTCGCGATCGTGGCTTTCAGAGCCTTGGGTGGCGGACGCTGAGTGTCGGCGACTGATTGTGGGACCGCAGTTTGGCAGCCGGCTGTAACAGCGCCGATAACCGCTATGATCATGAATTTCTTCATTTCATTCCTCTTTTTGCTCTTGCGCTCTCATAGGAGACCCGGCCGGGCGGCGCAAGGACAATGCCCCGGGATAGTCCTTGGCTCCCCGGCGGGGGCATCCTACGCATTGATCAACGACATCAGATGAGGACCAACATGGCGACGATCAGGAAGCTTAGAGGCCGCTGGCAAGCACAAGTGCGGCGACGCGGCATGAAGCCCCGCGCGAAGAGTTTCGATAGCAAGGCCGAGGCCGAGAAGTGGGCAAGGGAGCTAGAGAGTCAGGTCGATCGTTTCGGCGCTGCCCCTGACACAAAAATCCTTGAGACCACAACGCTCGGCGACTTGCTTAAGCGTTACAAGGCCGAAGTATCACCAACAAAGCGGGGGTGCGTGCAAGAGATCCAGCGCATTGACGTGCTTGAGCGTCACGAGATTGCGCACCGGACATTGGTCGGACTTTCACAGCCCGATATCTCATCGTTCCGCGACGAGCGCCTTAGCAGCGTAGCTCCATCTACTGCGGTTCGTGAAATGGCGATCCTTAGTCATGTCATCGAAGTCGCGATGCGGGACTGGGGCTTTCCTCTCAGCCGCAACGTGGTCAAGCTGGTTCGGCGACCCGTCATAAGGAATGAACGTAAGCGCCGCTTAGAAGGTGACGAGGAGCAGCGCCTGCTCGACGGTTGCGACAGTGGCAAGATCGCGTTTATGAAGACCTTGCTTATCGTCGCCATTGAGACCGGGATGCGCCGTAGCGAGATCCTTGGTTTGAAATGGAATGACGTCTCTCATAACCGCCGCGTCATCACGCTAGAAATGACGAAAAACGGGTCCGGTCGCGAGGTGCCGATGTCACAACGTGCATTTGATGCGCTTTCCTGGTGGAAGGAAAATGCGCCGGTAGATGAAGCTACGATCTTTCCTATCGCCCCCGGTTCTTTTGAACAGGTTTGGCGACGTCTTCTGAAGCGTGCAAACATCATCGGATTGAGGTTTCACGATCTTCGCCATGAAGGCGTAAGTCGTTTATTCGAGCGGGGGCTGAATGTGATCGAAGTCAGTAGCATCTCGGGACACAAAGAGCTTAGAATGCTGAAGCGATATACACACCTGAGCGCTGATAACCTGGTAGCCCGCCTTTGCTGAACACGCCACCCACTGCTCAGCCAGCCGCGATCGAAGTCCTAGAAAATAGCGTCCACGCTTTACATGATGCTGCCTGCTGGCTGAGCAATTCGGTGGTTGAACTACCCATCCTCCGGCTTGTCGACCGGGCCCTCGACCGGCAGGCCGCGCGCTAGCCGCACAGAGAGGTAGCCGCGGCCATACAAGAGCTCGCCCTCAATCGGCTAGCCCTCGAGGAAGAGAACCGCCTGACCACGCTCTCGATAGAGCAGCTGAGCCACTCCAAGCACTGAGGCCAATCATGACGGACTATAACGCCTACATCGAGGACGAACTCCAGGGAAAGAACGATCCCGTTTATGTCGACCGATGGAAGGAGGTCTTCGAAGAGACCCTTCCGACCTGCACGCCGGAGCTCCAACAGGGCATAGCGCTGCTACAAGAGATAGAGGCGAACGTAGCCACAGTCACGCGCCTGCACGGCAAATATAAGACCAGGTTCGAGATAGCGCATCCTACCTCGGCCTGCACTCTCTCCTTCTATACCGATGAGTGGCCGTTGATGGATCGCAAGATACAGATCCGCTACAGCACCGACAGCAACAAGCTTCACATCGTAAAGCTCACCTTCAACAAGTCCGCGACGGTTGATGAGGGCACCAAGGCCGCAATCGCTGCGCTGAGCCATTTGGCCTAATCCTGCCGATCTCTACGGTCCTGATGTTGACAGGCGAGGTCCACTGTCAACACGGCCACCCCAAAACAGCCATTTTAGCGTCAACGCATGTTGACGGCTTTTCAGCCTATTTTGTCTAATGACCATCCTTACAAGGCTTTGATGTTGACGTAAGTTAACGCTACGTTGACAAAAATCAGCCGATTTTGTGATTTTCCCTTTCTGTCAACATGACCAGGCAAAGCGTGCTCACGCTATAGAACAAGGCTTTCTCGCGTCGGCTCGAGCGTATGTGCTCGATGATGATCGTTCGACCGGTCGAGCTTTGATCGCGCCGAGCTGTGTCCATTCAACGGCATGCGCTCACAACCCAATTTCGCAGATCTTCGGCTAGCCAGTGGAAGAAACATAGTTGAGCAGATGTCCGTCGAGCACTCAACACGATACGGCTTGCAACGATCGACGAGGGAGCGCGCGTGATGTTTGATTGCCTCCTCCTCCTCGACTGCTGTGCTTGCTGAGGCACGGCGCCGGAACATTTGGCACCTTGATCAAAGCCGTGCCACTCTGCAAGAAACGCGCCGCGCCTGTGCTTTTGGGTCGAATAACAAGGGAGACTACCCATGCCAGCACGGTCGACATAGGCCAAGCACATGCGGCCCGAGACGAGGAGAGACCGGGCGACGACGAGCGAGGAGAGCACTTGCACACATCCAGGTCGAGGCCGGCAGTCGTATAGCCGGTCACTGGCTGCGACGATCGTTTTTCCATAGTGCAACTCGCGACGGGCCGACGAAGCGCGCCGGTGACGATCCCTGAGTCAACCTGAGCACGCGGACACCGCCTTGTCGCCGGAGAAGTATTTTGACATCGAATGGGTGGTTAGAGTCATTAGAGTCAGCAAGAGAACGAAGATCAAGCCGGAGAGAGTTTGAATTCGTTGGACGCCGAAGGCGTCCAGCAAGCCCGAAGGGCGCGCAGGCGAGCGAAGCGAGTTTACGGCCGTGACCAACTTGTGTGCTTTCCAACCGTTATAGTAACTTCCTTACTAATATATACGTAATAGGACGGAAGCACACGAAAGCGACACGCGAGATTATCGCTCCGGCGAGGGTAGATCTATCCATTTCCCAAGTCGAAGTTTTTTTGCGATTTTGTGTAAACTCCGGCCTTCCGGTGACTATTCACTCAGCGCGGAAGATCCCGCGGTTTGAATAGGAGGCTAAGATGCCCATCGACGACAACTATATCCAACCCACTGACCCCAACGACGAAAAGCAGAGTGACGCGCGCGCGCAACTCGAACGCCGTTCCGCACTGATCGCGTCCTGGCGGCAGGCTCAACAAGAGCGGAGACGCGAGGAATGGCGCCGCGATGCGAAAGAACGGCGTGCTTTTGAACGTCGCCTGGAGGGCAAGGAGGTTCGGCCGCACAGTTCACGAAAACGGCTTCCGCATGAGTGCCGCGACGACGTGCGAAGGCGCTATAATCGGGAGGCTATGCGCAAGCGACGTGGCAAAACTGAAGAGACAGTGCGCTCGTATGAATGGCTGGGTGATTTGACCGAGGAACAGAAGAAGCAACGTCGAGCCGATCGTCGCCGAGAGGCTCGTGCGATGGAACGAGCAGCCGCAACTGTTCGGGCAAGGCTGAAACAGTTCTAACCGTGAGCTTGACTGACGCGGACTCCGCGTCGGTCCCTCACCTGTTCGATGCACTGTGACCGACGTCGTAACAAGTTCGACCGACTGCACTTTTTTTCGAACAGCGGCGATTTTCTGTCTATCTATCCCTGACAGTCATCTTCAACCAGGAACCCCATGCTTAGCCCCGACATTCTGAAACTCGTCGAAGACGCCGCAAACCGATACCCAAGAACATCAGAGCCCGCTCGCTTCGACAAGGACCTGGAGTTCCTTGAGGAGTGCGGTCCTGCTCCGGGAACCAGGCCACGAGTGAAAATAGAGATCGAATTGCCGGCTGTTTGCACATACACGATCACGATCAAAGCAGAGTGATGCTCAGACCGATGGCAGAGCGTCTCCCTGTGCTTCGCTTGGTGTGATTAGCCGTTGAGCTTCGCCTTCGATTGCGCGAGCGACGCCGCGAGGTCGGCTGACCTCCGCCGCAGCTCGTCCCGATCTGGTAGCTCGTCGTCGTGGCCACGCTTGTCGCCAGCGTCTTCTACTGATTCTTTCTTGTCCAGAGGGGTTAGTGCCGCGACGACGATCAAAGCGATCAAGTTGAAAATGAAACCCAAGACGAACCAGCCCAAGACGTCGCGACTTTTATTCGATGCGACGATGGCGCATGCGCCGCCGAAAATGACGACGGCGAGTCCAATGATCAGCAGCAATTACATTTCTCCCCACCACGCACGCGTGGATTACCCGAGGGAACGAAAGGGAACCTTTATCCGATACACGACACCTGTGATTGCCGACCCGGTCACACCCTGGCATTTCAAGGACTTCCGGCTCGGCTCCATTTTAAGACCGACAGAGCGAAAAGGTTCCTTTATGTCAATGGCTTAGGCATCGATTGAAGAGGTTCGAGTCGTCATGAAATTGGTGGGATACGCGCGAGTCTCGACCGTCGAGCAAAACCTCGATCTTCAGATCGCCGCGTTGACCGCAGCCGGGTGCGCAGAGATTTTTGCAGACCAGGGGATGTCCGGTGCAGATTTTCAGCGACCGGGTCTGCGGAAGACGCTTCGACACATTCAGGCCGGCGACATGCTGATAGTATGGAGGCTCGATCGCCTTGGCCGTTCTCTGATTGATCTCATAGAGACAGTTAATCGTCTCTCTAGGCGCGGCTGCGAATTCCGGTCGCTTACGGAGAATATTGATACATCTTCGTCGGGCGGCCGCCTTCTCTTCCACGTCATGGGCGCCATGGCTGAATTCGAGCGGTCGATCATCAGTGAACGGACGAAGGCCGGCATGGATGCTGCCAGGGCAAGAGGAGCTCAAATAGGCCGACGTCCGGCTTTAAACAAAGCTCAAATTGAACAGGCTTACGAGGCAGTTCACGCGCTTTGCGAGCCTGTCCACGTCGTCGCGTCTCGTTTCGATGTTCACCCAAAAACGTTGTCGCGCATACTCAGCCAGCACAACAGTAAGCCAGCAGTTCGTCTTCCTTGATCCCTGCGGAAATAGTCTTTCCCCCTGGAGACGATAGCAGATGTATCATATCTCCAGAGGGGATTCTGCGTCAGCAGTTGGGGAAGAGTTTAGACGTGTCAGGTCGCACCAGGTGGCTTCCATTTACCTGGTATTCACTCCGAATCCGTAAGCCCACGGTGAGGGCCGTCTTGCGAGGTTGATGCGAACATCGGAAGTCCTAGTGCAAACACTAGGAGTAGTCCTATGACCAAGCATCCGATTGAAGTGATCACGTCTGTCGAGCGCCGTCG